>OOAT01001267.1_pt1 | contig 9218 bp, 7 predicted proteins | sample 1671441 | NCBI WGS metagenome assembly OOAT01 (sample SAMN06348157, study PRJEB24527) | human gut metagenome | biome: human gut; feature: ankylosing spondylitis patient; material: feces | host: Homo sapiens | place: China | collected 2015-10 | reverse complement strand
GGAAACTTTAGACAAAGGATTGTCCAAAACCAAAGAAAGTGTATTTAGTAAGATAGCCCGCGCCGTGGCCGGTAAATCAAAAGTAGACGATGAAGTATTGGATAATCTGGAAGAAGTACTCATTACTTCCGATGTAGGTGTGGAAACTACTCTGAATATCATCAAGCGTATAGAAGACAGAGTGGCAAAGGATAAATATGTCAATACGCAAGAATTGAACAACATCCTTCGTGAAGAAATCGCAGCCCTGTTGACTGAAAATAACACAGTTGATTCAGAAGAATTTACGGTTCCGGCAGGTAAAAAACCTTATGTCATAATGGTAGTAGGTGTAAATGGAGTCGGTAAAACGACTACTATTGGAAAATTAGCCTACCAATTTAAGAAAGCAAATAAATCTGTTTATCTTGGAGCTGCTGATACATTCCGCGCTGCTGCCGTAGAGCAGTTAGATATTTGGGGTACACGTGTTGGAGTGCCCGTCATCAAACAGAAAATGGGGTCAGACCCTGCTTCTGTCGCTTTTGATACACTGAGTTCGGCTGTTGCCAATAATGCAGATGTTGTCATCATTGATACTGCCGGTCGTCTACATAATAAAGTTAATTTAATGAATGAGTTAACTAAAATCAAGAATGTAATGAAAAAGGTGATTCCTGATGCTCCCCATGAGGTATTGCTGGTATTGGATGGTTCTACAGGACAAAATGCTTTTGAACAAGCCAAACAGTTTACCCTTGCAACCGAAGTTACCTCTATGGCTATCACTAAACTTGACGGAACGGCAAAAGGTGGCGTAGTCATCGGCATTTCAGATCAATTTAAGATTCCTGTAAAATACATCGGATTGGGAGAGGGTATCGAAGATATGCAAGTATTCCGCAAAAAAGAATTTGTAGACTCACTATTTGGAGAGACAGAAAAATAAATGAAACGTAATACAATAGATATTATCACCCTAGGGTGTTCCAAAAATCTGGTAGACTCAGAAAAACTGATGCGTCAGCTGGAAGCAAACGGTTACAAAGTGACTCATGACGCCGAAAATCCTCAAGGAGAAATTGCAGTTATCAATACGTGCGGTTTCATCGGAGATGCCAAAGAAGAATCCATCAATATGATATTGGAATTCTGCCAGGCTAAAGAGGAAAAGAGGTTGAAAAAACTATATGTAATGGGATGTCTATCTGAAAGATATTTGAAAGAGCTGGCATTGGAAATTCCTCAAGTAGACAAGTTTTATGGTAAGTTCAATTGGAATGAGCTACTGGCTGACTTAGGCAAAGCCTATAAATCGGAGTTTGCCATTGAGCGCACGTTGACCACTCCGCATCATTATGCTTATTTGAAGATATCGGAAGGTTGTGATAGGAAATGTTCTTATTGCGCTATTCCCATTATTACAGGTCGACATATCTCACGCCCAATGGAAGAAATCATCGATGAAGTAAAATTACTTGTTTCTGAAGGCGTGAAGGAATTTCAGATTATAGCACAAGAATTAACCTATTATGGTGTAGATTTATATAAAAGTCAAAAACTACCTGAACTCATCGAAAGAATAGCTAACGTTCCGGGTGTGGAATGGATTCGTTTACACTATGCTTATCCGGCACACTTTCCCGAAGAGCTGTTTAAGGTGATGCGTGAACATGATAATGTTTGCAAATACATGGACATTGCTCTGCAGCACATTAGCGATAATATGTTAAGCAAAATGCGCCGTCATGTAACAAAAGCAGAAACATACGATTTAATCGAGAAATTCCGTAAAGAAGTGCCGGGTATCCACTTACGTACCACATTAATGGTAGGGCATCCGGGAGAAAGTGAGGAAGACTTTGAAGAATTGAAGGAATTCGTCAGAAAAGTACGATTCGACCGTATGGGAGCTTTTGCATATTCAGAAGAAGAAGGCACATACGCTGCTCAAGAATATGTGGATTCTATTCCCCATAAGGTGAAGCAACAACGGTTGGACGAGTTAATGGCTATTCAACAAGAAATTGCCGGCGAACTGAGTGCTGCAAAAATAGGAAAAGAGTTTAAGGTAATCATTGACCGCCGGGAAGGAGAGTATTACGTAGGTCGCACCCAGTTTGATTCTCCTGAAGTAGATCCTGAAGTTTTAATTAAAATGGATGGAAAACATTTGAATACAGGCGAATTCTATAACGTCCGAATAACAGACGCTGATGATTTTGACCTATATGGTAGTATTTTATAAGTAATTTCTTCCAAAAATTTGGAAAATGTTTGTTTTTTTGCTAATATAGCAGCAAATTTAATAAGCTAAAGCCTTGAATAATAAAGAATTTATATCCGAACTTTCGCGTAGATTTGTATATACCAACAAAGATACAACTCAATTGGTATCCTCAGTGATAAGCATCATGACCCAAAAGATGCAAGACGGAAATACAGTTGCAATTCAGGGATTTGGTACTTTCGAGGTAAGAAAGAAGTTAGAACGCATTTCTATTAATCCTGCTACGCAACAACGTATGTTGATACCTCCTAAATTGGTATTGACATATAAACCGAGTGCGATATTAAAAGAAAAGTTTAAATAAATACCCCCTTAAGACATACAATTGACATACTATGAGTGACAAAATAACCATACAAGATATTATCGAACTTTTGGCAGAGAAACATGGCATGAACAAAAAAGATGCCGAAGCCTTTGTTAAAGGAATTTTTGACCTTATCGAAGAAGCATTGGCTTCTGAAAAGTATGTAAAAGTCAAGGGGTTAGGAACTTTTAAACTAACAGAAGTAGAAAGTCGTGAAAGCGTTAATGTAAATACAGGAGAGCGCTTTCAAATACAGGGACATAATAAAATATCGTTTACTCCCGATACTACCATGAAGGATTTGATTAATAAACCGTTCGCACATTTCGAAACGGTTATCCTGAATGAGAATACCCAATTAGAAGATACGAAAATAGAAATGGAGGGAGAAGACGATAAAGAAGAAAATACGGAAGAAATCATCTCCTCCACACCTGAAATCCTAAAAGAAGACGACACCAATACTATCACCAGCACACCCACTTATGAAGCTGACATTAAACCGATAACCAATATTTCCGACCCCCAAAAAATAATAGCGGCTGATGAAATAATTGAAACGGTGGAAGAGCAACAATCGATAAAAGAAGACCACTTGACAGAAAAGGCTTCGAAAGTAGCAGAAGATACTTCGGAGGAAAGACCTGCTACCATTGCAGAAGCTGCAATAAAAGCAGTACGAGAAGAAAAAACTATTTCAGAAACAATCGAAGGTCGTACTTCTAAATCACAGTCGATGACAGCTTCTGAAAGTCCATTGGCAGTTCCCGAAGGACTGTTGCAAAAGGAACAGAAAAAAAATCTATGGGGAATCATTATTGCAATTATTCTTGTTCTTTGCATTGCCGGTGGTATTTATTGGTTCATGCAATCATCGTCGAGTAAGCAACCGATAAGACAATCTATTCCAGCCGCAACTTCCACTGTGAAAGAAATGCCAAACGATTCTGTTACTCTACAGCAACAGGATACCGTTTCGGGAAGTAATTTGCAGACAAGAGAGCCAATTCAATCACAACCGGCGGAAACTCCTTTGCAAAAGCAACCGACAAAACCGAAAAGCCCCTCCGTACAGTCAGCTGCCAATCAAGAGATAGCCAAAGTAACATTGGCCGATACCGTGGAATATGATATTGTAGGCACTAAGGTCAACTATACTCTTCAAGAAGGAGAAAGTCTCATAAAATTAGCATTGAAATTTTATGGAACAAAGAAATTGTGGCCATATATTGTAAGGCATAACAAAAACGTAATCAAAGATGCTGACAGAGTTCCCATTGGAACAACATTGCGTATCCCGGAACTAGCTCCGAAGAAGCAATAAACCACCGCTAATTTTCATTTTAAAATTCTTTAGCCCAATATCCTTTAAAAGTAGAGATACGCTTCACTTTTTTAATAAAAAATAGTTGCCTCAGTTAATTAATTACCGTAATTTTGGCTGCATTAATTGAACAAGGCCGTCACAAGGTTATACTGATTAAAAAAGAAATAACTAAATAACAAAATTATGGCTGAAGCAATTGATATTCGTGCACTAAACGAACAAATTGAAAGACAAAGTGCGTTTGTAACCAATTTGATGACCGGTATGGATCAGGTCATCGTAGGTCAAAAACATTTGGTAGAATCTTTACTTATCGGTTTGTTGTCCGATGGTCACATTCTGTTAGAGGGTGTTCCGGGATTGGCAAAAACATTAGCAATCAAGACTCTTGCATCATTGATAGATGCCAAGTACAGCCGAATCCAGTTTACTCCGGACTTACTTCCAGCCGACGTTATCGGTACCATGATTTATAGTCAGAAAGATGAGAAATTCATCGCTAAGAAAGGACCGATTTTCGCCAATTTCGTATTGGCCGATGAAATCAACCGTGCTCCGGCCAAAGTACAGAGTGCTTTGCTGGAAGCCATGCAGGAACGTCAGGTCACACTGAGCAAAGAAACATTTCTGTTGCCCGAACCATTTTTAGTAATGGCTACCCAAAATCCGATTGAGCAAGAAGGTACTTATCCATTGCCCGAAGCGCAAGTAGACCGTTTTATGCTGAAAGTCATTATCGACTATCCAAAATTGGAAGAAGAAAAGAAAATTATCCGTCAAAACATCAGCGGTGAAAAGATTGAGCAATACATTGCCGATATCGTATTCGCAACCCGCTATCCTGAAAAATATGATTTGAAGGAACTGAAAGACATGATTGGTTTCGGTGGTTCACCACGTGCTTCCATCAACTTGGCTTTGGCTGCACGCAGCTATGCATTCATCAAGCGCCGTGGTTACGTGATTCCCGAAGATGTGCGTGCCGTTGCGCATGATGTACTCCGCCACCGCATTGGTCTGACTTATGAGGCGGAAGCCAGCAACATGACTTCTGACGAAATTATCAGTAAGATTCTGAACAAGGTAGAAGTGCCTTAAGCAACACCTCTGCCCGAATTTTTCTGTCGGGAAAACGAAATGTGGATGAAGTTCAATCACGTCTTATGGTACTTCCGTACGGGCTATATGGCGTAATCTATCTGTATAGTGCAGCCGTTAACCGTCCCCATCCACCAATGGCGAGAGTCTTTATACGCTCCCGCTGATGCATAAGTAGTATAAATTTAGTACGAAACAGTATGGAAACAAGTGATTTATTAAAACGGGTTCGCCAGATTGAAATCAAGACACGCGGCCTTTCAAACAACATCTTTGCCGGGCAGTATCATTCAGCCTTCAAAGGCAAAGGAATGTCGTTTTCGGAAGTACGTGAGTATCAATATGGTGACGATGTACGAGATATAGACTGGAACGTAACCGCACGTTACAACAAACCCTTTGTAAAGGTGTTTGAAGAAGAACGCGAACTGACGGTTATGCTTTTGATTGATGTCTCAAACAGCTTGGATTTCGGTACGGTGAAACAGATGAAGAAGGATATGGTGACCGAGATTGCCTCCACACTTGCATTCTCCGCCATTCAAAACAACGATAAAATCGGTGTCATTTTCTTTTCGGACCGGATTGAAAAATTCATTCCGCCCAAAAAAGGACGTAAACATATCTTGTATATTATCCGCGAACTGCTTGACTTCAAGCCCGAAAGTAAGCGTACAGACATTCAAATGGCAGTGGAATATCTCACCAACGTGATAAAAAAGCGTTGCACCGCCTTTATGCTGAGCGACTTTATCGATGAAAAAGATTTCCGCAATGCATTGACCATTGCCAACCGCAAGCATGACATTGTTGCCATTCAGGTGTACGACCGCCGTATCACTGATCTCCCCAATGTGGGGCTGATGAAGGTGCGCGATGCCGAAACTGGTCACGAACAGTGGATTGACACCTCATCACGCGCCTTACGACGCGCGCACAACGAATGGTGGCTGCAACGTCAGGGCATGCTGAACGAAACCTTTACGAAAAGTAATGTAGACTCTGTGTCTATCCGCACCGATCAGGATTATGTAAAAGCGTTGCTTAACTTATTTGCTAAACGAAACTAATGAACATGAAGATAATACATACTAGCAAAAAGTTCTTGAAAATATTGGCTTGTGCTACGATACTGCTGACAGCACATCAGGCAAAAGCGCAACAGGTTACAGTGGATGCAAGCATCGACTCCCTGCAACTTCTTATCGGCGAGCAGGCCAAAATAAAGTTGGAAGTCAGTATGGATGCCAATCAAAAATTGACACTCCCAACTTTGCGCGATACTATCGTAAGGGGAGTGGAGATTCTTGATATCGCCAAGCCTGACACCCAAATGCTAAACGATGGACGGCGGATGCTCATCAAACAAGAGTATACGATTACTTCTTTCGATTCAGCACTTTATTATCTTCCACCTCTCGAAATATTGGTTAACAATCAGGCTTACCGTTCAAAGGCATTGGCATTGAAGGTTTATTCCATCCCGGTGGATACGCTTCATCCGGAACAATTCTTCGGACCGAAAACAGTACGCGAAGTTCCTATTACCTGGGAAGATGTCTCTGCTATCGTATGGCTCACGCTACTGATGTTGGCATTGGCAGGATTGAGTTATTATTTATATATAAGATATAAAGATAACAAGCCTATTATCAAGAAGATTAAGGTGGAACCGAAATTACCGCCCCACCAACAAGCCTTGCAGGAAATAGAGCGCATCAAGGGTGACAAAACGTTGCGCAACACCGACCCGAAGGAGTATTATACCGAACTGACCGATGTACTTCGCAATTATATGGCAGAACGTTTCGGATTTAATGCAATGGAGATGACTTCTTCTGAAATTATTGATAAGTTACAGGATATCAGCGACAAAGAATCTATTAAAGATTTGATGTTTCTGTTCCAAACTGCCGATCTTGTGAAATTTGCCAAACATTCACCGCTGATGAATGAGAACGATATGAACTTGGTCAATGCAGTAGAATTTATTAATAACACCAAGGTGGAAGCGGATCCGAATGCCAAGCCTGAACCTACGGAAATCACCGTAGAAGAAAAGCGTTCAAAGCAAGGAAGGATTATTTTGTTGGGTAGCATAGGAGTGATTGTCATTGCTATCGCAGTGATTCTCTACCAAGTGCTTCGCGGCATATACAATCTTTGGTTTTAACTCATAAATACTAGAAACAATGATTTTTGCAAATATTGAATATCTATTTCTGCTGGTATTGCTCATACCTTATATAATATGGTATGTGATGAGGAGGCAAAAGACTGAGCCCACACTTCAGGTCTCTACCACCCGCATGTATATGAAGGTATCCCGAAGCTGGAAAATCTACCTGCTGCATGCCCCGTTTGTGCTCCGAACGGTGGCCATCGTCATGGTAATTCTCATTTTGGCGCGTCCGCAGACCACCGACAACTGGCAGAATACCGAAATAGAAGGTATCGACATCATGCTGGCGGTAGACGTTTCCACCAGTATGCTGGCCGAAGATTTGAAACCTAATCGATTGGAGGCTGCCAAGCAAGTGGCATCTGAGTTCATCAACGGTCGGCCGAACGACAATATCGGTCTGACCATCTTTGCCGGTGAAAGTTTCACCCAATGTCCGTTGACAGTAGACCATGGTGTGTTACTGAATCTTTTTAATGGCATTAAGGGTGACATTGCCCAACGTGGACTGATAGAAGATGGTACCGCCATCGGCATGGGTATCGCTAATGCGGTAACCCGACTGAAAGACAGTAAGGCAAAGTCTAAAGTGATTATTCTGCTGACAGACGGTAGCAACAATCGTGGAGATATTTCCCCAATGACCGCTGCTGAAATTGCCAAGAAATTTGGTATCAGAGTTTACACTATCGGAGTGGGTACTAACGGAACAGCTCCTTATCCGGTGCAAACATACGCAGGAACACAATATATAAATACTCCTGTGGAAATTGACGAGAAAACTTTGACTGAAATTGCCGGAGCAACAAATGGAAACTATTTCCGCGCTACCAGCAATTCTAAATTAAAGGAAGTTTATCAGGAAATTGACAAACTGGAAAAAACGAAGTTGAATGTAAAAGAGTTCAGCAAACGAGAAGAAGAATACCAAATATTTGCCTGGATTGCTTTCTTCTGTATCCTGCTTGAAATTTTATTACGCAACTCAGTGTTAAAGAAAATACCTTAAAAACAAGAAGTTATGTTTCGATTTGCAGACCCGAACTTTTTATATTTACTCATCATATTGCCCTTTGTAGTAGCGCTGTACTTATATTCTAATTACCGCCGCCGACAAAACATTCGCAAGTATGGTGATCCGACATTACTCAAACATTTAATGCCGACTATTTCCAAATATCGCCCCGACATTAAATTCTGGCTGATTTTTGCTGCACTCGCATTAGTAATCCTAATGTTAGCACGCCCACAATTTGGTTCCAAAATGGAAACGGTAAAACGCAGTGGGGTAGAAGCAGTCATTGCATTGGATATTTCCAACTCAATGTTAGCAGAAGACGTGACTCCCAGTCGTTTGGACAAAGCAAAAAAGCTTATTTCCAGATTAGTAGATACGTTCAACAATGATAAAGTAGGTTTAATCGTATTTGCCGGAGATGCATTCACACAATTACCTATCACAAGCGACTACGTATCTGCCAAAATGTTCTTGGAGACTATCAATCCTTCGCTGATAACTACACAGGGTACAGATATTGGAGCAGCTATTCGTTTGGCTATGAAAAGCTTCACTCCACAGGAAGGTGTAGGACGTGCCATCATAGTCATTACCGATGGTGAAAACCACGAAGGCGGTGCTGTAGAAGCTGCAAAGGAAGCAGCCGAAAAAGGTATGCAAGTATTTGTATTAGGTATCGGCTCGCCTGACGGTTCCCCGATTCCTTCGGAAAGAGGCAGTAACGATTATCGCCGTGATAAAGATGGAAACGTCATTGTAACTCGTTTGAACGAACAAATGTGTCAGGAAATAGCCAAAGCCGGCAATGGAATGTACATCCGTGTGGATAATTCCAACTCAGCAGAGAAGATACTGAACAACGAGATAGCCAAACTGTCGAAAGCTGATGTGGAGAGTCAGGTTTATACCGAATTTGATGAACAATTCCAAGCATTGGCATGGTTGATACTTATCCTGCTGATTGTAGAAATGCTTATTTTGGAACGGAAGAATCCGCTTTTCAAAAATGTCAGACTA
>OOAT01001259.1_pt1 | contig 9255 bp, 9 predicted proteins | sample 1671441 | NCBI WGS metagenome assembly OOAT01 (sample SAMN06348157, study PRJEB24527) | human gut metagenome | biome: human gut; feature: ankylosing spondylitis patient; material: feces | host: Homo sapiens | place: China | collected 2015-10 | reverse complement strand
TACCGAGGCAGGCACCGCAGGTCGTACCGACCGCGTCTGCAAGGAGCGCGCCCTTGATCCGCGGGAGTCTCCCCTCGGAATCCAGCATATCCGCCTTTGCGGATACACCGATCAGGGTTCCAAGTGTGTCGAAAAGGTCAACGAACAGGAACGCGAATACGATAATGATGAATTCCAGTACCGGAACACCCTTTAAGCTGAACTTGAACATGATCGGCGCCAGGCTCGGGATGGAGATTCCGTTGGAAAAATCCGGGAGCAGGTTGTAGAAGCCGAGATCCGGATTCGGGATGTAAATGCCCGCAAACTGGCAGACGATTCCGAGGATCCAGGTGATCAGGATACCCCAGAGAATATTTCCTTTGACATTCTTTACAATCAGGATTCCAGTGATCAGAACACCAAAGATCGCAAGGAGTACGGTGATCCCCGCGTCGCTCATGGACGCTGTGAGACCGTCAGCGAGAGTTTTGTTGTAGCCGTCAACAGAGAACAGACCTACAAGCGTTGCTCCACCGATCACGATCTTCGCATTCTGAAGACCAAGGAATGTGATGAAGAGACCGATTCCGACGCTGACCGCTTTCTTTAAGTTAAACGGGATCGCGTTGAAGATCGCTTCTCTGATGTTGAAGCAGGACAGGATGATAAAGATGATACCTTCCGTGAGAACTGCCGCAAGAGCAACTTCCCAGGAATAGCCCATACCGAGAACGACCGTGTATGCAAAGTAAGCGTTCAGACCCATTCCAGGTGCCAGAGCGAACGGGTAGTTCGCGAACAGTGCCATACAGAGTGTTCCGATAAAGGATGCCACCGCTGTCGCTGTGAAGACCGCTCCGTGGTCCATTCCGGCTGCCGCCAGAATGTTCGGGTTTACCGCCAGGATGTACGCCATCGTCATAAACGATGTCACACCTGCCATGATCTCGGTCTTAACAGTTGTGTTGTTTTCCTTGAGATGGAAAAATTTTTCGAGACTCATTTGTTTCCCTCCAATTTGTTTTATCAGTTTTTGTTATAAAACCGCTAATTTCTATTATACGTGGTACTAATAGAAAAGGCAAGGGAAAGAAATTGGGGGTTCCGAATATGGTTACAGTTCAGCCATGCGCTGGTTTGAATGAGAAAGTGTGTTGCAAGCTTGCTTGCATAAGCACTTTTTCATCCAAATCAGCATATGGTGGAACCACCAAGCTTCTTGTTTTCATGAATATGAAAACAAGAAGATGTAATGGCTGAACTGTAACAGGATTTTGCCGATGCTTCGCATTCCGAATCGGCAAAATCCACTACCACCACTGTATTGTACGGAATTTTCAGTTCAGAAAATTCCTACCCATGAAAAGTAACATCTGCTCCACAGGGAACTTTCCCCGCTTCTGCCTCCTGCATCTTCGAATTACTTTCTCATAATGATCTCGTCTCTTCCCGGACCATTGGAAACCATCGTGATCGGCACTCCGATCTCCTCCTCGATGGTCTCGATATACTTCTTACAGTTCTCTGGAAGATCCTCGTAGTTCTTGATTCCGCGGATCTCGCATTTCCAGCCCGGAAGAGTCTTGTATACCGGTTTTGCTTTTTCAAGCTCCGGAGTTGTCGGGAAGTCTTTTGTTACCTTTCCATCGATCTCATAGCCTACGCAGATATGAAGCTCGTCAAGATATCCTAAAACGTCGAGAACCGTGAGGGCAACCTCTGTGGATCCCTGGATCTGTACGCCATATCTTGATGCGACTGCATCGAACCATCCCATTCTTCTCGGACGGCCTGTCGTCGCACCGAACTCACCGCCGTCACCGCCGCGGCGTCTTAACTCGTCTGCCTCTTCACCGAAGATCTCGCTGACAAACGCACCTGCGCCGACTGCGCTGGAGTAAGCCTTAACGACTGTTGTGATGTTCTTGATCTCGTACGGCGGGATGCCTGCGCCGATCGCGCCGTATGCAGCCAGTGTGGAGGAAGAAGTAACCATCGGGTAGATACCGTGATCCGGATCCTTTAAGGAACCGAGCTGACCCTCTAAGAGGACATTCTTTCCTGCCTTGATCGCATCGCGAAGGTATTTGGATGTGTCACATACATACGGAGCGACCATCTCCTTGTACTCCATAAGTGTATTGAAGATCTCCTTCGGATCAAGGGCCGGCTGATGATATAAATGCTCTAACATCACATTTTTCAGTGTGCAGACGTTTTCGATCTTATCCATCAGTTCCTTCTCATCACCGAATAACTCGTTGACCTGGAAACCGATCTTTGCGTATTTATCAGAATAGAACGGAGCAATTCCGGACTTTGTGGAGCCGAAAGACTTACCTGCCAGACGCGCTTCCTCATAAGTATCAAATAAAATGTGGTACGGCATTAAGATCTGTGCTCTGTCGGACACAAGGATCTTCGGCATTGGAACGCCCTGGCTTGTCAGGTCGTTTAACTCATTTACAAGGAACGGGATGTTTAATGCCACACCGTTGCCGATGATGCTTGTTGTATGATTATAGAATACACCTGACGGAAGAAGATGAAGGGCAAATTTTCCGTAATTGTTGATAATTGTGTGACCAGCGTTGCTGCCGCCCTGGAAACGGACAATAATGTCGGATTCCTTTGCAAGCATATCTGTGATCTTACCTTTTCCCTCATCGCCCCAGTTGGCGCCTACGATTGCTCTAACCATGTTCTAATATCCTCCTTTGGACGTTTAAACGGAATGCGCGTTCCGCATCCCGGCGTCTTACGCGGTTGTACGTGTCATACTCATGACACTCCCATAGTTTACAACAAAATTATCCATAAGTAAAGACAATATTTATTATGAAGTCCATAATGTCTAATTATGGTTACAGCACACGGGCACTCCATGCCCGCGCACTGTAACAGGATTTTGCCGATGCTTCGCATTCCGAATCGGCAAAATCCGCGGCCATAACAGTATCTTACGGAATTTTCAGTTCAGAAAATTCCTACCCATGAAAAGTAACTAATTATGCACTGCAATTCATACAGGGCACGAACTGCAGTCGGAAAACATTTTATCCTATACTTTTCGTTCCCTTAAGACCTCTAAGAACCTCTCCCCTGCCGGGGAGATCGGCACCTTCTTATCCGTCACGACGCAGATCTCGCGCTCCGGCATCATCTCCCGGAAGCTCGAAGAGCTCCCCGCTCTCGATCTTCCCCTTTGCGAACTCTTCCATCACGCAGCCGATCCCCATGTTCCGGATCGCGAACTGGACGATCATGTCACTGGTGGCCAACTCAAACTCCGGTTCCAGAATGATCCCACGCTGTTCCAAAAAGCAGTCCATAAACTTTCTGGTACTCGTATCTTTTTCCAGAAAGATGCAGGGAAGCTGCTCCAGCTCCCCGTACTCCATTCTCTTTCCCTTCAATGTCCAAAACTTATTTCCAGCCACAAAGGTATTCCGGATCTTCTTCACCTCAAAGGATTCCACCTCCGGTCTTGCGTCAAAAGGCGTGCTCACCACACCGAAATCGATCTTTCCCTCGTACAGGGACTCGATGGTCTCCGGTGTCGGCGCATTTGACACCATGACCTTGATATTCGGATAGCGCTCATGGAAAGTCTCAAGGTACGGGAGCAGGTAAAACTGCAGTGTCATATCGCTGGCACCGATCCTCACCTCTCCCATGTCCATATCCACAAGACGTTTTAACATCTCCTCACCGTCCATGAGGTTTTCCATCCCGCGCTCCACATATGGATACAGAAGCTTTCCCTCTGTGGTGAGCCGCACCCCCTTCTGAGTCCGCAGAAAAAGCTTTGTGTTCAGCGCTTTTTCCAGCTGCTTGATCGCCTGACTCGCCGCAGGCTGGGAAATGCAGAGCGCCTCTGCTGCAGCGGTAATGCTGCCGAGGCGCCCTACATAGTAAAATACTTTATAATATTCCGTGCTGATGCTGCTCGCATGATCCATTATACGTTGATCTCCGCTTTCACTCCGAGAAGATCCGCGTTTTCTTTTAAGATCGGGCGGACAACCTCATCCAGGAACTCATCTACCTGCTTCGGTGCGCGTCCGACGTACTTCTTCGGATCCATCGTCTTCTTTAACTCATCAAGGCTTAAATTGAAGGACGGATCTGCCGCGATAAGCTCTAAGAGGTTGTTGTCCTTTCCTTCTACCTTCACATTCTTTCCTGCTTCCATGGAAAGCTCACGGATACGCTCGTGAAGCTCCTGTCTGTCTCCGCCGGCCTTTACCGCATCCATCATGATGTTCTCAGTAGCCATAAACGGAAGCTCGGCCATTAAATGCTTCTCAATCACCTTCGGATATACCACAAGACCATCCACAACATTTAAGTAGAGATCCAGAATACCGTCGATCGCAAGGAATCCTTCCGGAACGGAGAGACGCTTGTTCGCGGAGTCATCCAGGGTACGCTCGAACCACTGGGTGGAGGCAACAAGCATCGGGTTCATCATATCAGACATCACATAGTTCGCCAAGGACGCGATACGCTCACTTCTCATCGGGTTTCTCTTATATGCCATAGCGGAGGAACCGATCTGGTTCTTCTCAAACGGCTCTTCCACTTCTTTTAAGTGCTGGAGGAGACGGATATCGTTGGAGAACTTATGGGCGCTCTGGGCGATTCCGGCAAGAACGGAAAGCACACGGCTGTCGATCTTTCTGGAATATGTCTGACCGGATACCGGGTAGCACTGGGAGAATCCCATCTTTGCGGCGATCCGTCTGTCTGCCTCGCGGCACTTCTCATGATCCCCGTCAAAGAGCTCTAAGAAGCTTGCCTGGGTACCTGTAGTTCCCTTGGAACCGAGTAATTTCATGGAACCGATCACATGGTCAAGATCCTCAAGGTCAAGGCAGAGTTCCTGTAACCATAAGGTCGCACGCTTTCCTACGGTTGTCGGCTGGGCCGGCTGGAAATGTGTGAATGCCAGTGTCGGGAGCTATACTTATCAGCGAAATCAGAAAGCTCTTTCATCACATTGATGAGTTTTTTTCTGACAAGCTTTAATGCCTCCGTCATCAGGATGAGGTCGGTGTTGTCTCCAACGTAGCAGGATGTGGCACCGAGGTGGATGATTCCTTTTGCCTTCGGGCACTGGAGTCCGTAAGCGTATACGTGGGACATCACATCGTGGCGGACAAGCTTCTCTCTCGCCTTCGCCTCCTCAAAGTTGATATCCTCGGCATGTGCCTTTAACTCTTCGATCTGCTCGTCTGTGATCGGAAGACCGAGTTCTTTTTCTGTCTCGGCTAATGCGATCCATAATTTTCTCCATGTGCGGAATTTCTTCTCCGGAGAGAAAATATACTGCATTTCCTTGCTTGCATATCGCTCAGAGAGCGGGCTCTGGTATCTGTCGTTCATGACAAAATCCTCTTTTCTAATTCAATGTTTTTCTAATTCAATATATTTTCACGAATTCTCCGCCAACTGCAGAGCTTTGTGGAACGTTGAATTTCCCTGATTATTTTTCATAACTTCCGCGGATGTCTTCTTCCGGCGGATCCACCGGATACTCTCCGGAGAAGCAGGCCGTACAGATCGGAAGTCCGTTTGCCATTTCACTTAAGCGTTCCATCTTTAAGTACGCTAACGAATCTGCTCCGATCACCTTGCAGATCTCATCCACGGTACGTTTGTGGGCGATGAGCTGCTCGCTGGACGGGATATCGGTTCCGAAATAGCACGGATAGAGGAACGGCGGCGCGGAAATTCTCATATGTACTTCCTTTGCTCCTGCCTCACGCAGCATATCCACGATCAGGTTGCTGGTGGTTCCGCGGACGATGGAGTCGTCAATCATAACGACGCGCTTTCCTTCCACGGCCTCTTTCAATACGTTTAATTTAATACGGACTGCAGACTCACGGCTGCTCTGACCCGGCTTAATAAAGGTTCTTCCCACATAGGAGTTCTTTACAAAGGCCATCGCGTAAGGGATGCCGGATTCCATGGAATATCCAAGGGCTGCTGCATTTCCGGACTCCGGAACACCCACAACGATGTCTGCGTCCACCGGTGAATCCTTTGCAAGGCAGCGGCCTGCGTAGATTCTGGAGTGGTAAACTCCGACGCCGTCAAAGACGCTGTCCGGTCTTGCAAAGTAAATATATTCAAAAATACATCTCGCCTCTTTTTTCGGGTCATGCATCATGAGATTGGACTTGATGCCATCCTGATTGATCGTCACGATCTCGCCCGGAAGCACGTCGCGGACAAAGGTAGCTCCGATCGTGTCAAGCGCACATGTCTCGGAGGTCAGGATATAGGCATTATCACGCTTTCCGATACAGAGCGGCTTGAATCCCTGCGGGTCACGGGCACCGATGAGTTTTCTCGGGCTGCTGATCACAAGGGAATAGGCGCCCTTGATCTTCTTCATAGCGTTTGCCACGGCTTCCTCAGCGGCTCCCACCTTACAGCGCTCTCTCGCGATGTGGTAGGCGATGACCTCGGAGTCGATCGTGGTCTGGAAAATCGCTCCGTCGTAAGCGAGTTCTCTGCGAAGCTCCGGCGCATTGAAGGTTTCCGTTGTGTGCCAGTGCCAGCGTTCCCTTCACATAATTTAAAACGAGCGGCTGTGTATTCTCGATGGTGCTGCTTCCGGCAGTCGAATACCGGACATGGCCGACACCGATGTTTCCTTTTAATTTTTCCAGCTTCTCTGACGTGAATACTTCGTTGCAGAGTCCCATCCCCTTACAGGCATTGACAACACCTTTCGGTCCGTATGTATCGCTCACTGCGATTCCGCAGCTCTCCTGTCCGCGGTGCTGTAAGGCGAACAATCCGTAATAAATGGTTGATGCAACATCATTTCCGTCCAGATCGTACATTCCGAAAACGCCGCACTCCTCATGCAGCTCGTCTGTTCCCCAGTCTAAAGTAAGTGATTTCTCCATAAATGCTTTTCATCCTCTGATTTATAAGTTTTTGCGATAAAACAGCAGTGTTTCAGTAGAAATTATAATACATACCCTATGGAAAATCAAGAAGAAGTTCCTCTCTCAAGGAGTCCTGTGGACTTCTTTGTGAAACCAGAACAAATTTCCGGCCCCTTTTTCGATCCCTATACCATAAATTTCCCCCTCCGTCTCAGAGGCGGTCCCATCTGGAATCCCTGTTTCAATATCCGGCACCAGGTATGTCTTCTCTGTCATCCTGGAGCACGCACAGGAATACGCGAGCCAGAGGAGTTCCAGCAGTAAAAGGATCCTCGCTGTCTTTACAGCAGCTCTTCTTATCTTTTCCCTTCGGTACCCGTGTCTCCACGGATGGTATGGATGGTACAGATAGCGGATGGCGTTCACTCCTTTCAAAATTCAGGCTGATACTTTTCCACGACTTTTGATAAGTTTTTTCAAGATGTACTCTTATTATATCTGTTTTCGCATATTTTCACAACAGGAAAACTTGTTATCGTTACATTTTAGTTGCTGTGACGGGTAGGAATTTTCTAAACTGAAAATTCCGTACAATACAGTGATAGCAGTGGATTTTGGTGATTTGGAGTGCGAAGCATCGGCAAAATCACGATGCAAAAGAAACAGGGAAATGATCTTCATACCCGTCCTGCAGATCATTTCCCCGCTGTCCTGTCTTTCCGGCTCTTTCTGCCGTGTTGAGTTTCATTCCCCGGCAGTCCTGGATTCCGGTCCGGATATTTAGTTTGCCTTGGTGGTCTCCCCAGCAGTGCCGTTCGCTCCCGCCGCAGTAGTTCCTGACATGCCGGTGACATCGTCCGTCAGGTTGTGGATGCCGTCACCCACGTCATCCACCATATCCCGGAGCACACCGCCACTCTCCCCGGCTGTCTGGGACGGCGCGTTCGTGCTCTGGTTTGTGCCGTTTGTCTGTCTCTCCATTGTGGTTCCCGCTCCCGCGCTCCCCGTATCCGGGGCTGTGGTCATATTATTTCCGTTCCCTCTTCCGCAGGCCGTGATGATTGCCGCGGTCATAATGAGAAGCGCGCATGCTCTGATCCATCTGATTTTTCCCATAAAAATAATCTCCTTTCTACGGCTATTATGTGCCATAGAAAGGAGAAGTATTTTGGAAAAAAATGTATAAAACTTTAACCTCTATCAACCGACCACATCAGCCATATCGTAAAGTCCTGCCGGCTTTCCTGCGAGGAATTTTGCAGCCTCCACAGCTCCCTTTGCGAAGATCTCGCGGGAATAAGCGGTGTGTGTGAAGGTGATGACCTCGTCGCGGCCCGCGAACATAATATCATGCTCACCGACGATGGTGCCGCCGCGCATTGCCTGGATTCCGATCTCCTTTGGATCTCTTGCGACACGCTCGGAGGAACGGTCATATTTATAATGATAGCTGTTGTCGAGGCTCTCATTGATGGCATCAGCAAGGGCGATGGCGGTTCCACTCGGGGCGTCGATCTTGCGGTTGTGGTGCTTCTCTAAGATCTCGATGTCAAATCCTGCTGCCGCAAGGACCGGAGCGACCTCTTTCAATGTCTTCATGAGAAGGTTGATTCCGATGGACATATTTGCGGAGCGAAGGACTGCGTCCACCTTGCTCGCCTCTTTCACATGGTTTAACTGGTCCTCGGAAAGTCCTGTGGTGCATAAAACCACAGGAACCTTCTTCGTCTCGCAGTAGTCCAACAGTCCGTCAACCGCCTTTGCGGTGGAAAAATCGATGATGACATCTGCCTCCGGGCATTCGTCGAGGGACTTAAATACCGGGTATCCGGCATAGTTTTCTGTGTTCATATCCACGCCTGCAACGATCTCGATCGCGTCATCCTTGGAAATAATGTCCGTGATCACATGACCCATCACGCCGTGGCAGCCATTCATAATTGCTCTGATCATGTTTTTCTCCTCGTATTTTATTACAGGATACCGAAATCCTGCATTGCTTTCTTTAATACTTCCTGGTGCTGCGGCTCCATCACTGTAAGCGGAAGTCTCGGCTCGCCTACGTTCTTGCCCATTAAGTTAAGCGCAGCTTTTACCGGAATCGGATTTACTTCGGAGAACAGGGCCTCGATCAGCGGCATTGCCTTTAACTGAATGCGTCTGCTGGCCTCGATATTGCCCTTGAAGAACTCTGCGCACATGTCATGTGTCTGCTTCGGAGCCACGTTGGAGAGAACGGAGATCACGCCCTTTCCGCCGAGAGCCAACATCGGAACGACCTGGTCATCGTTTCCGGAGTATACATCCACATAGCCGCCGGAGAGCTGAAGGATCTTCGCTGCTGCGGAGAAGTTTCCACTCGCTT
>OOAT01001252.1_pt1 | contig 9295 bp, 8 predicted proteins | sample 1671441 | NCBI WGS metagenome assembly OOAT01 (sample SAMN06348157, study PRJEB24527) | human gut metagenome | biome: human gut; feature: ankylosing spondylitis patient; material: feces | host: Homo sapiens | place: China | collected 2015-10 | reverse complement strand
GTAGTCGGTTAACGCGCCAGATTGTGGATCTGGAGACCGTGGGTTCGAGTCCCACTGGGCACCCCACCAAAAACCGCTGTTGCTTTGCAACGGCGGTTTTTTTCTTTGGTGGGGTGTCCAGTGGGACGAGAACAGGGCGGCGGTGCGCAGCACCGTAAGCAATCAGCCCAGTGAGCTGTTGCTTAGCCCGCGGGTCCCAACCATTCGGAATGTCTACCGGGGTCCCGCTCTCTTTGGTGGGGTACCCAGTTGGCTCGAACCCAAAATCACAGATACAGCAGCGGAGGCGTCCATCAGATGATGGACGCCTCCGCTTTTTCTCTTACTGGTTCATCTGCTGCAGGATCTTTGCGATCTCGCTGGTGGTGTAGCCCTCTTTCTGCAGGGCATTGGCAATGGACGTGTCACTCTTGCCACGGCTGCGCAGCAGTGCCGCCGTAAAGGGCACCACGCTGCTGCCCTTCAGCGCATTCGTTCCCGCAGCGCTCCCCGATGCCTTGCCGCTGCCACTGCTTTTTGCGGCCGCATTGCCCGCCGCACGGCTGGCCTTTGCCTGCGCATTGGACTGCTTGAGCGCCCACTCGCCCTTGGCAATGTTCAGCTTTTCCGAGGTAACGCTGTTGTTGAAGGCCTGCTGCTTCAGCGCATCCTGATAGGCGCGCTCGCTGGCTTCGTTCTCGTAGCGCTGCTGGGTCAGGCTGTCCTGCCGCTGCTTTTCCTGCATCTGCTGGTTCCATGCCGTGTCGGCACGGTCGGCCTCGTAGGCGCGGGTGCCAGACACGATGTTGTATCCGGTGTTCAGCAGGCTGCCCGCCAGCGAGCCGATGCCGGTGGTGCCGCTGATGGCCAGCTGGATCGCATCCCCGATGACCCCCAGCACGGTCATGATGCCGTTGAAGGTCTGCTGGCGGCGTCTGGCCTGTGCCTGTTCCTGCGCAGTATAGTAGCCGTGCAGGGTGTCCAGACGGCTCAGATAGTCCTGATACTGCCCGTAATCCTGCGCGTAGGCGTTGTTGTAATCCTCCCCTTTCTGCTGCAGCTGGGTGTAGTAATCTGAGAGCTGCCGGTCGTACTGCTCCTGCGCACTCTGTTCCTGGGCGTTCAGCTGGTCCAGCCGCGATACCAGCTCATCGCCGCCGCTGGTGTAGGTGTCCAGTGCCAGACTGTACAGGCTGGGGATGGCCTCGTTCAGCGCACCGATCTGCTGCTGGTAGGCCTGCTGTGCCGCACTGGCCGCATAGCTGGAGCCGTAACCGCCGGTCAGGGCTGCCGCCTGTGCAGCGGCATCGGCACTGGCGTTGTGGGCGTTCTGGGTGTACTGCTGGGCGTACTGCCGGTACAGCGGGTCCTGCGTATAGCTGTAGGCAAAATTCTCCCGTGCCAGCAGACGGTCCAGCACCTCATTGATGCGGTCCTGGTAGCTGCTCTGGTACGCCTCCGGGCGCTTGTCCTGCCACTCCTTCAGCGCGTTTGCGGCGTTGGTCACGCTCTGGCCGGGGCGGTAACCGGCCCCTGCCATGGCCTCTTCCACCTGCTGTCGGTTTTCCAGGCCGCTGGTGTCATAGCCGCTCTGCGCCTCCGGCGCTGCCAGCTCTTCCTCTTTCTTTTTGGTCGCCATGCTCTTCTCCTTTCTTTTACAACGAATTCAACCGGGTGCGCAGCTCCTCCGACAGGTTTTCCACGTCCAGATTGGTCAGTACATACTGCAGCTGTTCCTGCATCTGGTACAGGTAGCTGCGCAGCGCTCTTGCGTCCTCCGGGTCCATGTTTTCGCTCAGCTTCGGCAGGCCCAGCCGGTTCAGACCGTTCACACTTGCCATGTTGCTTCCTCCTGTTCTTCCACAAGGCCGCCTTTGGCCGCGGCCAGATTCTTCGCCAGACTGCGCAGGGTGATCTGCCCTTTGCCCCGCAGGCGCAGCCGCAGGGTGCTGTGCCGCCGGGGCACCAGCGGCAGGTCATAGCTGCGACGGGCCTCCCGGGCGGTCAGGCTTGCCACTGTCTCCCATGGGCCGCCGTCGTAGCTCAGCGCTACCTCCACCGTGCTGGCACAGGCCGCGTCCAGCCGCAGCGTCAGCCGCGACAGATACCGCTGTTCCGCCCCGTCCTGCCCGATGTCACCGGTCACCAGCTCAAACGACACCTGCTGTTCCACACCTTCGGTGCTCTGCCAGTCGCTCTCCCGGCTGGGATCCGCCGCCCACAGGGCCTGCCCGTCCCACAGATACAGCTGGCCGCCGGTGCTGGCCATGTCGCAGGAGCATACATCCTCTTCGTGCCAGAGCCCGCGTTCGGTGTCATACACCAGCAGCCGGGTCTGCCCCTGGGTCCCGGCCGTGCGGGAGATGTGCAGATAATACCGGCCGTCCAGCGCACCGCCCACAGCGCTCTGCACGTTGGCCAGCCGGCTGGCGTCCAACACCGCCGACACCTTGGTGGGGATGCTGCCGTCCCACGCCATGACCCCATCCGGCGAGAGATAATACAGCGTCTCGTTCAGCACGCACAGGCTGCGGGCCGCATTCTTGGCCACGCCCCGGCAGCGCAGGGAGGTGAGCTGAAAATCCGAGGGCTTTGTGCCGCACAGCTTGTGCAGGGTGTTCTCCTTGAAGAACAACGCATAGCCCATGCAGGTGGCCGCGCCGGTAAAGGCTCCGTCGCTGCCCACCGTCACCGCATAGCTGTCCGCCGCAATGCCCCGATAGGAAAACCAGTTGGTGGGGTCGCCCAGCTTGCAGGCGTAGATCACATTTTCCCGGCTGCTGCAGCCCCACACCCGGTTGTCGCATTCGGTCACGAAGTCCAGGTCCGGCACCCGGCGTTCCAGCTGCACGGTCTGTTCCGCCGCGATGCTGCGGGTCTGGCTGCCGTCCAGGCTGGTCCACTGGGCCGCATCGGTCCCCTGCACCAGTGTGCCGTAAAAATAGTCGCCCGCCGGATCGGCACGCACGCACAGGCTGTTCTCCGTGACGGCATACACCACGCAGTCCCCGTCCAGTGCTTCCCACTGTCCGGCCTGCTTTGCCGCCGTGCCCTGCACGGTCACCGTGTCCCACTGGCAGAATTTTTCCTGCGCACCGGCCGCCGTGATGCGGCAATAGTCCAGCGGCAGCGCCGTCCAGTTGCCGGACGCCGCGCTGTACACTTCCAATGTTCCATCGTACCGCCAGGGGTGCTCTTCGTCCTCCACCTTCAGGAAGATCTGCCCGTCCGCCGGGCTTTCCGGCTCTTCCCGGCCCACGCCTGTGGGCGTGTAGGTCCTGCCCTCCGCATCGCAGGGAGCAAACTCCACGCTCTGGCCCTCCGCTTTCCAGCAGGCTCCCAGCGCCGAAACGCTGCCGTCTGCCGTATCAAAGGCGACCTTGTCCGGAAAGATCAAAATTTTCGTGCCAAGACCCACCAGCGCCTTTTTGCTGTCGGCCACCGCATCGGTGCAGGTCACGGTCTCCCCGCCGTCGTCCGGAGTGTACACCAGGTCTTTCCCGCAGACAGTCAGCAGCCCGTTCAGGTGGTACATCCCATTCAGGCCGGTGAGGGTCCGCAGCTTCCGGCGGGGCTTGCGGGTGCTCAGCGCCGGGAAATCCCGGGACGAAAAATTGATCCCCGCACTGTACTCTGCCTCGGAGCAGCCGTAGCCCTCGTTCAGGCCCCCGAAGGCCCGCAGCAGGGTGCGGCTGTTCTGGACTCTGGTCCGGTTCGCCAGAACCATCTTATCCCTCCTTTCACCACTGCCAGCGGGTGCAGGCCCGCGGCGGATAGGTCCGGCGCAGCCAGGCCGCAAGCTCTGCCAGAATGCCATTGTACTGTGCCTGCTCCCCGGCGTAACGGTCGGTCTCGCCCAGTGCGGCATCGGTCATGGCGCACAGGTAATGCGGGTACAGGGCATCAAAGGGGGCCGGGGCCAGCAGCACATCCTCGTCCTGCAGGCCATCGTCCCAGGCCCGGTCCGCTCCCACGGTGTCAAAAGCATCCGTATCACTGGCCTTGAAAAAGCGTTCCCGCAGCATGCCGTCTGCTTCCCGCAGCCACTCCTGCCGGGTGTGCACGGACACACGGCTGCCGGGCCGCAGTTCCTCGGCGCGTTCCAGCGCCTGTCCTACTGTCATCGTTCCACGCTCCTTTTCAAAAAAGCCCGGCGGGGCATCTCCCTGCCGGGCTCCGGTCCTGTTGCTTACTGTGCCGCGTTCTCCGCTGCCGCAATGCGGGCAGCGGTGCGCTCGTCCTGCATCTGGCTGTGTTCCAGCACCTCCGCCACTTCGGGCGGCACCTCCACTTCCACACCGCGGCGGATCTTGTAGTTCACGCCGTTCACGCTGACGAACAGGTCGCCCTTATAGCGGCTGTTGTCCTTGAACAGCCGGATGCGCACGTTCTTTTCTGTCATCCTGCACACCTCCTCAGTTTGCGGCGGCGTTGGCCGAGTAGCTGGACACGCTCTCGATGCGCACCATGTACTGCTCCACCAGACGTTCGGCAGCACGCATGCCCTTCCAGCCCACCGAAGCGCGCTGGTTCAGCGGGTCGTCGCCGTAGCCCAGCTGCTTGACGATGTGCTCCAGGCCGCCGCCCTCCAGCTCGGTCACACCGTAGGCATGGGCACCCAGCACCAGGGTGCCGAACACCGCCAAGCCGGTGGGGCAGGTCTCATCCTTCCAGATCTTGGCCTCGCTGGTCTCGATGAAGCGGATGTTGCCCAGCTTACCGATCTCGCCGCGGAACATGGTGTCCGGGTCGGCGTACTTATGCACCTCAATGAACTCCTTGCAGGTCTTGAGGTCGTAGGCCGCATAGGGGTGGATGATGGCAATATAGCTGTCGCCGATGGGGTCGGCGTTCATGGCACCCAGCTGGGCCGCCGCCTGGAAGAACAGCTTGGGGGTCAGGGTACAGCTCTTGTCCAGCGTCTTGCGGCTGGTCACGGCGGTCTCGGTGCCGTCGGCGGCCTGCTTGGGTGCATAGATCACATTGGTGCCGCCGGCCAGCACATCGCGGGTGATGCTGTCCATGGTGCGGCCCGCCTGGCTGGCCAGCACACGGGTGGCCTGCACCACGTTGTTGTCAATGGCGGTCATCTGCAGCACGTCGGTCAGCGGGGTCCAGCCGCCGTACTGGTGCAGGTCGCTGGTGATGGTGGTCACGTTCAGGGCCTGACCGTTGGGGGTCACGCCCTCGGTCAGGGGCGTGGTGGCCTTGGGCAGGCTGTCGTACTTGCGGAACTCGATGGTCTTGCCGCCGTTCTGGGGCACCGGGTAGTAATCCGCGAACTGGTCATGCACCAGACGCGGCTCTGCCTGGTCGATGAGACGCTTCTCATAGAAGGTCTTCATCTCCTTGGACATGGTGGCCGTGGTGTTCTGCAGGTTGTCGGCAAACAGCTGGATGTTGAAGTTCATCATACGTTTTTCCTTTCTCTTGTCGGGTTTACAGTTCGATCTGAGCACCGTGCAGCACACGGCGCTCCAAGGCTTCGCGCTGGGCGCGGGTCATGCTGGCCACATCCGGGTGCACCGTGGCCGCACCACCGGGGCGGATGCCGTTTTCTGCGGGGCGGGCGGCCCGCTGCTGGATGCGCTGCACCACGCCCTGCTCCACGGCCTGTGCCGCACGGTGCAGGCTCTCGTCGTAGTGGACCAGACGGTAGGCGTCCCGCATCCGCATGCCGGGCAGCTGCATCAGGCGGCGCATCTCCGGGTTCTTCAGCTCCTCCTGCAGGCGGAACTCCGGCTGGCTGCGGCGCAGGTCGGCTTCCTCAGCCGCCCAGCGGGCATGCAGCTCCCGCACCGCGTTTCGGGCCTGCAGCGGCAGGGGCGGCACCGCCGGGCGGGGCAGCTCCGGCTGGGGCGTCTCCGGTTCGGTCGGCTCCGGATCCGGTTTTGCTTCCGGCACCGGCTGCGCAGTTTTCTCCCCCGGTTCCATCGTCCCGGAGGCAACGGCCTGCCGGGCCTGTGCCGGGCTCAGGGCCGGGGCCGCAGGTGCTGCCTCTTCTGCAAACATCTGCAGGTCCATCATGCTCTGTTCGCCCCGGCGGCTCACATCCGCAAAGCGGATATTGTCCGGGTAGCGCTCGGCCAGCAGGGTGAACCCCGCCTTGGCCAGCTCAAAGGCACCCTGCACCCATGCGGCACAGGGTGCGTCGGCCTGCACGGCCAGACGCGGCCCGTCCGGTTCCTCCCAGGCGTCGGCATGGGCATTTTCTTCCCCGGCCAGCAGATACACCAGTGCCTGCATCAGGGTGCTTGCCCCGGCGCACACGATGTCCTGCCCGGCAGGGGCAAAGCCTGCATGTCCGGCAGCCTCCAGTCGGCAGCTCAGGCCCTCGGGGCCATCCAGCTCGCTGTAACATACTTTCATCATTCTTGTTTCACCTCCTTACAGTTTCACGTTCATGGCGCGGGCCGCAGCGGCCACCGGCAGACTGCCGGGCAGCACCGCACCACCGGTGCCGGTCTGCGGCGGGACTGCCTGCTGCAGCTGCACCAGCTTCTGGGCCAGTGTGCCGTTCTGCCGCACCCGCTGGCGCACCTTCTCGATGCCCTCAAAGTCCATCATTTCCAGCGCCGCCAAGGCCGCGTCGGCATTGGCGGGGTCGAAAAAGCCCAGCTGATAGCACTCCTTTGCCGTCTCGTTCTGGCTCAGGCGGCTGAAGGTGCTCTTCTTGGCCGCGCTGACCACGATGTCAAAAATAGGCTCCCGGCTGCCCAGCTCCACGCCGCCCACCTCGCGCACCGGCTGCGGGCGCAGGGCTGCCGCCGAGAAGGGCAAAAACTGGTTCTCACCGCTGGGCCCCACGATGCGGAAGATGCGCTGTTCATCATAGAACTGCCGCATCAGCTCGATCATCAGGTAGCACTGGCGAGAGAAGGCCCGGTAGGCGCTCTTGAGCATATCACGGCTCAGTTTGCTTCCGGCTTCCTGCAGGGCCGCAATGGCACTGGCTGCCGTCACGCCGCCGGTGGTTCCCCCCTGGGTCATGTCGCGGTTGCCGCTGATCTCCTTCAGTTCCTCGATGCGGCTCTGACGGTAGCTCAGACTGCTGCCCTGCAGACCGGCCGTCTGCAGCGGGCGGAAGCTGTCGTCGTTCAGACGACCCACCACATGCACGATGTCCCGGCTCAGGTCGGCCAGCTCTTCTTCGTTGACCCCGGCGGTGTCGCTGAGCACATAGCGCTGCCGGGCCGACAGCAGCACGTTCTCGTCCATGGCATGGTTCATCTGGTCGATGGCGGTCTGGCAATCCTTCATCACGTCGATGTAGCCAAAACCCGCCGGGCTGTCCTCTTCCATGAACAGCGGATCGAATACGAAGGGGTACTGCCCGTGGTCGTACAGGCCCCGCTGTGCCAGTGCCGGGTCGTTCTGGCTGGCGTACAGCACCACCCCGTTGCAGAACTTGCAGTAGTGCAGCACCATGCGGCCGCTTTCGTCCGGGCGCTTATAGTACCAGTCCACCACCACACTGCGGGAAGCGGTGTCCGCGCCGTCCTCGTGGATGTAGCGGGGCACATCCAGCACCCCGGCGGTGTGGCCTGCCAGCTGTGGGTAGCGGGCCGTGAGCTGTGCGGTGTCCTCCAGGCTCAGGCTGAAAAAATCCGGTGAGTCCTGGATGTCCGCTACGCCCGGCTCCCAGTAGAGCATCAGCAAGTTCATGGCCCGCACCGCAATATCCCCCACGCCGCCCCGGGCTGCCGGGTCCCAGAACACACCGGTGACCCCGGTGCCCTGCTTGAGCTTGCGCCACCAGCAGTCGCTGTACACCTGCTCGTAATCTGCCTGTTCCAGCACCACCGGCAGCACGCTGGAAAGTGCCCGCGCGGTTGCCTCATCGTCCGCTGCACGGGGCAGCACATTGGGTTCCGGGTAGTTGTCCATGGCATCGGCGTGCTTGTTGGCGATGCTGTTGAACAGCCATCCACTGCTGGGCTGCGCCTTGCCGGGCATCATGGGGTTCTGGTAGTTCTTCCAGTGTCCCATGCGGAACCACAGTTCGTTGTCCACCAGGCGTCTGTCCAGTGCCGCCTTGCCGGCCTTGTAACGCTGCAGGGTCTGTGTGGCCGCAGCCACCTCCGCCGCACCCACCGGCATCGCTTCGTTCTGATAATCGTCCATCGTTCTTCTCCTTCAGATCCTGTAAAATCTTGCCTGCCGGTGCAGGTCCAGCGGGTCATCCGGCGGCGGCAGGGCCGTGCGCCGGGCCGGCGGGCTGATGGGGTTCTCCATCAGCACATACCGGCACTCATCATAAATGTGGTCCTCCTGCCGGGTGTCGATATCCTCCACGTTGCTCTCGTCGTACACGAGGTTCGGCAGCGTGCGGATGAAGTGTTTGCAGGTATTGAACACCTGCAGCATCGGGCGGCCGTCGGCGTCAAAGTTGAGCCGGTAGTGGAACTGCATCTTTCCCGCAAGGCGGGTGTGGTCGCCGGGCTTCCAGTGCAGGAAGTTGGGGCTCCGCTCCATCATGGCCGCGATGCTCTCGCCCCGGCTCTCATCAAAGATGGCCGGGTCGGCAACGCCATGGATCACCCGCCCCCGCAGCACGGGGTCGTTCTGCTCCGCCTCCCGGATGCGCCGGGCCTGTTCCACCGGGTCAATGCGCAGGCCCTCGTTAGGGCGGCCGGTGCAGCCGTACAGCTCCTTGATGCGGTAGAGCCGCCCCTCTTCATCGGCCGCATACCACCCCACCGAGAACGGCTTGGAAAACCCGAAGTCGAACCCCCGGTAGATCTGCCAGTGCTTCGGGATGGCAAACGGGGCAATGACGTGGGTCCAGCGCTGATCCTGATAGTGGGCCGGGTCGTTGCGCCACTCGGTGAACACCTGGCCGGAAAAGCTGTCCCAGCTGCCATAGAGCAGCGCCTGCTTTTCCGCTTCCGGCATGGCAGCCAGGCTGGCCAGATAACCGGGATCGTTCTGCAGCAGAGCCGGGTTGTCGAAAATGCTGGAAGGGATGAACACCCTTGCCCGCTGCAGCTTCTGTTCGGTGCCGTCCGGCCGCCGCACCGTGTATTCCTCCACGATGGGCGTGCCGGGTGGGGCCGGGGTGATGAACCGCGCCTTCACCCACCCGTGGCCGATGCCGCCGGGGTTGGTGGTGGCCCGCATGTACACCCGGGTGCCCGGCCCGGTGGGGCGGTTGCGGCTCATCATGTAGCTGTACTCTTCCCATTCAAAATGGGTCAGCTCATCAAAGCCGATGAAGTCGTAGGCCTTGCCCTGGTAATTGGTGCGGTCCTTGGTATACTGCATGGAGCCAAAGTAGATCTTGGCCCCGCTGGGGAAGTTCCACGCATGGGCCGTG
>OOAT01001248.1_pt1 | contig 9323 bp, 8 predicted proteins | sample 1671441 | NCBI WGS metagenome assembly OOAT01 (sample SAMN06348157, study PRJEB24527) | human gut metagenome | biome: human gut; feature: ankylosing spondylitis patient; material: feces | host: Homo sapiens | place: China | collected 2015-10 | reverse complement strand
CGTCCCTGCCCATATCAAGGGCTACCAGTTCCTGCGGGATGCCATCCTGCTCACCATGAACGAGCCGGAGTATATCAACGCTGTGACCAAGCGCCTCTACCCGGAAATCGCCAAGAAAAACGGCACCACCGCCAGCCGGGTGGAGCGCGCCATCCGCCACGCCATCGAGGTGGCATGGGACCGGGGAGACGTGGACACCCTCAACAGCTACTTCGGCTACACCATCCATAACCTGCGCGGAAAACCAACCAACAGCGAGTTCATCGCAATGATAGCCGATAAGATGCGGCTGGATAAACGACAGAGGGTTGGGTAAACAGAGAGACGGTAAAACGTCTGAAAATATTCCATAATATTCCAACGATGGGAGCTATACCAATAAATATAGCGAAAAAACGTTGTGGAAATATGGAACCAGACCAATAAATAGCTTAAATCTAAGGCAATAAATCTCCTGTATTTATTGGGTCATAGTCCCGGCAAATACAGGAGGTTATTTTTTATGCTTATCCGGGATGTGGAGATGTTCATTGAACACTGTGAAAACAAAGGGCTTGCAACAAAGACGATTGGAAGTTATGAACAAACGTTGCGCCTTTTGATGCTCTACCTTGATGAACAGGGCATCACACAGACGGAGAAAATCACGCACACGGTTATTCAGAACTACGTTAGACAGATAAAGGAACGGGGCAAGTACACCGTCACAAGCAACCCGAACAGTGGGAACTATCAGGAGCGGCGGCTGGATTTTGGCAAGAAAGTGTCAGATGTGACTATCAACAACTACCTGCGGAACATGAGCGCTTTCTTTGGCTGGTGTGTGGAAGAAGATTTGATTCTCCGTTCGCCTGTCAAACGTGGCGATTACATCAAGGTAGAACGCCGCCCGCTTGAGTTTGTGTCGGATGAGGACTTCCGCAAACTACTGCGGAATATGAACACAGCCAGCTTTAGTGAATATCGGGATTCTATCGTCATTCAGCTTTTGCTAGATACCGGCATGAGAGTCAACGAATGTCTACTGATTCAAGTAACGGATGTGAATTTGCAAAAACGGTACATCTATCTCCCGGCGGAGAACACCAAGGGTAAGAAAGGCCGCTATGTGTTCTTCTCTGACAAAATGGCAACGCAACTGCAACGGTGGATAAAGTATAAGGACAGATACCGGGACAGTGATTTTCTGTTCTGTACAAACAAAGGTAAATTTCTTGAAGTGAGTAATTTTGAAGCCAATGTTCGCAAGTATGCCCAGCGGATAGGGCTAAAGGACATTCACCCGCATGTTTTCCGAAACAACTTTGCAAAGCGCTTCCTTATGAGCGGCGGCGACATCTACACCTTGAGCCGCTTGCTAGGGCACAGCAGCGTTACCGTAACAGAGCAGGCCTATTTGGATGTGAACCAAGACGACCTTGCAGAGATGTACCGCAAGCACAGCCCGCTTAGTAAGATAATCTAAATAGAAGAGCCGCAGACAGGAATCACTTCCCCAGCTGCGGCTCGTTCTTTTAGATAGAATGTAGTTATCAATCGTCTTTGATTTCAAGATTTTCCAGCCCAAACTCAACGCACAACTGAATTAGTTCATTGCGGCTATGCCCGGTTTGCGTGGTGATTGCATCCAAACGCTTGATAGTATCTTCTGACAGGCGCACGGAAACAACGGCAGTCTTACCCAATGCAGCCCGGCGGGGACGAATTATAAGCTTCTTGTTCAAGTTGTTATCCATAATGCACCTCTTTTTACTACAAGTGTAGCCAAAAGACAATTGATTTTGTAGCCTACAATTATAATAATTGAACTATAAGTGTATACATTTGTAGTCTTTAGATGTATAATTGACAAAAGGAGGACAGACACAACCGAACAACAGTCATTTATCAGTTAGGAGGAAAATCGGAATGAGGCGTAAAATAGCCGGGACAGTTGGCTCCGTGCTACTTTGTGCTTTGTTGCTTGCTGGATGCAGCAACGGAGCAAGTACAGCAAATAGCACGGCAGGTAGTTCACAACAAGAAACTTCCAGTAGTACAGCAGCGTCTGAAGTGTTATCTAAGGAAGAAAAAGAACGTAAGGCAGCACTTGAAGAGTCGGCACGAAAATTCAAGTCAGCGGAGAACTATCGAGAAAGCGGCGAATATTTCAAAGCCTATTCGCTGTATCAAAAAGTAATAGAAGATGATTCCAACTATACAGAAGCACAGAAACGCGCAACTGAAATGTTAGATTTGTATTGGAAACAACAAGATGCTTTAGTGGAGCAGGGGGAATATCAGACCGCTATTGAAAATACAGCTAGTGCAATGAGTTTCATGGGGCTGACCTCTCCATTAGATAGCGGTATCGAATTAGAAAAGACAATCTTACAAGTTGCCGAAAAGCTTGCCCAAAGCGGTGGCTTCTCAAACCCAAAAGCAACTATGAAAAGTTTTCCAATAACGGGAAGTACACCTATTTTTTATATCAATATCGAGTGTGACAATATAAACGGAAAAGCACTTAGTTCTTTGTCAAGTGATACAATCATTAAAAAATACGATGAATTGTCCGACAAAATGAATGAATCAATCTTTAAGGCAAGCATGGGATTTAATTCTATTCTTTTGGGTGACATTCATAGCAATGGAAATTGGTACAGCGTTTTTAACGAAAAGCTAACTGTCCGTACCGATGAGGAACAAGAAGAACTGGACAATCCTTCGACATCTAGCACCTCGAATAATGGATATTCTACGGGTGGCCCCGGTGTGGGTAAAAAGCCAAGTAAGAGTAATAGTTCTGCATCGAGTGGTACAAATAAAATAACACAAGAACATAGGAATGCACTTTCAAGGGCAGAAAGTTATTATCACGATATGGACTTGTCCAAAGCGCAGGTTCGCAGACAACTTGAATTTGAAGGCTATGAAAAAGACGCGATAGACTACGCTATGAAGAATCTAACCTAAGAACCAGCCCCAGCAAAAGACCGCAGACGGAACAAAAGCCGCTTGCGGTCTTTTCTTGTTTAGATGTATATTTTGTCAAAACAGAGTATACTTGCCTATTACATCCCAAAAGCCGCTGTTGTTGTAAAAATAGACTTTGTTTTAGATTTGTTTTTCAAAACGTAAACAAAGTTGTTGACTTCATTTTTACATTGAGATACAATAAGGGTGGAGATAATCACATGATGAAAGGACAGTCTTGCAGTATGGCACACATTGCTTATGTACGAGTTTCCACCGCTGAACAGAACGAGGCGCGGCAGATTGAAGCCCTCAAGAAGCACGGCATCGACAAGTGGTTCACGGAAAAGGTCAGCGGCAAGAACATGAACCGCCCGCAACTGGAAGCCATGCTCGACTATATGCGCGAGGGTGATACCATTTATATCCATGACTTTAGCCGCCTTGCTCGTAGTACGAAAGACCTCCTTGCCATCGTGGAGCAGCTACAAGCTAAGAATGTGCATCTTGTATCTAATAAGGAGAATCTTGATACCAGCACCCCCACGGGAAAGCTGATGCTGACAATGATTGCAGCCATCAACGAGTTTGAACGTGAGAATCTGCTAGAACGCCAGCGGGAAGGAATAGCCATAGCAAAGGCTCAAGGCAAGTTCAAAGGCGGTCAGGTTAAACGCATTGATGATAAGACCTTCAATGCAGCGTATGACAGATACCAGCACCGAGAACTGAACAAGACCCAGCTTGCAGCAGAATTGAGAATCAGCCGCCCGACACTGGATAAGATGCTGAAGGACAGAGGACTGGCATAATACCACGCACCCCGCAAGGGGTGCTTTTTTGTCGGAAACACACTCCCCCACCTAAAAACAAATCCGGAACGAATTTTTGTTAAAATAGCAGTGCAGCCGTTCAATCTGTATTCAGAGAAAAAATCGTGACCGATTTAATTTTTACCCAGTTTGTGTTCATAGCACGGAAAAATCAAAACGATATGCGATATAATAACGATGTGAATAAATATTCAAAAACCACAACATTCAAATATGAGCTGCTCGTCTCGCGATATAACTCGATTTCATATCTTGATATGAAGTAGTGACGTTATATCGTGATATGAAGCTAAACTTGTTCATAAAAATTTTACAAATTTCCCCTTGACAAGCCTGGAGGCATCGAGTATAATTATGCACGAAAGACTGAATATGCAGTCTGAGCGCCGTTGAGTTGCCTACGGCACGGTAAAGGCACACAATATCAGAACGAAAGGGGTCGTTATATGACTAATCGACAGTAGAGCTATCTTAGAATCTCGGATTACCAAAGCTGGACAGCGGGCATCTACCTTATAGATGCACCGTGCGGTAGCGGTAAGAGCAGCTTCGTTTTGAACACGCTCTATCCGTATGTCCATGCAAGTGGCAAGCGGATGATACTGTTCTCTAATCGGAGAGCGTTACTTGAACAGCAACGACGACAGGCACAGGGTACAGACGCAACGTGCATGATTTGCCAAAAATTGGAGTATAATTTCAATCATGGAATGTCGTCAATCGAATGGGTTGAAAGAAATTTTGATTACATTATTATAGATGAAGCGCACTACCTGTTCCAAGATGCATTGTTTAATCGTAATACAGAAATCATGCTGGATATGGTTGAACAACTTCAGAAATCTAAAGTTATCATCTTGATGTCTGCAACAGCGGACTTGCTGAAGAAGCACTTTGTCGGTAGGATAAAAAAGACCTACCATGTGTCAGCAGATTACAGCTATATCAAGGCGGTATATTGTTACACTACACCGGATTCTGTCAACAAAATTTTGAACGGAGTCCCTCCGGGTGAAAAAGTGGTCATGTTCGGGGATAATAAAAAACGTCTACGGACATTGCATCGCGAGTACCCAGATAGTGAGTACCTGAACAGCGGGAACAAAGACGAAAGTCTAGCATTTCGGCAGATAACGCAGAACGAGTGCTTCAGCTGTCAAATGCTATTTACTACTAAAGTTCTGGACAATGGTGTAAACCTGAAGGACAACGCCATCAAACACATTATAATAGAGCAAACCGACATGGTAGAGTTCATACAATGTTTGGGGCGCAAGCGCGTTCAAAGTCCAGATGATACAATAACTTTGTATTTCCTTAATAGTGTTTTCAGTATTGCAGGGCGATACAAAGATTTGAAGAGAGACTTAGCGATTGTTCAACAATATCTGAATGCAAGAGCATCAGGCTATGAGCAAGGGTTCTGGAAAATCAACAGAACTGAATATATTCCTCTGATGTTCGACAATTCGCACCATCTAGTAAAACCTGCATACTACAAAGCATTAAGTGACTGTGCATTTTACAGAGATATTCTGAATAAGAAAACGTCACTTGTTCAGTAGGTCGAAGAATCCTTAAAATCACCTATCATTCCGTATGAAAGGGTTTCAAAAGATTATAAGTTGAATTATTATCTTTCTCAAAATGTCGGAAGAAAGTATTTTAAGGATGATAGAAACGAATTGATTGAAAAAATCAATCTAAGACAAGACGGACATATAAAAAGTTCGTTTAAGCTGCTTTATCAATGTCTGATGGAGAGCAATGTTGATTTTACCTTAAAAAGTGGAATCGACAATAGAAAAGTCTATTGGACGATTGAGCCAAAATAAAGATGCAGAAAATCTACGTCACCTTTAATATTAAGGGTGACGTAGAAAAAATGCACGGACTAATCATATCAAGTATGCCCGCTGTGGTAGCCTCTAAAGCGGGCATACGGATTTAAGAAGGAGACAAAAGACAGGAGGTAAAATTAGTATGAAGTCTCCAATATTTCACTATAATAAAAAATCTAAGGAGAGCTATTATGTATGATTTTCTAAGTTAGAAAAGTAAAATTAGTTCATTTGACGAATTGAAAGGACTTGACTCAATTCCAGAAGGAACAGTAATTCAAGAATGGCGCGAAGGGGTTCTCGTCACATGGACAAATAATATAGACCCCGCATTAAGTAAAGGAATAGACTTCTCAAAGTGGTATATGGTTTCCGATAAGGGAGATACATACTCTATTTATACCCATATGGCTATGCGCTGTTATCCAAATCGAAAAGATGGATATTATTATGTCAGTTTTCAAAGGGCATGGCTCAATGGCAAAAAAGCGATTCATGTATATATAAGTCGATTGGTTCTTAGAACTTTTACGAGGCCGGAGCTACTGCCGGAGAACTGGCAGCAGTTAGATGCAGCACACAAGGACGACAATCCTGCGAATAATCGGATTGATAATCTTGAGTTCTTGACCCATGTATAGAATTGCAATGCCCCACATTTTCGTGCAGCCATGTCTGCGGTGTGGAAGAGACATAATCAGCGTGAATGAAGAAAGTAAAGCCTATTGGTCTAAAGCCGATAGGCTTATTCTCTTAGATTCAAGAAAAATGTACTCACCCGGCGGGGCTGAACAACCATAGCCAAACAGCAGCCAAAGACCCCGCCGGGCAGAAAGAAAGGCCAGACAAACAAAAAATATATTTTATAGCGGGTTCAGCAGGGACTATGATAAAGGGCTGTCAGACGTTCTAGCAGACGTTTTGACAGCTTTTTTGTCTTAGATAATGAAAGTGCTAGCATGAAAGATTGATGCGTTGTAGGGCTTGCTAGAACACATTTTGATTCTAACAAGTGAATGAAGCACAGACGGCAGCGGACACAAAACGCCATCCGCTGCAATACAAACCGTAAAGAGAAGTTGCTTTTATAGGTGGAATGAGATATACTGGTAGCACAATAAAGCGTTCGAGACTATACCAACAAATAATAAGATTTTGACTTAGATTTATTGCCTACTCTGATACCGTCCCTGCCCATATCAAGGGCTACCAGTTCCTGCGGGATGCCATCCTGCTCACCATGAACGAGCCGGAGTATATCAACGCTGTGACCAAGCGCCTCTACCCGGAAATCGCCAAGAAAAACGGCACCACCGCCAGCCGGGTGGAGCGCGCCATCCGCCACGCCATCGAGGTGGCATGGGACCGGGGAGACGTGGACACCCTCAACAGCTACTTCGGCTACACCATCCATAACCTGCGCGGAAAACCAACCAACAGTGAGTTCATCGCAATGATTGCGGACAAGATGCGGCTGGATAAACGGCAGAGAGTGGGCTGATTTTTTCATAGAATCCGCCGTCGTTCATATTCTGATAAGAGCAAACCAAACAGACAAAGGAGGTTTTGCTCTTGAAGCTTGCAGAATATCTCGCACGGCGCAGGCGGGCCAGAGTTGCGGCCGTGATGCTGTTCGCCCTCATTATGGGGTTTGTATCTGCTGCGCCGCCGGTCGTCACCGGATGTCAGGCGCAGGATCTTACCCCGGCACCGGACACTTCGATGCTCTCCCCCGCCGTTTCGGCTCTGGCACAGGAGCAGCAGGAGCCTGCTGCCCAGCCGCTGCCGGAAAAGTGGGTCTGCCTGACCTTTGACGACGGCCCCAGCAAGACCACACCGGATGTGCTCAGCGCGCTGAACGCGGCCGGAGTGCACGCCACATTTTTTGTGGTGGCTACCGGTTACAACGAGAAGTATCTGCCACTGCTCACCGAAGCGGTCAGCGCCGGGCACCAGATCGCGCTGCACTCTGCTTCCCACGAGTACAGCGATATCTACCGCAGCAGCGACGCTTATTGGGAGGACATTGCCCTTTTAAAGGAGCGCATTGCGCCCTATGTGGATGCCGAGAGCATCCGGTATCTACGGTTTCCGGGCGGCAGCACCAACACCGTCAGTCGGCGCTACGGCGGCAAAGGCCTGATGAAGCAGCTGAAAGCCGAAGTAGAGCAGAAAGGCTGGCATTGGGTGGACTGGAACGTGTGCGCCGAGGATGCCGTGGGCGGGCACCCAAGCGCGGGCACCATCTACCGCAATGTGGTGCACGAGACCGGGCAGCAGACGAACTGCATCGTTCTGATGCACGATTCTTCCTCCACACACACCACCGCCGAAGCACTGCCGGACATTATCCGGTGGTATGCAGACAACGGCTACACCTTTTTGACCGTTGCCGAGGCTCTGCCGCTAAGCTGAGCAGACTGGCCCAGTTACAGCCGGTGTTCAAAGCCGCGGCCAAGCAGGACCCCTGCCGCTGCCAGTGCTGCCAGCCAGAGCCAGTCCGCTCCGCCGGTCGCCACCCAGCCTGCCGCCAGAATGGCGGCAAAGGTGAACGCTGCGGGCAGAAGGATGCGCAGGACCTGCAGCTGTCGCTCCCGCCGGGACGGCAGCCCGGTGTTCAGCTGTTCCGGAGATGCAGCATCACAGCAGATCTCATCGCGGTACTTGCCCGGGTTGCGGTAGGCTTTGTATAGGATCCCATCCAGCGAAAATTCCGGGTACATTCCCTCTTTGGTCAGGCTGAGCTGCATCCCGTGTTCCTCTGCATACGCCTGCAGGGCTGCCGTAAACTCCTGCGGCGTGTTGATGCTGCCCTGCGGGATAAAGAAAAAGTGTTTCTGATGCTGCACCTGCGCCAGCGTGCGGTAATCCTGCACCCAGCCGCAGAAAAAGTTCTGCGGCTGCGCAGGGTCCTCCATCCGGGACAGGCAGGCGTCCACATCCAGTGATGCCACAGACGGGTCCTGCCGGGCCAGTTCTGCACAAAAACGCGCCGCCCCTTCCAGCTGCTTTGCGCGCTGTTCCAGTGCGGTCTTTTGCTCCCGCAGGACACTCCCCAGCGATGCATCGCCTGCAAGCACGGATCGGATGACCGGAAGCGGCACATCCAGCATCCGCAGCATCCGGATGAACCGGAGAGTGCGGATGTCCTGTTCCGTGTAATCACGGTAGTCGTTGCCAGGCAGCCGGGCGGGATTCAGAAGTCCTTCTTTTTCATAGAAGCGGATATTGGGGGCAGACACCCCGCTCTGTTTCGAAGCCTGTTTGATGTTCATTTGCTTCACCTCCGCACTCACATTACACCTTAAAGACACTTGAAGGTCAAGTTTTTTCAAAAAAAGCCCCGGAAAACCTGCTGCTGCGGGCATTCCGGGGCTAAATCTTTATTCCGCGTTCTGGCAGAACAGCGAGAAGGTGCGGTAGGCCATGTACAGGTCGGTCTTGTGGATGACCTCGAAGGGCGAGTGCATGGACAGCACCGGCACGCCGATGTCCAGCACCGGGATGCCGCGGTTGGCCACGTACTTGGCAATGGTGCCGCCGCCGCCCAGATCCAGACGGCCCAGCTCACCGATCTGCCATGCCACGCCGTTGGCATCCAGCAGGCAGGTGATATCCCCTACCAGCTCAGCGGAAGCATCGCTGGCAGAGCTCTTGCCGCGGCTGCCGGTGTACTTGAAGAAGGCCACGCCGC
>OOAT01001247.1_pt1 | contig 9345 bp, 6 predicted proteins | sample 1671441 | NCBI WGS metagenome assembly OOAT01 (sample SAMN06348157, study PRJEB24527) | human gut metagenome | biome: human gut; feature: ankylosing spondylitis patient; material: feces | host: Homo sapiens | place: China | collected 2015-10 | reverse complement strand
CCATTGGAATTCCTGCACCTCTAGTATAGCGGAAAAGCCACAAAAGGAAAAGAGGATTTCGGGGCTTCTTTGTGCCAAAAAGACAAAACAGCGCCCCCTGCGCCGTCCGAGACGGTTCAGGGGGCGCTGTCATTGCGGTTCAGGGAATGCTGCGGGGATCAGTCTGCAGACAGATAGTGCATGGCCTTGCGCAGGCGTGCCTCATTTTCTGCGGTGGGCTCCATGAAGGGGCTGTGGAACAGATCCTGGAACAGGTTCTCCATCTTGGGGGAGTTCGGGTCGATGCCGATGTCCTCCAGGTTCTCCATCTTGGGGGAGTTCGGGTCGATGCCGATGTCCTCCAGGGTCAGGGGCATGTTCATGCTCCGCATAAAGGCACGGAAGGGTGCCACCTGCTCCGGATGGCCGTTGAAGGCCAGCTGCAGGCAGTCGCCGATGGCCACGATCTCACCGTGCAGGTAGGGCTTTGCCTCCTGGGTGAAGTGGGTGCGCACCAGCTCGTAGGTCTCGTGGCCCAGAGCGGTCTGGCCAAAGCCTTTGCTCACGCCGCTGACGATGCCGGCCACGGCAACGTTCAGGTAAGCGATATCCTCCACGGCCTTGGTCAGCTTGCCCTCGGCAATGTCATGGCAGGCCTGATGGGCCTCCTTCTCATAGACATGGTAGGCCATCTCGGCAATGGTGTAGGCGGTGAACAGACCGATGCTCACATCGTCCAGCAGGATCTCGCTGCGGCCGTTCTGGATCTCAATCATCTTGGCCATGCCGTCCATGATGCCGCTGGCTGCGTAGCGCGGGGGCTCCTTGCAGATGACGTCCATGTCCATGACGATGGCGTTGACCTCGTGGTCATAGCGCAGGCTGCCCAGGGAGGCACCCTCGGCAGTGTACATGACGCTCAGCGGGGCAAATGCCGCGCAGGTGGCAATGGAGGTAGGCACCTCCACCAGGGGCAGGTCCCCTGCAAAGTGTGCCGTAGCCTTGGCCTGATCCATGATGCGGCCGCCGCCCACGCCCACGATGACCTGGCAGCCGGTGGTCAGGGCCTGCAGAGCGTGCTCCTTGGCGCGCTCGTAGGTGTTCTGATCCGGGTACAGGGAGAGTTCAAACTCCACACCGGCATCCTTCAGGCTCTTTTCTGCCTTGCCTTCGGTGGCTGCCCAGGCGCGGGGGCCGGCAATGACCAGGGCCTTTTTGCCCAGACGTGCCACCTCGCCGCCCAGCAGGTTCAGGGCGCCTGCTTCCTGCAGGTAACGGCCAGCGCCGAACTTGTAAGCGTTATCCAGTTTGATATCGGCCAGACTTCTTGCTTCTGCCATAGTTTTTACACTCCTTACTCCATGTAAGCACCCTTCATGGCACTGACTGCATGCTGGCTATACAGCTTCAGCAGACCATGGGTGTATTTGCTTGTAAAACCCTTCCAGTTGGCTTTGCGTTCTGCCAGAATGGCGTCCATTTCTTCGGGGGTCTTGTGCTCGCCCTTCACACCGGTGATCTCCAGGCGGCGGGCCTCCACGTCCAGTTCAATGATATCGCCCTCTTCCACCAGTGCGATGGGGCCGCCTGCGGCGGCTTCAGGGCTGACATGGCCGATGACGGGGCCGCGGCTTGCGCCGGAGAAGCGGCCGTCGGTGATCAAGGCCACGCTGGAGGCCAGGATCGGGTCGGAGCAGATGGCCTCGCCGGTGTAGAACATCTCCGGCATACCGCTGCCGCGGGGGCCTTCGTAGCGGATGAACACGGCATCGCCCGGGTGGATGCGGCCGTGGAGGATGGCGTCGATGGCGTCCTCCTCACAGTCGAAGGGGCGGGCGGTCAGGGTCGCCTTGAACATGGCCTTGGGGCAGGCCGTGTGCTTGATGACACAGCCTTCCGGGGCCAGGTTGCCGCGCAGGATGGCGATGGAACCGTTGGTGCCGATGGGCTCGTCGAAGCTGCGGATGATGTCGGTGCGCTTGATCTCGCGGCCGATCTTCTTGCTCTTCTCGGCCAGCAGGGCATCGCAGTGCTCGTAGAAGCCGTTCTTCTTCAGCTCCTCCAGGTTCTCGCCCAGGGTCTTGCCGGTAACGGTCTTGGCATCCAGATGCAGCATGGACTTGATCTCTTCCATGATGCGGGGCACGCCGCCTGCATAGTAGAAATACTGTGCGGGCCAGTCGCCTGCGGGGCGGATGTTCAGCAGGTAGTGGGCGCCGCGGTGCATCCGGTCAAAGGTGTCGGCGTCGATCTCGAAGCCGAACTCGTGGGCAATGGCGGGGATGTGCATCAGGGCATTGGTGGAGCCGGAAATGGCCGCATGGACCATGATGGCGTTCTCAAAGCTGCGCATATCCACGATATCGCCTGCGGTGACACCGGCTTCCACCAGCTTCATCAGCTGTGCACCGGCGTCGTAGGCAGCCTGCTTCAGCTCGGGGGCAGTGGCCGGCATCAAAGCGGTGCCGGGCAGCATCAGGCCCAGAGCCTCGGCCATGACCTGCATGGTGGAGGCAGTGCCCATAAAGGAGCAGGCGCCGCAGCTGGGGCAGGCGTGCTGCTTGTAGTAGGTCAGCTGCTCGGCCGGGATCTCGCCGCGCTCGTACTGTGCGCTGAACTTGCCGATCTGCTCCAGGGTGAGCAGCTCGTTGATGGCACAGTCGGGGTCGTTCTCGGTGTACTTGGCGGGCAGGTCGTGTGCCTCCATGACACCGCCGGTGACCACGATGGCTGCCATCATGTCCTTCATGCGGCCGATGCTCATGAGCATGGCGGGCATGGCCTTGTCGCAGCTGGAAATGAACACACCGCCGTCAAAGGTGGTGGCGTTGGCCTGTGCTTCCACCAGGTTGGTGATGGCTTCGCGGTGGGCCAGCGAGTAGTTGATGCCGTCATGGCCCTGTGCCATGCCGTCGCACATGTCGGTGGCAAAATACCGGGCAGCCTTGCCGCCGTGGTCGTTCACGCCGCGGACAGCCTCTTCTACAAAGATATTCAGGTGGCCGGAGCCCGGGTGGCTGTTGCCGTAGGTGCTCTCCACCATGATCTGGGGCTTGCTCAGGTCATCGACCGTCCAGCCCATGCCCATGCGCAGGGGGTCCATCTCAGGGGACAGGGAACGGACCTGCTGACTTTTCAGCATTATATTCAACTCCTTATAAAACTCTCAGATACTCTCTCACAGGGTCAGGCGGCGGTCACGCGCAGCGACCTTCCACCAGCCTGTGACCTTGCCGTTTTCCACCACCGGGACCGCCGGGTACAGGGCGCTGGTGGGGCAGACGTGAGTCGGGATGGCAAACAGCTCGGTCCCGATGGGCGGGATGTCGGCGATGTGCTCTTCCGGCACACGCACCACCCAGTGCTCCTCGTTCTGGATCACGGTGCGGGCATACTCCATGCCCACGATCTCCGCGCGCTCCGGCTGGGGGTCGGTGGCCACGGCCTTGCAGCCCAGATCCAGTGTGAAGGTGTCGCGGCTGGGGCGGCTCACCACGCGGGTGAGCAGGGCGGCAGCCGGGGTGAACTGCAGATCCGGGTAAGCCTTGCGGTAGCCTGCATCCTGAATGACGCAGGTGCCGGGGCTCAGGAACTCGCCGGTCATCTCGGCGTGCACCGGGAAGGACGGGGTGCCGCCCATGATCAGGATCTCGCAGCAGATGCCGTCCGCCTTCAGGCGGGCCTTGATCTCCTCGATCTGCTTGTCCACAGGGGCGGTAGCCACCTCGCGCTCCTGCACGCTGCTCTCGTGGCGGTGGCCGTCGTAGCAGTGCATGCCGCGCATGACGATGCCGGGCAGGGTGTTCCACTCCCGGTACATCGCTTCCACGTTATCCAGCGGCACACCGGTGCGGTGCTGGCCCATGTCCACATCCATCAGCACATTGGCCTTGCAGGTCTGGCCCAGCTTGCGGATCTGCTCCGTGTCATCGCCGATGGCAAAGAACTCCACCTCCGGGAAGGCGGCCTGCAGCGCGGCAAAGCGCTTGATGTTGGGGCCCACCAGCGGGTACGCCAGAGTCAGGTGCTTCGCACCGGCCTTGGCGGCCATTTCGGCCTCGGCGATGGTGGCGCACTTGAAGCGGTCGATGCCCGCCTCGATCTGCATTTGGACCACCTCGGCCATCTTGTGGGTCTTGATGTGGGGCCACAGGCGGGCAGCGCCGCCTGCAATGTCGATCATCTTGCGGATATTCTCGCGGATGATCGCCGGGTAATAGACCAGCTGCGGGCTTACGATGTCCTGCTGACCCTCAAAGGTATAGAGGTTGTCGTTGATCTTATTCATACTCCACCAGCATCTCGATCTCGACCGCGATGTTGCCCGGGCAGGAATTGGTGCCCATGGCGGTGCGGGCAGGCAGACCCTTCTCCTCGCCGAACAGCTCGAACAGCAGGTTGGAGCCGCCGTTGATGACCTGCGGCTGCTGTGCAAAATCATCGGTGCAGTTGACAAAGCCCAGGACCTTGACGCAGCGCTTGATGCGGTTCAGGTCGCCCAGCTTGGCGTCCAGATTGGCCAGCAGGTTCAGCATGCAGTTGTAAGCAGCCTTCTGGCCCTGCTCCAGGGTCAGGTCGCCGCCGACCTTGCCCACGATGTTGTGGCCGTCGCCGATGTCAGGGCCGCAGCCGCTGCAGTACAGCAGATGATCGCCGAACTCCATGACCGGAGTGTAGACGCCGCCCTTCGGCGGGGGTGCGGGCAGGGTGATGTTCATTTCCTTGAGCTTATCGTAGACATTTGCCATAAGAAAAAACCTCTCTTCTTTTTCTCTGACGCAGCCGAAACGGGGGCTGCTGCCGGTTGAAAGATGTTCCGCAGCCGGTGTGCGCCGACTGTGAAGCGACTTGTTTATATTCCCAACAGCGTGCTGCCCAGGCTCAGCACCAGCGGCACGCTGATCAGGATACACAGGGTGGAATGTGCAACGGCCTGGCTGGCCAGTTCCCCTTCGGTGTCGTACTGCTTTGCCAGCACGGCCGTCAGGCTGCCTGCCGGGCAGGATGCCAGAATCAGGATCGCCATGCACAGGGTTCGGTCCAGCGGCAGGAAGTACAGCGCCGCCAGGAAGCCCAGCGGGAACACGACGCACCGCAGGGCCGTGATGAGCCATACCATGGGGTTCGTGACCAGTTTTTTCAGGTCACTGCGGGCCAGCATGCCGCCGGCGATCATAAGAGCCAGCGGGGTGGTGGTATTGCCCACCGCCTTGCAGAAGCTCTCCAGAATGGCGGGTAGCCGCAGGCCGGTCACCAGCATGATCACCATGATGGCGGTGGTGATGTTGGTGGGGGTAAGGAATGCTTTGATGCTCACCTTGGCTTCCGGGTCGAACAGGTGCTGTACATAAGTAAAGAACAGGATGTTGTAGGCCATGATGCCGGCGGCACCGTACAAGGCACCCGCCTCGCTGCCCAGCAGGGCGCTGATGAGTGGGATGCCGATGAAGGCGCTGTTGGGCATGACGGCGGCACCCACCAGCACGGCCTTCTGGCCGCGGGTCAGGTGCATGGCCCTGCTCAGCACAAGGCAGATGCCGATGGTGAGGATGTAGAAGATCTCCAGCACCACATAGCCCTTGAGCATGCCGGCCACGGCCTCGCGGCCGCCGTCGATGCTGGCACTGGCCAGCAGGGTGCAGGGCAGGGTGACCGACATGACCAGGTTGGACAGGAACTTGCTGTTCCTGTCATCCATGATGCCCAGTTTGGTCACGGCTGCACCGGTGCCGATCTCCAGAAAGATGATCAGGATCTGCTGCAGAAGGATCGCGATCGACATGGCAGCTCCTTACACCGTCAGCACCATACCGGCACCGGTCGTGGTGCGCCGGTCGTGGTCAATGGCGACCTGGCCGTTGACGATGCACCAGTCCAGACCGGTGGCCTTCTGGGCAGGATTCGTGAAGGTGGCATGATCCGTGAACTTCTTCGGATCGAATACCAGTATATCAGCATAGTTGCCTTTCTGCAAGCTCCCTCGTCCGACCAATCCCATTCTTGCGGCGGGCTGGCTGGTCATCCGGCGGATGGCCTCCTGCATCGTGTAGATGCCGCGCTCGGCCACATACTCCCGCAGCACCTTGGGGAAGGCACCGAACATGCGGGGGTGGGGCGTGTCGGTCTTGGCATAGATGGCATCGGAGATGATATTGGACCAGGGCAGACGTGCCACCGTATCAATATCATCCTGGCTCATGGACATATTGATGATGGCAGTCTTACCGTCCTCGCTGTGCATCAGGTAGGCGGCCAGTGCAGCGGCGTCCTCAAAGCCGAATTTCTCGGCAGCCTCCGTCACCCGCATGCCCAGGAACTTCTCGTTTTCGGGGCAGACCACGCCGCTGATGATGATGCGGTCCCAGCCCAGCGTGATGCAGAAGTTGTCCCAGTCATCGTACAACACGCTGCTGGTACGGCGGAACTCCTCCACACCTTCGGGGGTGCCCAGTTTTTCCAGTGCACGGGTCATGTTGCCGGCCACGAACACCGGGGGCAGCATGGTGGTCAGGGCCGTGCTGCCGCCCTCGTAGGGGTAGAAGTCCACGGTCACGTCCATGCCCTCGGCGCGGGCGGCTTCGATGTCGGCAATGGCAGTGTGGATGTCCTTGCCCCAGTTCTTCATGCCGCAGCTCTTGAAGTGGCTGATCTCCAGGGCACAGCCCACGCGGCGGGCGATCTCGATCACCTCGCGCACGCTCTGCACCATGCTGTCGCCCTCACCGCGGATGTGGGTGGTGATGACCCGGTGGTAGCGGCCCACCGGCTCCAGAATGTAGGCAAATTCATCGGTGGAGGAGTAGCACTCCGGCAGATACATGATGCCCAGCGACACACCGGGAGCACCGGCGGCCATGGCGTCCTCGATCAGGGCCCGGGCGTCGTCCAGCTCCTGCTGGGTGTAGGGAGTGTCGGCAAAGCCCTTGACGCAGATCTTGACGGTGCCGGTGCCGATCATGGCGGCAACATTCAGGGGCAGCGCGGTCTTGTGCAGGGCAGCCAGATAATCACGGTAGGTGTGGGGGCCGTCCAGGCCGATGGGGCCCATGACGGCTTCTTCAAAGGAATAATACTCCTTTGCCGCCTCGTCCGATTCCGGCCGGGGGGTCATGCTGATGCCGCAGTTGCCGGCCACCGCCGTGGTAATGCCCTGGGCCAGCTCCACCTCGCCAAAGTGCGGGTCGTTGAGGGGCTTTGCGTCGTGGTGACGGTGGATATCCACAAACCCCGGGGTCACCGCCTTGCCGGTGGCGTCGATGACCTGGTCTGCCGGTTCCGTGATGCCCGGAGCGATCTGAGCAATACGGTCGTCCTGCACCAGCAGGTCTGCCTGGTAGGGCTGGCCCCCCAGGCCGTCGTATAGGGTGCCGTTCTGGATCAAAATACGTTTCATGATAGGTTCCCTCTCGCTATGAATTTGCCCTGCGGCAAGGCGACCCTGCCGCAAACGACGAAAGGGGCAAGGGCGTATGCCCTCGCCCCTTTCGGAGAAACAGATTTACAGTTTGCCGGCTCAATCGGTCTTACAGATCTTCTTCTTCCTCAGCAGCAGCCTCAGCAGCAGCGACCTTTTCCACGACAGTGCCGCGGCGGTCGTCCATAACGTGCTTCAGGCGCACATCGTCGGGAGTGGTGTCAGCAGGGAACATGAGAGAGACCACAATGCCGAACACCAGAGAAATGATGGTAGCAGGCACAGCCGGACCACCCATGGTGGCGTTGATCCAGTTCTTGAAGGAAGGCAGCACCAGGATCAGCACGCCCAGCAGAGTGCCGGAGCCGATGCAGGCCAGACCGCCCTGCCAGTTGACACGCTTCCAGAAGCGGCCCAGCAGCATTGCGACTGCGACGCCGGGCAGGAAGGCGCCCACGATGGTGGAGATGTAGCCGATAACGTCGTTGACGAACAGGGTGATGAAGAAGGCAGCGCCCAGGGTGCAGATCAGAGCGACACGGCTGACCTTGGCGTAATCCTTTTCCTGGATGGTCTTGCCGGTGATGCTGGGGTACACGTCGGTGAGCAGGATGGTAACGCCGGAGATGGCGTCGGAGTCACCGGAGGACATGGTAGCAGACAGGCCGCAGATCATGAACAGCATGCCGATGACCGGGGGCAGTGCGTTGGTAGCCATGTAAGCAAAGGCGTAGTCGCCGCTGGCCAGGGTGTCACCATTCATGGTGGCGATGGTGAAGCAGCTCATGCCGATGATGGCGGTAACAAAGCTCCAGCCGAACAGCAGGATGCCCTGGCCCAGGAAGGCCTTGCGAGCAGTCTTTTCGTCCTTGGAGGTGTAGATACGGGTACGGTGGGTGGGCGTACCGATAACGCCCATGGCTGTGGACAACACCAGTGCTATGGCAGCCATGACACCGTAGGAGCCCAGGCCGTAGAAGGTCATTGCGCCGGGCTTGCCAGCAGCGGTGAAGGTATCCACCACGTTCTGATAGCCGCCTGCCAGGGGGATGGCACGGAAAGCGATGGTCAGGAAGCCGATGAGGATGGCGATGAACTGAACAGCATCGGTGGTAACAACGGCCATGTAGCCGCCGATGAACACGTAGATGCCGAAGCCCAGAACGGTGATGATCTTACAGGTAACGTCCGGCAGCTGGGTGACGTAAGCCAGGTACTTGGCACCGCCGTTCAGGTGGTTGCCCAGCCAGATGATCTCGATGACGAACATCATAAAGCCCATAACCTGGCGGATGATCTTTTTGCCGCCGTAGTAATACTGTGCTTCCTCAGACATGGTCAGGAAGCCCTTGTTCTTTGCCTTGGTGAACAGCAGCATGGAAAGGATACCTGCCGATGCGCCCAGGCCGTAGATGGCGCCGCCCCAGCCGTGGTTGAAGCCGTTGCCGATGGCGCCCATGGAAGAACCGGTGCCGATCATGGTTGCACCCACGGTGCAGAAGATCAGGAAGAAGCCGAGGTTGCCGCCGCCGGTCAGGAAGCTGCTGCCCTCATTCTTGCCGCGGCTGGTGATCCAGCCCACAAAGATCATAAAGCAGATCCATGCAATAAAGCCGCCGATAAACAATGGGATGTATTTGGGATCCAACATAGTTTCATTTCCTCCTTAGAAACATTTTCCTCAGCCCAGCGCAGGGTCCGCTCGGGCCGATGTGGCTGTCAGACATTTCCCCGCTGCGGGCCGGCACCGTGGGGTCGTTGTCCGACAACAACCTTGCTGAAATAAATGTACCAATTTTTGCATCATCCGTCAATAGATTTTTAACATTTTCTTCAAAAAGAACCATTTTTGGCGTATTTTATAGTTTTCCTGTTCATAATTATGTCATTTCCACGAAAAACAAACTGCCCCTTGCAGTCTATTTTCCGGTGTCGTATACTGAAATTGGAGC
>OOAT01001234.1_pt1 | contig 9429 bp, 9 predicted proteins | sample 1671441 | NCBI WGS metagenome assembly OOAT01 (sample SAMN06348157, study PRJEB24527) | human gut metagenome | biome: human gut; feature: ankylosing spondylitis patient; material: feces | host: Homo sapiens | place: China | collected 2015-10 | reverse complement strand
TAGTAAAAGCATGTTAAATATGTATTTTCTCCAGATAATTCTTTTCTTGAAAATATATCAATACTTCCCCCACCATCATCAAGTTCTTTTTCAAAAGTATATCCTGGATATGATTCTCTAACTCTTAAAATCTCTTGTTGATATATTATAATTTCAATTCTTAAGACATCGTCATTATTTTTCACAAATACAGATACTGTATCATCATGCTTTAATCTATGTACTTTAATGTAATCAAGCATGCTCTCTGAGATAGCATTAATTTGAAATACTTCTTTCACATAGTTCCTATATATTTCCGGCACATCTTCTATATTGTAATATTCTTCTACCTCTGCATTTGAAGAGACTTGTTGCCCGCCTTCCGGTGCCGTAATCATAGTCGTCCCTTCCTCGTTCTTATCCATCCACCAGAAGAAACCTCCATGCTTCTCCGCATTGGCAACTACCTGCCAGGAACCGCCGAGTACCATTACGACAAGTACCACTGCCGCTACTACCGCAAATCTGCGTCTGTGAAAATACCAGAGCACTTTATGAAGCTTACCCTCCCTGGGCTTGTCCTCCTCTTTCTCTGCAACAGGTTCACTTTTGTCCTTCTCTTCTTCGGTGCCAAGCAACAGGCGCTCCTCTTCTTCCCTTTCCTCACAATGTTTCCAGAAATCATCCAATGCCTCTTCCACAGGCAATTCATCTTCTATATTGTCTTCCTCTGTTTTCAGGTTATCCAGCAGTTTCATTAATGTCTGTACTTCATCCGCATCAAACTCTTCATCTGATGCTTCCATAATGTACCAGTCCAACCGCTTGGTAAGCTCCTGAATCAGGCTTTCGTTATCCTGCTTCTTCATATTAATTCCAATTCCTTTCCCTTCTGCATATCCTTATCTGGTGTAATATTGGTCCCTCGTTAAGTACATGATTCTTTTTTGTCAATTCTTACAGATTTTTTGTATTTTTTGTCGATACCGGACTCGTCGGGTATGTTTTGGGCTATCTTGCTTCTCAATCTGCTGATCCTGACACTCATATTGTTCTCGGATATTTTCTCAAGTTGTGCCAGCTCAGAAATTGAATACCCGTGAAGAAAATATTTGTAAAATCTGTTCTTCTCCTCTTCCGTCAGGCCTTTCGTTATTATGAGATCAAGTTCTGATTTTCCGTAACCGTCTTCCGTGAATCTTCCGTGAATGTATATTCGTCGGCATCCAGGTCGACTTCACATTCTATCTTCTTCAATGACTTATTCAGTTCACGTATTTTATTCTTGGCAGTATTGATCAGCCATCCCATTGGATTGGAATGTTCACAGAGAATATCCCACTTTTTATACGCAACATAATACGTTTCTTGCAGGACATCCTTTGCCAGTTCCTTGTCTGCCACCCTGTAGCGGATAAACTTGTATATTTCCGCCTGTGTCCTACGGTACATCTCATCAAATTCTTGATGGTCTCCTGTTGTCTCTTCTTTCTGCATGTGCACCTACCATCGCCTCATATAGAGGTTTTATCTTTCTAAAATATTTACTCTATAATTTAACATTTATCCCCGTACTAAATATAGATGATTTTACTATAAAGTAAAAATTTGTTTTACATCTGCTTATATTTTACTTTTCGTAGATTTTGTGTCAATTTTTTCTCATCGACAAATACTGTTAAAATTTGCAATTTTTGTTGTTGACAAACGGTATCTCTTTTGTTAGAATGAATCACGGTGATTGCGTTAGCCGTCACGTGATGCTGCTGTGGCTCAGTCGGTAGAGCGTCGCATTGGTAGTGCGGAGGTCACGGGTCCGATTCCCGTCAGCAGCTCTCATATAAGAAGCGGAAACATTGATTTTACAGTGTTTCCGCTTTTTGTTTTTCACAAACGCTGTAGATTTTCTTACTGCAAATCTCATCTCTGTCACAAAATTATAAATCCTCCAATAATACATGTGCCGGTATCTCCAGCACTTCAGCAATATCAAATATTACCTCCAAAGAAAACGGCTGGTCACAATTCGGTGCCTCGATCTTGGTGAGATAGCTGATACTAATACTTACTCTGTCCGCCAACTGCTCCTGTGTAAGTCCTCGTTGTTTTCGATATTTTTTAATCGCCTGTCCTATAATTTTATATTGTTCCGAATGTTTCTGACTCATTCCCTCATCTCCTGTTTCCTACCTCTACAATTCTAAAGGATAATGAAAGAATGAATGTTTCAGTCATAATGAAAGTTATGGGTAAAAAAATACCGATTTATTTTGCATCCGTTTCCAATGCCTGATAAATCGGTATTTCATAAACAATTATTTTCTTCCTAATAGTTTAATCTCTGCGTAATGTAAATTTGCCTACCACTTCATTTAAGGAATATGCCTGTGCCGACAATTCCTCGCTGGTTGCAGAAGATTCCTCCGCAGATGCGGAATTGGATTGTACGACCTCCGAAATCTGAGTCACTCCCACTTCTGCCTGTTCCATTGCCTGTGCCTGCGCTGTTGATTCTTCACTAAGTCTCCTGGAATCTGCTGCGATCTCCTTAACTCCGGTCACAATCTGCTCCAGTGATTCCGCTGCCGCTTCAGCGGCCTGATTTCCCCTCTCAATTTCCTGCAGAGAGCCTTCGATCAGACTTCTGGTATCCACTGCGGACTGTGCACTCTGTTCTGCCAGTTTGCGAATCTGTTCTGCCACAACAGCAAAGCCTCTTCCTGCTTCTCCTGCTCTGGCAGCCTCGATTGCGGCATTCAATGACAGCAGGTTGGTCTGACTGGCAATGTCTTCGATTTCTGCAATAATATTCTGAATCTTTTTGGACGTATCGTTGATTCGATCCATCTCTTCCATAAGAGATTTCATCTGTGCATGTCCGGCATCCGCCTGCTGTGCATAATTTTCCGCCTTCCGGGTGGTCTTCTGCAATTCACCCGCCGTACGGTTCACTGCATCCGCGATATTTGTAATTGTTGCTGTCAGTTCCTCCACCGAACCTGCCTGATCGGTAGCTCCCTCCGCAAGGGACTGGGCAGATTCTGCCAGATTCTCAGCGCCGGCTGATACCTGTTTTGCAGCTTCTTCTACCTGATGCAGCGTACCGTTCATCTGACGGTTCATTTTACGCATGGCATCCTTCAATGCCACAAACTGTCCTACATATTTATCCTCAATCTTAGTGCCGATAGCATAATTTCCCTCTGCCATCTGTCCCAGAAGTTCTCCGGCATCCGTAATGATCATATCCAGATCCGATGCCATCCCCTTTGCCACCTGTATCATATAAGAAATCTCATCTTCCGTTGCACACTCCGGAAATGCGCTGCTTAAATCTCCCTGTGCGAAGGTCTGCAGACGATCTGCCAATGCTATCATGGGCTTTTCTATGTCTTGCGCCATTTTTCGTCCCAGGATCACCGAACTCCAGAAAGAAACCACAACGATTGCCAGGATCACCAACAGCATATTCCGTTCCATTGCCCGCAGATCCGCTTCCGCACGGTCACCTTTCTGCACGCACAGGTTCATCAGTTCAACGAATTCTGCATAAATCTGTTCATATTGAGCCGTCAAATCTGTCGTATCCAGTTCCTGCGCTTCCAGATAACCATCCGCATCATCCGAAGTTGCCAATTCCAAGATTCGTGCATCCAGCTCCCAATAGCCGTCAAGTTCCGTCAAGACCGCATTGTAAGCTTCTCTTCCCTCGGAGAATTTGAGTGTTCTGCTCAATTCATCCATATAAGTTTCGAATGCCTCTTTCTTCTGGTCATGCAGAGCTGTCTGCTTTTCGATCACAGCTTCATCATCATACCCGACCACTGCGCGCAATGCACTTCTACTCTCCGAAAAAGCGGTCATCGCCTTACCGATATCCCCCTGTGTAAAACCATACCGATTCAGTGCTTTTTCATACTGCGCCGCAGCAATCAGAAGCGCTCCGATTCCAATGATTGCAGCTACCGCTCCAATTACCGCCACTTTTGTGAATCCCTTTGTCAATCGCTTCTTAATACCCTGTTGCTTTTGTGTTGCCATATATCGGTCCCCCTTGTTATTTATAAAAAATGCCATAATTTGCATTTTCATGTAAATTGTAGCACTTTCTGTTTTCCTCTTCAACTGTACGAAGGAATCACTTTTCTCATGTTTTCTGGTCTTTCATTATCTCTTCCGACAAAACCTCTATCCTATGTCTTGACATCTTATCACAATCTTTTTTTATGTCAGTACAATAGTTCAAAAATTTCTCCTTATCTGCATGGTACAGTAAATACATGATATTATAACAGGTATGATATCTATTCTGATCTACGTCCCCCACAGGAAAAGACGTCTTATTATACAGCTGATCCACTTTTGTCATTATGATCTCATGGTAATAACTGTTGCTAAAATAATTTCTGAGTTTATATGAAAATTGGTACGCTTTTTCCCCGTGGGTTGTGATCCTCAAATGTTCTACATATGTCTCAATCAAAAATTCTTTCATGTTTTCATTTTCTTCCATGTATATTATTTTCACCTTGTCTGAAGACATATGGAATAAATCATAAGAGTGCGTTAAAATTTCTTCTTTTCCATCTCTGACTGCCTGTTTTAGCATTTTGTTTAACCCGTTTTTATATATGGTTAAAACATCCTCATTATCTTCCTCCAGAATATCACTCCATACCATATAGGAATCTGCAAATTCGTTTAATTCCACAATGTTTTTTGCCTGAAGCAATCCCTTTTTTAAATCCGGCAGCATTACTTTTATCTCTGCATCTGTCTTATAATAATTGGGTTTATCTCCCGATTTAAGAAACAGTCGATACTCGGCTTCTAATTGTTCTTTATCAAGCGTCCCCTCCTGATAGTATCTCAACAGCATTCCGGTCAAATTATTACTGCTCTTTGTACCATAAAGATATTTCCCTATTCTATGCTCCAACGTATTTTCAATACTGCTCACCATCTTTTTCACCGAATCCGTATTGTTGGGATCATCCTCCTTATAATACAGATTGTGTGTACTTTCAACGACGATGGCATAACATATCAGTCTCAGTTCCTCCAAAAATTCATCTTTATTGCAGTCTTCACAAAATAATATTACATCATCATAAAATCGCTGCGCCTTTTCAAGTGTCCGCAAGTTTTCCACTTTATGAAGGTTCAGAAATTTTTCAATAAATTGAGCATGGATATGCAATTTACTCCACTCGACACTCTCTGCCCGTTCCGTAATAGCATATGTTCGTTCAATTACCTTTTCACTGTATTTGTCAAATATCTCTTTTTTATCTTTTGACATTTCTGCGGTATTCGCAACGAGTATAACTTTCACATAATTACATTGTTTCAGTTCCTCTATGATTCCAAATATCTCTTCCAAATTCATATTACTGTTCATTCTTTCCAGATCGTCTATGACCACAATGTGAAGGAATGTAAATTCTTTGGACAATAATAAAAATAGTTCTCTTTCGTTTGCTATATTTTGTACCACATCCCGGGCCTGTCCGACTTTATCCCAGACCTTTGCTGCGCCTTCTATGATATTATTAGCTATTTCACCAATCTTCCCGCCGACATTATTCTTCAATGCCAGTTGAAACAATACTTCATGATATATTTGTCTCGCATCTGTCATTCCGAACATTGATATTTTACAAACGTCCGGATTTCCTGCCAACGCCTCATTTACCGCATAAGACTTCCCGACACCCCAGGTTCCATCAAACAAGATGGTCTTATAAGGTAAGTCATTGATATTGCCAATTATAGTTTTTATTTTATCTGCTCTCATTTTTTCCTCTCTGTACACAAATTCATAATAACCGGACAATCTTTTTACATAAGTTTCTCCGGTTATCTGTCGTTCTGCGTTGTGTAATTGTTGGTGAGTTCCGGTTTGCAAACGGATTGTCTTATAAATGTCACAGATTAATCATTCCATATTTTCTCTGCATTGCCAGTAGCACTTCCGGATCATCCAGCTGCGCCACCTTATCTGTATCTCCTCCGGCATTGTTTGTCTGCATCCGCAGCATATCCAGTTCTCCTTCCGTCTTTATGTTGAAAAAACGTATCCATTCATCTATGTTCTGTCCCATTAAGACCTTATTCAGTTCTATCACATGCAGTTCCAACAGATTGCTGAACAATCTTCCTTCTTCATCACGCAACAAATATGTCTTATGGTACTGTTTATCTTCCGTCAGGTTAAAATCCAATATACTGATTGCTACACAACGCTTCATCACATCGTAGCTTCTGCCAAAAGAAATCTCTTCTGTGAGCATCTTTCCTAAATAGAACAGTTGTCTCTTGTCCCAGTTTCTGACTGCTTTCACCTGAAGTTCAATATTAATTTTCGTATCATCATTCAGTTCTACCAGAACATCCAGGATCCCCTGTTTCTGGTAACGATATCTTCTCCACAGGTATGTATTCAGCAGTCGCGTACTGCGAATCATCTCCACCGGAATATTCAACACCACACTGATAAAATACTTTCGGATCACCGGATTACGGAATAATTCCTTCATACAGTAATCCCATTTAGGACTGATTATCATTTGCATTCTCCTCTCACACTTGCCACAGGAGAATACGCTGACAACGTCAGCAAATCAAATTTCCATTCGCTCTACGCCTTCTCCTGCTCTATTATGATCATTGGGGGTAATTAAGCAGGAATTCATTCCTCTGAAGTCATAGACACCGGCTTATGCCGATATAGAAATTCGAAATAGAAAATCTGCTTACGAGTAGAGAATAACAAATGGGGACTCGCTTGTCAACGTGGCAAAATAACAAAATCTGTCCCTGGCGAATTTGGGCATTATGCTTTAAAATTAATTTTAACTCCATCTATATATTTATTTTTGTCTTATAGCCTGTCCTTCAGATTTTTCTGAACATCTTTTCATAATCATTCTCCATAATGTAAATCCTATTATTGCTCCAAGGACATTATGAAACGGATCATCAAAAAGTTCAAAGAGTCCACGTTTTGTTAATAACTGGCTGAATTCTATACTGTAACTTATCAATATCACCCATTTTAACTTTCGAACACCTAATCCCTGTAATCCTATTCCTACCTTATTGCTTTAATATAATTCCAAAATGACATAAATTCTGCCCTCGGATTTCTTATTGTTTGACGGGCATGGAATCGTTCTTCACGTTGTGTCCATAGATCACCGTATTGTTGTCTGTAATGTCCTTACTGTTCAGATTCTCCGTATATATGCACCCGGGATATCCATACGAACCATCAATATTATGCATAAAGTAATAGGAATTATCGGAAGGATGCTGTAAAATCGGATATTCAATTTCTGTCCCCGGTACAGCGATCCAGGCATACACATCCGGATTCACCGACTGCCGCTCCTGCCACAATGGTCATTATCTTTCGTTTCATGTGAGCTCCTTCTTCCCAAATAATGGAAGATTTTACTACTCCTAAATTTTATTCTACGTTTTTTAACGTAATTTTAATTCCGTTTTAAATGTAACCGTTATATACGTTCAAAACAGGTATTGTCAATAGTTTGGGGGCTTCATGCAGGACGAGATGGCTGGAAAAACAAAAGAAAACGGATACTTCGGGTAAACCGCCGAAGTATCCGCTATTTTGACTATGTTAAACAATTCCGTTCTAATTAAATCCGAACAATTTCTGGCAGATCTTATATCCCTCTACCGAAATCTTCCGTCCGCCTCTTCCGGGCAGGTTCATGGTACCGCCCATAATGCCGTTACGCATCCACAGATACAGGCGTTTGTCTTTTCCTTTCAGGTACTCCCACAGTTCTTTCTTTTTCTCCAGATGTTCTGTGGTACCGGAGCGGATTAACAGTACGGAAGATACTGTCATGATGATCTCCAGATAGTTGCGCATGTACTGGTACAGACGTCGGTTTTTCACCAGTTCCGACTTTCTGCCCACCAGATAATCAATCATCAGCTTCGTCACTCGGATCTGCTGGTCGATGCGGGAGATCATCACGGTCTCATTCACCGACTGATCCTGTCTTCCTATATAATATCTGTAGAAATTCACATCCAGATAATACATATTCTTCACATAAGGAAGCGGTTCAAATACATACAGGTTGTCCACATAGAAGGTGTGCTCCGGAAGCTTCAGTCCACATTCCTGTAACAGTCTGGTACGGAAGATCACGGAGTGCATCAGTATGTAATGGCCCTTCAGAAAATGATGGCAGTCCGTCCAGGTGAACATCTTCTCCACCGGCAGGATATGACGGTACTGGATCACCTTTTTGCGGCGCTCGCCTTCTTTTTCATAGACATAGTTGCTGATGAGCATATCCAACGCCTGACCGCCGCCGGCCAGTTCTCTGAGAGTGTCCAGGATCTTAAAATATGCATCCTGCTTCACCCAGTCATCACTATCCACTACTTTAAAATATAGTCCCGTGGCATTGGCGATTCCGGTGTTCACAGCAGAACCATGTCCGCCGTTCTCCTTATGAATAGCACGCACAATCGTAGGAAACTGTGCTTCATATTCGTCTGCAATCTCTGCGGTACGGTCTTTGGTAGAACCGTCATCGATGATCAGGATCTCCACATCCTCTCCGCCGATCAGCAGGGAATCAATACATTTTCTCATATACTTTTCAGAATTGTAACAGGGAATTGCTATGGAAAGTAATTTCATATCGCTGTCCTTTCTTCACTATCTTGTTATTCACTGTCCGGGATCGTTCTCTCGGGCCCCCAGTTTCATGTTCAATCCCTTCGCATAGACTGCAAACGCGGAAGGAATGGGATATTTCTCCCTTGTCTCCGAAGGTTCAATATAGATCCAGTCTGCTGAATCCGGGCCTTCACGCTTCGGTGCCAGTTCATCCACACGGATCAGATATCCTTTCATATGCCATTCTCTATGGGAAAAAATATGCTTTGCATCCTCAAGGGGCTGGATCCGGAGTACCTGCAACCCGTTCTCCGCCAGATATTCCTTGACCTCCTCCGCGGTATGATATCCCTTCATCGAAGGGAATTCATACATACCGGCCAGCAGACCTTTCGCCGGACGCTTATGCAATGCCGCCAGCTCCGCATCCCGGATAATGAGGATCGTCTTCTCCTCCACCGTACGTTCTTTTGCTTTGGCTTTGTTCGGATATTGCAGCTGTGTACCGTCCGCATTCGCCAGACATATCTGCTGTAGGGGACATTCCTCACAGTGCGGAGCCCCGTTGGGAATACATACACAGGCACCGATTTCCATCATAGCCTGGTTGAAATCTCCCGGCCTGTCTGTAGGAATGACCTCCCACAGATCCTTTTCCACAGCCTTTTTTACTTTATCCTCAGAGATACAGCGTTCATCCTTGCGGACTCTTGCAATGACTCTCAGAACATTGCCGTCCACCGCCGGATTGGGCTTGCCGTAAGCAATAGAGGATACCG
>OOAT01001221.1_pt1 | contig 9541 bp, 6 predicted proteins | sample 1671441 | NCBI WGS metagenome assembly OOAT01 (sample SAMN06348157, study PRJEB24527) | human gut metagenome | biome: human gut; feature: ankylosing spondylitis patient; material: feces | host: Homo sapiens | place: China | collected 2015-10 | reverse complement strand
AGTGCGAAAATACCCATGAGCATAGGATAATAGAGATATCGGATAATAGAAAGCGGGGAGATACTTGCAAGAGAAGCCGCTATCAGCATCTGTGCTCCATAAGGAATTAACCCTTGTACTAAGCAGGAAAAAGTATCTAAAATACTGGCCGATTTTCTTTTGTCTATGTGAAATCGGTTTGCTATATCACGAGCTATTTCTCCAGTGGTAATAATAGCTATCGTGTTGTTTGCCGTACAAAGATTTGCAAAACTGACCAATCCTGCGATACTAAGTTCAGCTCCCCGTTTTGAATTGACCTTTCGAGTCAGTTTTTCAATAATGTAATCGATTCCTCCGTTAAAGCGTATCATCTCAAGCATACCTCCAGCTAATAATGTGATTATGATCAGTTCTCCCATTTCTGTTATACCTGTTCCCATAGCACCGAACCAACCGAAAAAATCAAAACCGGTTGTTGCGATTCCTATAACTCCAGATGTGATGATTCCGAGTAATAAAACCAACATGACATTAAACCCTGCAACGGCACTTCCTAAAACAATCAGATAGGGAATAACTTTTATCCATTGTACCTCTGTAAGGTGCGACGGTGAGTGAATATTTAATCCAGCGAATATATAATAAAGCAATACACAAAAAGCTGCCGGAACAACGATCATACTGTTGACCTTGAATTTATCTTTCATCAAACATCCTTGTGTTTTTGTTGCGGCGATTGTCGTATCTGATATGAAGGAGAGGTTATCCCCGAAAAATGCTCCTCCGACAACGATGGCAACCATGTAAGGTAATTCCGTATCTGTTTGATTTGCTATTCCTATGGCAACTGGGGCAAGGGCAACGATCGTTCCGACAGATGTTCCTATGGAAAGGGAGATGAAACAGGAAGCTATGAATATGCCTGCTAATAAGAGATTATCGGGTAATATCTGAAGCGTAAGATTTACGGTCGCATCGATCGCTCCCATCGATTTAGCGGATTGAGCAAATGCTCCGGCAAGTATGAATATCCAGATCATTTGTATGATATTTCCGTTTGCTGCTCCTGATGAAAAATGTGCTATGCGCTCATTTATGCTACCTCCTCGTGATATGATAACGGCAAAAGCCGAAGATATGAGAAATGCCACAGCGATAGGAACTTTATAAAAATCGTTTACTAAAAGAGAGGTAATGAGATATATTCCCAGAAAAACAAAAAGAGGACTAAGAGCCCAGAAATTAGGTTTTCTGGTTTTAGATATGCGATAAAGTAAATCAGATGATCTCTGCATTCGGTAAATATTAATTTGTATAATTCTGCAAATGTACTGATAATCTGGTTTGGGGTAGTAAAAAGGATTTGAAAAATCACTAATGTTATTCTTTAAACTTTTTGTTGTGTTATTCTGTTATAAGTTACAGATCTGTTTACTTGAGTGATATTTAATTTTATAAATTGATTTTATATGAAAAAGTTTTTTTATTTTTTCTCGGCCTTGTTGGTTTTTGTAGGATGTTCGAATGATGACGAATGTTATAATGAAGCGAATTCTAAGCTTGGAAATTTAGTTAGTCCTGAATTGTTCGTAACTGAGTTGAATACAAATATTCCTTATTCTGGAATATTAGATATTTATCCCTGTGTCTCTGGAACTTCTACTTATTATGGAAATTATAGAAACGGACAGTTGAGCCCTTTGAATCCTATATATACAATCGCTTCGGGTTCTATACAAAATTATGTTCGTCCGTTACTTTTGCCAGTAGGCACTTATACTTTGTTATATTGGGGAGTTGCCTCTGCGGGAGCAGACGGAACTTATGACTATCATGCGTCAACAGAACCTGCTCTTGCGTTGAATGAGGATATGAATTCGCAATATTATGGATTACGACAATATCCTTCGGATACAATTTGTTATCCGATATACGATTATGTGTTTGCTGTAAAACACGTTGATTTAGGGAGTGAGAATATAGCTGTTGCTTTACAGCGTAAAACAGCGGGTATTAATGTAACTTTACAAAATGAGGATGGCAGTTCTTTGGCTACTTCTATTGATTCAGTCAGAGTGTATGTCGGAAATTTGGCGGAAAAAGTAAATGTATATAATGGAAATTATGAGAATTATACGAAAACAGTAATGATTCCTTTAACAATTTCTGGAACGCAGGCTGTCAACAAGACAGCAATGGTATTGCCTTCAGATGTACCTCCTTATTTCAGGGTAGAAATTGATTTGAAAAATGGGGAAACAAAAAAATATGAAACACACCTCTCTTCGATTTTATCTCCGGGAACAAAGTTGTCGATAATAATGGTCTCGAATATAATATTTTCAGAGACAACTGAAGGATCAGGGTTTGAAGTAAGCGACTGGACAGAAACTGAAGAAACAATTACTTTACCCCCTTTAAGTTGATTTATTTTATACAAAAGGGGCTGATTTCTGTAAATCAGCCCCTTTATTTAATTTTTTATTTTGCAGAATCCGGTTGTGCTATCGGAGCTGTAGTTTGCTGTGTTTCAAATCCCGGTTGTGCAGTAGCGGGAATTTCTTTTTTTATGGCATCTTTAATTTCTGATCCGTGACTGCCTGTATTGGCAGATGGTAAGAATGCTGAAGCTACGATACTTAAGATAACGACCGTACCGGCGAGTGTCCAAGTTGCTTTTTCAACAAAATCGGTTGTCTTTCTGACTCCCATAATCTGATTAGTTGAAGAGAAGCCTGATGCAAGACCTCCTCCTTTGGAGTTTTGTACCAATACGATCAATATTAAAAATATTGATGCGATTAGAATTAAGATGGTAATGAACAAATACATTTTATTCGGTTTTTATGTTAATAATCAATTTTTCTAAAAATCTTATTTGGTCTGCAAAGTAAATATTTTTTTCTGGATATTTCAAACTTAATTTTTTAATTATTTCCAAAGCCTTGGAATATCTTCTTTGCTTAATGTATATTTTTGCCAGACTTTCAGTTAGGAAAGCTTCATCTGTAGATTCTGTTAGTGGTGTTTCGGGGATATTTTTTGTATTTTCCGGTTTTATTGTGGCATCTATGTCGGTAACCAGAGGATTCCCTTTTTCAATGAAAGAATTTATCAGGTCGATATTTTGCAATTCGTTTAAATTTGAAGTATCATTTCCACTTTCAGTTTTGGAGAGAGACAAATAATCTGTTGCTGGTATTCCTCCTGTTTGAAAAATAAGCTGTTCGATACTTTCGGAAAAATTTTCATTTTGTGCCGACAAGAAAGAATCTATTAATGAAAAAGATTCCTTACTCTTTTCTGATTCGATATTTTGTCGGTAAAGGGAAGTCCAGGATTGGCGAGCACCTTCCAGTAAAAAAAATAGAGATTTGCGATCACCTGAATAAATAGCATTTCTTTCAAGGGCCTCAGGGTAGAGAAGCGGTTCTTCTTTTTGTACTCTTTTTAAATATAAAAAACGGATAGCTTGGAAATAAGGATAATCGGATTGTAATGTACGTAAGTCTTCTAATGGTATTTGCGGAATACCTTCAGACAATTCTTTTCGTATTTTTTCTCCGTTTATCGACATAATTACCAACTTCCTACGGTTGCGTTAAATATTAGTTCCGCTAATTCATCCACAATTTGGGAGATTAACTCATCTTGGACTTGAGTCAGCATCTGGCTACTGGAAAAATCTCTATAAGCTCTAAAAGTCTGATCAACGTTAAGATTAGGATTTTTCGTATTGGTATATCTTACTTTTACCGAGATGGTCAGTCTTGTTTGTGATGCATAAGCATCTTCGGTTACAGCTTGAGGACTCAGGTCATAACCCGTAATTTCTCCTTCAACTTGCAAATCTCCTCCGGTTTTGACCATGCTTAATCTGGTTTGTCGTGTGTATATATCTTTCAAGGCTTCATTAAATGCAGGACCGAGAGGAGGGTATACCAATGCTGCCCTGATCGGAAACTCGGCTACGGATATGGTTTTTGTCGTATTATAGTCGATTGCTGCTCCGTTGAATTTGTAAGATATGGTACAAGAGGTCAATATGATCAGCAATAGTATGGTTAATCGTTTCATTTGTGTGGCTTACTCCAAATTATATTCTTTAATTTTACGGTAAAGTGTACGCTCCGATATTTTCAGTTCTTCTGCGGTTTTTTTTCGTTTCCCATTATTCCTTTCCAAGGATTTTCGGATCATCTCTTTTTCTGCGTCCTCCAAAGATAGAGAAGTTTCTTCGAACACACTTTCATCGTGCACATCTTCTGTAGATTCTTTATCGATATGGAATGTCTTAACGACCGGAACGGTGGGATGGGTTATTGCTGTATTGTGTTCCGGTGTGTAAACTTTCAACCCATGTCCGTTTTCAGATGCTGCCAGATTATCCACGATACTTTTCAGCTCGTTCATCTCTTTACGCATTTCGAAGATAATCTGATACAACATTTCTCGTTCGTTTCCGAATAGAAAGCCGTCTTTCCCTTCTGAACCGCTTACGACCGGTAACCGTTCTACATTATATGACGGTAAATATGACTTTATAATATCGGCTGATACTTCACGAGAAGTCTCAAAGATAGATATTTGTTCTGTTACGTTCTTCAGTTGTCTGATGTTTCCCGGCCATCGGTAAGTCAGTAATAAATTTTTTGCATCATCGGTCAGTTGTATCGCCGGCATCCGGTATTTTTCAGCAAAATCATTTGAGAATTTTCTAAACAGAAGGAGTATATCATCCATTCTATCTCGTAACGGAGGCAATTCGATAGGTACGGTATTTAATCGATAAAATAGGTCTTCCCTGAATTTTCCTTCTGAGATCGCTTTAATCATATTGACATTTGTCGCAGCAACGATACGGACATTGGTTTTTTGAACTTTGGAAGAACCGACTTTTATGAACTCTCCGCTTTCCAAAACTCTCAATAAACGAGCTTGTGTTGTTAGGGGTAGTTCTCCGACTTCGTCTAAGAATATCGTTCCTCCATCAGCCTCTTCGAAGTATCCTTTACGATCGGCAAGAGCTCCGGTAAACGAACCTTTTTCGTGCCCGAAAAGCTCTGAGTCAATAGTACCTTCAGGTATAGCGCCGCAATTTACCGCAATATAACGTCCATGTTTACGATGACTGTTTGTGTGTATAATCTGCGGAAAAAATTCTTTACCCGTTCCGCTTTCTCCGGTTATTAGTACGGAGAGATCGGTCGGAGCGATTTGCAGAGCTCGACTGACAGCTCTTAATAATCCCGGTGTATTTCCAATGATACCGAATCTTTGTTTGGCTTGTTGTATATCTGAAAGTGCGACCATATTCCTTAATTCTCTATTGCAAAAGTAGCAAAAGAGAGATTATAAGCCAAATGTATGCAATATATTTAACGGGTCGGTAATTTAAAATTTGTATAAACGCTTTATGTTCTGTATTTTTTTAGACGTTTTTTCTAAATGGGAAATATATTCTTTATATTTTGTTGATTAGTAGGTGATTGTGTTTTGTTTGTATTTACATAATTTTTCTAAGGTCGTATAAAATCAAGCCTTTTTTCTTCTTCTGCAAAAAGAATTGCTGTATTTACTAATGCTAAATGAGAATATGCCTGAGGAAAATTACCAAGTTGCTCTTTTGTGTCGAAATTGATGTCTTCACTAAACAGGCCTAAATGATTAGAATAGGAGAGAACCTCATTAAATAGACAACGAGCTTCTTCTTTTTCACCTATGACGTATAATGCTCGGATAAGCCAGAATGTACAGATTGTGAAAGCGGAAGATGGTAGTCCGAAATCATCCTCATTGTTATATCTGTACATCAGACCTTTATGAAATAAAGCTTTTTTTACGGCTTTTACGGTTTTGTGGTAGCGTATATCGTCTGCTTGTAGAAAGCCGTATGGCTCCATCAATAATAGAGAAGAATCTAAATATAGATTTTCATAAGTTTGTGAAAAGCTCTGTATTTCTTCTTTCCAGCCATATTTTAAAACATCGGATTTTATCTTGTCCGCTTCTTTTTTCCAGCGTTCGCTATAACTGTACTTGTCGAGCATGATTGCGATGCGAGAAGCCCTGTCCAAAGCAACCCAACACATGACTTTAGAGGATACGAAATGCTGTTCTTTTCCTCGTATTTCCCAAATGCCTTTGTCCGGTTTATGCCAATCTTCGATGACTATGGCTATAATGCTTTTAACCATTTCCCAAATGTCTTCAATTTCATCGAGAGTGCCCGGCATTAATTGATAATACTGATAAATGAGGTCCATCAAATATCCGAACGAGTCGTTTTGCCGTTGATGGTAAGCATCGTTTCCTATACGTACCGGTTTTGAGTTTTTGTATCCTGAGAGATGATCGAGGATGATTTCTGTTAATTTACGTTCGCCTCGAATTCCATACATGATCTGAAATGACTCATGTTTGGCAACAAATGTTGATTGTATGAACTTCATGAATCGACGTGCTGCATCCGGATGTCCTATTTGGAATAATGTTTCGATAGACATAGATGCGTCACGTAACCAGCAGAAACGATAATCCCAGTTTCTTACTTCTCCGATAGCTTCCGGCAAGCTGGTCGTTAAAGCCGCTAATACAGCACCGTTGTAGTATGACATTAGTTTTAAGATTAATAGACTCCTTTCTATAATATCGTTATATATAGAATATTTTTTTGTTCGGTTTATCCAGTTAAGCCAGTATACTAATGTCCTGCAATATTCTAATTTTTCTCGTTCGATGTTGACGGGTATGACTTTTTCATTATAGGATAAAAGAAGAAATTCATCTTTTTCTAATATAATTTCTTGATGATTTAGGATTGTTTCTAAAGGGAGCGATGAATATAAATATTGTCGGTCTTTGTTATTTTGGGAACTATAAGTTTCTATATATTGAGGTGTCATGTTATAAATTACTTTACCTCTTGCGTAGTCTGGAGCTGGGTTATAATCGATTTTAAATCGGGGATGTCCTTTGATGCGATTGATATAACGATAAATTTCTGCAGGACGGTAATGCTCATCTTTATTTTGGGAATGATAACACGGCATAAAATCGACAACAACGAATTCTCCTTCCTCTGAAGAAAAACGGGTAGATAGGATATTGGTGTGAGGTACGTATGATTGTGAAATAGAATATTTATTCGATACCTGAAATCCGAAATTACCACCATTTTTACGGTCTAATAATGCTGCGAAAATAGAGGGTGAATCGAATTCGGGGAAACATAACCATTCGATATTTCCGGTTTCAGAGATGAGGGCTGCCGTGCGGCAGTTTCCTATAACACCATAATTCAGATTACTCATATTCGTTTTTATTATTTGTTGTTTGGAAGTAATTTTTTGAAGAAATTCATAATAGAAAAAATATTCTCCTTTTTGTCGAGATTTTTTTGTTGAAATAAATCTCGATGTATTAGAGCTTGGAGAAAAGGTATGACTTCTGATTGAGCAGTCAGATTGTATCGTGCATTTTTTGATGCAGTTCCGATTTTTACGGTAACAGATGTTGACGGAAGCGCTTGGAACATGTCGTCATCAGTCACATCGTCCCCTATGGCCAGTATAAAATCGTAGTGGTCTTTCTGAAGTAAGCGATTTACTTCAGAGCCTTTGTTACAGTATGGAGATTTAATTTCGACTACTTTATCTCCTTGTAATATTTGTAATTTTTGCTGTAAGCATATTTTTATTAAAGAATTGGTTAATTGTTGAGCACGTAGTGCTCCTAACCAACTGTCTGTCTGTCGGTAATGAAATGCCAGTGCCGTATCTTTTATTTCGAGGTGAGAACGGGGGGGGGTTAGATACAAAGAGTTTTAATGTAGAGAGTAAAGATGGACTCCATTCGGTCGATTGTATATTTTTATTCCATTTCCCGTTTTCTTTATAAAATGCCCCATGCTCAGCGGCAAAAGATATAGGCAGTTGTCCCAACCATTTTTCTAAAGTCAGATGGTCTCTTCCGCTATTGATTACGATATGATTTTTTTTATCTTCCGCTAATTGTTGCAACAATTCTATCAGTTCAGGATCGGGTTTGGCATCTTCCGGACGATTTCGTATAGCGGTCAATGTTCCGTCGTAATCAAGTAATATAAGGCGTTTATGAGCATGTTTATATCTCGATCGTATGTCACTTATAACAGGACCTACAATGCGCTTTAATCTGAATCGTTGATTTTTGCTGCATATATCATTCCATTCGGTCATAAAATCTGCAGCCCATTTGTTAATAGTTTGATTAGATAAAATTGCCTGCATGTGATTAATTCTGTTTTTTTGTTCTCTTTCAGGCATTTCTAATGCTTTTACGATAGCTTGTTCTATTTCCTCAATATCGTTCGGATTAATTTGTATGGCATCTGTTAGTTCTACTGCACAACCGGCCATTTCACTTAGTATCAGTACTCCGGGATTGTTTTGTTTTGTTGCGACATATTCCTTAGCTACTAAGTTCATCCCGTCACGCAGTGGAGTAACTAATGCTATATCTGCAACAAAGTACATAGCGGCTAATTCTTCAAAAGAAAATCCATGATAGAAATAGCATACGGGTGTCCAGTCTATTGTTGAATATTTTCCATTGATTGCTCCTATTTCTTCGTCTATTTTAGTTTTTAATTCTGCATATTGATTTACTTGATCTCTCGATGGTACGATTACCATCGCTAATGTCACTTTACCGAGGTATTCGGGATGGTGTTCTAAGAATAGAGAAAAGCCCCATAAACGATGTAAAATTCCTTTGCTGTAATCTAATCGATCGACGGATAATATCATTTTATGGTTGCCGAACAAATTTTGAAAGCGATTGATGGCCTTTTGTACTTCAGGATTTTCCGATACACTATGATAAAGATCATAATTGATACCCATAGGTAATGCTTCGACACGTATAACCCGATTTCCTATTTGAATTTCGTCTAATTGGAAGTCTATGTTGAGTACCCGTTCTGCTGCACTGATGAAATGACGCATATAATCGTGTGTATGGAATGCGATGAAATCAGCACCCAATAATCCTTGTAGAATTTCTCCTCGCTCAGGCAAAATTCTGAATAATTCGTATGAGGGAAAAGGTATATGGTGGAAATAACCGATACGCAGATGGGGCATGCGTTTTCGCAGCATGCCCGGTAGCAGCATTAACTGATAATCTTGTATCCAAACATAATCATCTGCGGATACGATACTGCAAATTTTTTCACAGAAAAGAGCATTTACTTCTTGATAAGCTTTCCAAAAACAGTTTTTATATTCTGTATATGCGAAAAAATAGTGGCATAAGGGCCAAATTGTACTATTACTATATCCTTCATAGTAATTTTTATATTGATCGCATGATAAAAAGACGGGGTGGAAATTTAATTTTTCTAATTGTTCTGAAATGATCTGTTCGTCCTCTTTTTTATCTACACAAATACCCGGCCATCCGATCCAATGTTTCTCGTCGGTGGTTTTTAGAGAATTTAACCCTGTCGCTAATCCTCCTTCACTTCGAGAAAAAATGAATGTGCCGTTTTTCTCTTTACAGGCTTTGGCCGGTAATC
>OOAT01001220.1_pt1 | contig 9548 bp, 8 predicted proteins | sample 1671441 | NCBI WGS metagenome assembly OOAT01 (sample SAMN06348157, study PRJEB24527) | human gut metagenome | biome: human gut; feature: ankylosing spondylitis patient; material: feces | host: Homo sapiens | place: China | collected 2015-10 | reverse complement strand
GTTACTGTACACGGGTAGGAATTTTCTGAACTGAAAATTCCGTACAATACAGTGGCGGTAGTGGATTTTGCCGATTTGGAATGCGAAGCATCAGCAAAATCAGTTGCTGTTTGCGCAAGGCGTGGACATTAACATGATGGTGGAAGAAAAGCCGGACGGAATGAGAAGAAACAGTTGACTTTTTACAGGGATTATATTATGATTAACAGGTACAGAACACTTGTTCGCATATGACGATTGCTTTGGCAGGACGGGAGGGAAAAATTCGGACTGCAAAGTTAGTAATTTGTGGATGTCCGGGGACGCGGGGAACGCTGCGGGGCCGGATCTTGGAGGAAGAATATGAATAAAGATGATAAATTAAAAGCCCTTGACGCGGCTCTCACACAGATTGAAAAAGCTTACGGAAAAGGCTCCGTTATGAAGCTCGGTGATTCCGGTGCGAATATGAATATCGAGACGGTTCCGACGGGTTCTCTAAGCCTTGATATCGCTCTCGGACTTGGCGGCCTTCCGAAAGGACGTGTCGTTGAGATCTACGGACCGGAGTCCAGTGGTAAAACAACGGTCGCTCTCCATATGGTAGCGGAAGTCCAGAAGCGCGGCGGGATCGCCGGATTTATTGACGCTGAACACGCTCTCGATCCGGTATACGCGAAGAATATCGGAGTTGATATCGACAATCTCTATATCTCCCAGCCGGATAACGGAGAGCAGGCCTTAGAGATCACAGAGACGATGGTGCGTTCCGGTGCCGTTGATATCGTGATCGTGGACTCTGTAGCGGCACTTGTTCCGAAGGCGGAGATCGACGGCGATATGGGCGATTCCCACGTCGGCTTACAGGCCCGCCTGATGTCCCAGGCCTTAAGAAAATTGACCGCCATCATCAGCAAGACAAACTGTATCGTGATCTTTATCAACCAGCTCCGTGAGAAGGTCGGCGTTATGTTCGGAAACCCGGAGACGACCACTGGTGGACGCGCCCTTAAGTTCTACTCTTCCGTTCGTCTTGACGTAAGAAGAACCGAGTCCTTAAAGCAGAGCGGTGAGGTGATCGGTAACCACGTCCGCGTAAAAGTTGTAAAGAATAAGATCGCTCCGCCATTTAAAGAGGCAGAGTTTGATATTATGTTCGGAAAAGGAATTTCCCGAGAGGGCGATGTCCTGGATCTGGCTGCTGACGCAAATATCGTCGAGAAGAGCGGTTCCTGGTACGCGTATAAGGGAGCGAAGATCGGTCAGGGACGCGAGAACGCGAAGACCTACCTTGCGCAGAATCCGCTGATCTGCGAGGAGATCGAGAACCAGGTGAGAGAGCTTCACGGACTGGAAGCGCAGCATGTTGCCCCGGGTGAGGCAGCTGCGGCACCGGCGGTTAATGAGGCTGAGGCAGTTGACGAGTAATAAAAATAATGATGAAAAAGAGAACTGTCTGGCGGGTGCGGAACTTTAGAAAGAAGATTGAGACGGGAAGGCAGTTCTGACAGGAAAGCATAGATGAAAGAATGGCAGCAGGAAGAGCATCGGGAGCAGAAAATGTATGCCGGTGCGGATGGAGACGCGGTTCCGGAGGAGTTCCGGGAGGCGCGGAACAAAGGTCTCTACTATCTTCAGTTTTCCGGAAAAACAGAAAATGAAATGCGCAAGAAGCTGGCGGAACAGGGGTTTTCGCCAGCTTCTGTTGAAGATGCGGTTCTTTTTCTGAAACACTACCGGTATCTGGACGATGAGGACTACGCAAGGCGGTATGTGGAGAAAAACGACCACAAAAAGAGCATCCGCCAGATGAAATTTGACCTCCGCCAGAAAGGCGTCAGCGACGATCTGGTGGAGATGGTCTTTGAGGATATGGAGGTGGACGAGTCTGCCCAGATCCTCGGACTTTTGAGAAAGAAAAATTACGACCCGGAAGAACCGGATCCCGCGAAACGCCAGAAGATCTACGCATTTCTGGCGCGAAAAGGTTTTTCCTACGACGCGATCAACAGTGCGATGAAGCAGTGGGAATAGAGCTGTTTCCGGCCCCAAAGGACAGGATATGACAGGCTTCGTGGGGATGCACAGAAGTACCCGGAATGAGGGCATTATACTTGACATAATGCATAAAACAGTTTAGAATTGAAGTGTTGTAATTAGTACAATGAAAACTAAATAAAGGAGGTGCTCCTGTGTCACCAATAATCAGCGTTATTATAACAGCAATTATTGTGGCTCCTATTACCTGGGTCGTGGCTGTCGCTTACCGCAAGAACAGTTATGAAAGCAAGATCGGTAGCGCAGAGGAAAAATCCAGAGAAATAATAGATGAAGCATTGAAGGTCGCCGAGACGAAGAAGAAAGAAGCTCTCCTGGAAGCGAAGGAAGAGAATTTAAAAGCGAAAAACGAGCTTGAAAAGGAAACCAGAGAACGGAGAGCCGAGATCCAGCGTTATGAGCGCCGCGTACTGAGCAAAGAGGAAAACCTCGACAAAAAATCTGAGGCAATGGAGAGAAAAGAATCCAGTCTTGCCGCGAAGGAAGAGACTTTAAGAAAGCGTTCTTCCGAGGTCGAGGAATTATTTGCTAAGGAGCAGGAAGAACTGGAGAAGATCTCCGGACTTACCAGCGAGCAGGCGAAGGAATATCTTCTGAAATCCGTAGAGGAAGATGTAAAACACGACACCGCAAAGCTCATCAAGGAATTAGAAGCCAAAGCAAAGGAAGAAGCTGACAAGAAAGCCAAGGAATATGTGGTTACCGCCATCCAGAGATGTGCAGCTGACCATGTGGCTGAGACTACAGTTTCTGTCGTTCAGCTCCCGAGCGATGAGATGAAGGGCCGCATCATTGGACGTGAGGGACGTAATATCCGTACTCTCGAGACAATGACAGGTGTGGAACTCATTATCGATGATACACCGGAAGCTGTCGTATTATCCGGTTTCGATCCGGTAAGACGTGAAGTTGCAAGAATTGCTCTTGAAAGACTGATCGTGGATGGACGTATCCATCCGGCGAGAATCGAAGAGATGGTGGAGAAAGCGCAGAAGGAAGTTGAAAACATGATGCGCGAGGAAGGTGAAGCCGCGATCCTTGAGGTCGGCATTCACAATATCCATCCGGAGCTCGTCAAGCTCCTCGGCAAGATGAAATTCAGAACCAGCTATGGTCAGAATGCATTGAAGCATTCCATCGAGGTCGCACAGTTATCCGGTTTACTGGCAGCCGAAATTGGTGTTGACGTCAGAATAGCAAAGCGTGCCGGCTTATTACATGACATTGGAAAATCCGTTGACCATGAGATGGAAGGTTCCCATGTACAGCTCGGATCGGAACTCTGTAAGAAATACAAAGAGTCCCCGATCGTTATCAATGCTGTGGAATCCCACCATGGCGATGTTGAGCCGACGAACCTTATTTCCTGCATCGTTCAGGCAGCAGATACGATCTCCGCTGCAAGACCGGGCGCAAGAAGAGAAACGTTGGAGACATACACGAACCGCTTAAAGCAGCTTGAGGATATCACAAACTCCTTCAAGGGAGTAGACAAGTCCTTTGCAATCCAGGCGGGACGCGAAGTGCGCATTATGGTAGTACCGGAGCAGATCAGCGATGACGATATGGTTCTTCTCGCAAGAGATATATCCAAGAAGATCGAAGAGAGCCTGGAGTATCCGGGACAGATCAAAGTCAACGTGATCCGCGAGTCCAGAGTTACCGATTACGCGAAATAAAAATGAAAGCCGTTGCTGTGCAGAGAGAATCTGTATGGCAGCGGTTTTTTTAACAGGAAATTTAGAAGTCTCTGTGCTGCCGAAGCTTTTGCAATATGAGCAAAGATTGGTCTGCTGCAGATGAGAGATAACAGAGAATATAAAACAGGAGGTAATATTGATATGGCAAAGATTGGTTTTATCGGAATGGGAAACATGGGAACCGCTATCATGCGAGGACTTTTAAAGACATATAAGCCGGAAGAGCTGCTTTTCACAAGCGCCCATGAGGCGAAGATGCAGAAAATTACGGAGGAGACAGGTGTTGCCCATGTCTCAACAGCAACTGACTGCGCAGAGCAGGTAAAATACCTGGTGCTGGCAGTAAAGCCGCAGGTACTTCCGACAGTTTTTAAGGAATTAAACGGAAAGATCAGGAAAGATCAGGTTGTGATCTCCATCGCGGCTGGATATGCGATCGCGGATCTCCAGGCAGGTCTCGGAGACAGTGCGAGAATCGTCCGCTCCATGCCGAATACACCGGCTATGGTCGGCGAGGGAATGTCCGGGGTGAGCTACGATGAGGCGCTGTTTACCGATGAGGAAAAGGATGTCATCGACGGATTCTTTACTTCCTTCGGAAAGATGGAGAAAGTGGATGAGAAGCTGATGGATGTTGTTGGAAGCGCCAGCGGCTGCTCCCCGGCCTATGTATACATGTTTATCGAGGCGCTGGCTGACGGCTGCGTAAAGAACGGACTCCCGCGCCAGGCCGCTTGCAAGATGGTTGCCCAGGCCGTTTTAGGAAGCGCGAAGATGGTCCTTGAGACAGGAAAACATCCGGGCGAATTAAAGGATATGGTATGCTCACCGGGAGGAACCACTATCGAGGGACTTGCTGCCCTTGAGGAGAACGGATTCCGCGGTGCGATCATTAAGGCGTGTGATGCAAACTTTGAGAAGAATAAAAAGTTAAAAGGCTGATAATTACGTGAAAGACACGGAAATTTCCGTAGCAGTGTGAAAAATGTAAAAAAATAAGTTCTGAGCAGAGGAAAATACTGCAGGGTAATTCCGCAGAATAGAAAATCTGAGAGGAATTGTTTAGAATGTCTGTTAAGGCAGTTAACAGATACATTCATGAAAGGAAAAGACTTTAGTATGGAAAAAACAACTCGTTTAAAACGTGATCTTGCATACACCGGAACGATCTTAAAGATCTACCGGGATACCGTTGTCGCGAACGGAATCGAGGAAGTGTATGACTATATCCACCACGATGGCGCGGCAGCCGTTCTCCCGGTGACAAAGGACGGAAAGATCCTCATGGTGCGTCAGTACCGGAACGCCTTAGACCGGTTCACGCTGGAAATTCCGGCAGGAAAACTTGATGCGCCGGATGAGCCGAAGATCGAGTGCGCGGCGAGAGAACTTGAGGAGGAGACAGGATTCCGCAGCGAAACCCTGGAATTCCTGATGACAGTCAACACGACAGTGGCTTTCTGCGATGAGCAGATCGGTGTCTATATCGCAAAAGACCTGATCCCGTCAAAGCAGCATCTCGATGCGGATGAGAGTATTGATGTGGAAGAGTGGGAAGTAAAGGATCTTCTTGAGATGATCTACACCGGCAAGATGACAGACGCGAAGACGATTGCGGCAATCCTTGCGTACGCTCAGAAAGAGGGAATTCGATAGAAAAAACGGCAGAAGCCAGTAAGCGGAAAGTGTCAGTGAGGATAGGGCTGGCTGCCTGCCTGTGGAAAGATTGCTGCAATTAGAAAAAATCCTGGTAACTGTTCAGTAGGTCTGCGCACTTGCTGCGCTGACCGTAAGAAAACATAGGCTGGAAGGCAAAAATCCCATCAGCGAAGCTGATCTGGAATGGATTTTTGCACGTAACTATGAAGGTACTGAATAGTTACAAATCCTGTGGATAAAGTAGGCCCATATGCGCATACATTGTGAAAAAGGAACATGGACGGTATCGCTATGGCCGGAATTCACAGGCATCGGAGATTTTGGGACAGTCAGATGTTCTGGCTGTCCTTTTTTTTATTCTTGGGGACCGTTATGGGGACAGTTTTCTTCAATAAGATGAGCGCAGAGATGAAAAGCACACTTGAAAGCTGGTTCTCCGGGATCCTCACATCATCGGAGATCGTGTCGGCGGACCGGTATAGTCTGTTTGTGGGAGTATTGAAAAAACGGTTTGTGTGGATTTTATTGGGAATTCTGATCTGCCAGGCAGTTTTTGCCAGAATCCTGTTTTACGCGGGAGCAGTCTATCTGGCATTTACATCCGCAATCGCTGTCTGTGTGTTGACGATGCATGCGGGAATTTATGGGATCCTGCGCTTTTTCGGACTTGTATTTCCGCAGGGATTCTTTTATATACTGGCGGCTTACCTTTTATGGATCATGGTCGTGGAGCAGGCGGATGGAAAAGAGAAAATCAGGTTATGGATGATGGTATTTTTTATGGTGCTTGGAATTATATCTGAGATATTCATAAATCCAAATTTCTCAGCGCTGATCTTCCAACTGTTTTAGAAAGGCATATCTGAAAATCGTGGATTTGAATTAGGGCGTCAACGGAAGAGACAATATCTGACGAAAGGCGTTGAAGGCGTGGTACGGTAGTCAGGATAATGGGGCGGAAAAGTGGAATTTTCCCAGGAAATACGCGGCTTTCAGCCCTTTTTTTTAAAAAAAAATTTTGCGCATTTTGACAAGATATTGCCATTGTGGATATATACAGTTCCATATCTAGCGATTAGTTATGTAAAATAGTCTAAAATGGGATCCAAGTGGGAAAAATCCGTTTGATTTTGCCCTAAAATGGGACTATAATGTAGAAAAATACTGGTTTTGCCGGGAAAAACAGCGTATCGGGGGGATGGTGGAAAACTTAGGCCTATGTCCCCTGTTTCCCAAAGGCAGACATCGTGAAACTAAAAAACAGATAGAGTATAAACGTGTATAGACACAGGTGCTGAAAATTGCGAACAGAAAAATTTTGTGTAACTGTTCTGTGGATTTGCGCACTTGCTGCGCTGACCAGGAGAAAACATAAGCGGGTGAAGCTGCTGATTAGTTATGATTTCGTATAGGATCGTGAAAAGCGCGGATAACTGTGTCTGGAAATGAACGGGGAAAAGGTATGAGAGAGGAAATTCAAACCTTCATAAACTATATGGAGGAAGAAAAACACGCGTCAAAAAATACAACGCTTTCTTATCAGAGAGATCTGTTAAAAATGGCAGATTATCTGGAGGAAAACGGAATCACAGACTGCGGGAAAGTGACAAAGACGGCGTTAAATTCCTATATCCTTTTCCTGGAGAGAGAAGGAAAAGCAGTGTCGACAGTTTCGAGGGCACTGGCATCCACGAGATCGTTCTTTGGCTGGCTGTTTAAGGAAGGGAAGATCCGCCGTGATCCAGCAGATTCGATGCATGCGCCGAAGATCGAGAAAAAGGTGCCTGTGATCCTCACAGTTGACGAGGTGACGAAACTTCTGGAGCAGCCGTCCGGCGCGAATCCGAAGGAGATCCGCGATAAGGCAATGCTGGAACTCTTATACGCGACAGGGATCCGCGTGACGGAACTTGTGAATCTAAAGCTCTCCGATGTAAATATGTCCATCGGCTTTATCACCTGCCGCGATGAGCACAAGGAGCGGATGATTCCCTTTGGCCATGCGGCGAAGGATGCTCTTGCGAAATATCTGGAGTCTGCCCGTGAGACATTTTTAAAAGGAACACGATCGGAACTGCTGTTTACAAATTACAGCGGCAGAGCCATGAGTCGTCAGGGATTCTGGAAGATTATCAAATACTACGGGGAGCGGGCAGGAATCGAGGAAGACATCACACCCCACACTCTGCGCCATTCTTTCGCGGCGCACCTCTTAAGCAATGGCGCTGACATGCGTGCCGTCCAGACCATGATGGGTCATTCCGACCTGGCATCCACCCAGATGTACACGGCATATGCCATGGACAGCGCGGTCAGAGAGGCGTACCAGGGAGCGCATCCAAGAAAGTAAAAGTGAAAACTTAGGCTGGAAGGTAAAAATCCCATCGGCGAAGCCGATTTGGAATGGATTGGAGAAGGAAAAACGCTTACTGGTCATCAGTAGTTGTTTATAAAATATGAAAAGAGCACCTGCGGCTTCAATGTTTTGGAAAATTCCTTAAAACATTGGAGCGCAAAGATGCTCTTTTTTCTATTTTACATGTGTGGTTTTCAGCATACAGATTCAAAGGAAGCTTTTTACTGCCTTATTTCTGATCGATCCTCGCGAGGATACTTCTCGCAACAGAAAGTCCATTCGCGGATGCCTGCTGAAGTCCGCGGGTCACGGATGCACCGTCACCGATGGCGCGGAGACCGTGGATGTTTGTCTCGAAGTCCTTATCGACAACGACCTTGTTGGAGTAGAATTTAACCTCCACTCCGTAAAGCAGTGTCTCATCGCTGGCGATACCCGGAGTTACCTTGTCGAGGGCCTTTAACATCTCCTTGATGTCCACCATGATGCGGTGCGGGAGAACTAAGGAAAGGTCGCCCGGAACGGCATCCTTTAAGGTCGGGATGATGTTGTTTCTGCAGAGACGTTCCTCCGTGGTGCGGCGGCCTCTCTGGAAATCACCGAAGGTCTGGACCAGGATCTTTCCGTCGCATAGCATGTTGGACAGCTGGGCGATATGTTTGCCGTACTCGATCGGGGTCTTGAAGGGCTTTGTGAAGTTCTTGGAAACCAGGATCGCAAAGTTTGTGTTGTTTGTCTTATATTCTTTTGATTTATAAGCGTGACCATTTACGACAGCCAGGCCGTTCTCATAGTATTCGGTAGCAACCTCACCGGACGGGTTCGTACAGAATGTACGGACCTTATCGTCGAAGGTCGGTGTGTAGTATACAAGCTTTGCCTCGTAGAGGTTCTTGTTGAGGAACTCCATGACCTCGTCGCGGACCTCAACACGGACGCCGATGTCGACGGTTCCTACTTCGGTATCGATTCCGTGGTCATCGCAGATGTGGGAGAACCAGTCGGAGCCTTCACGTCCGATGGCGGAGACGATCTCATCTGCGTAGTATGTCTCATCTTTATCGGTGATAACACCCTTTGCGGTACCGCCCTCGATGATGATATCCTTGACCATGGTGTTGAATTCCATGTGGATTCCGTTCGCGAGAAGGTGTTCCTGCAGTCTTGTGTAGATCTTATAACCTTCCTCGGTTCCGAGGTGGCGGATCGGGCATTCGATGAGTTTTAAGTTTGCGTTGATGGCTTTCTTGCGGATCTTGCGGATCTCCTGCTGTTTGTCAACGCCGTAGACGTTCTTATCAGCGCCGAACTGCAGATAGATATCGTCGGATTCCCGGATGAGTTCAGTTGCCTTGTCATATCCTAAGATCTCCGGCAGATTTCCGCCGACATCCGGGGAAAGGGAGAGCTTGCCGTCGGAGAAAGCTCCTGCTCCGGCGAAACCGGTGGTGATAGAACATGGTTTGCAGCCCACACACACCTTTGTTTTTCTCTTCGGACAGACACGTTTCTCGATCGGTCTTCCTTTTTCAATCATTAAAATATTCAGTTCAGGTTTTTCTTTGATCAGCTCATACGCGCAGAAGATTCCGGACGGGCCCGCGCCGATGATGATCACGTCAAAATGTTCTCCGGATTTCATATCACAAGTCTCCTTTCGGGTGAGTGGATAATTTCTGTACACATCATTTCTATTCTACCATGGAAGTTTCAGCGATGCAAGCAAACGGCGGCAGATCAGCACGACAAACGCATGAATGATTGTCTACCACCAATTCTGTTTTCAGCTATTTTTA
>OOAT01001196.1_pt1 | contig 9713 bp, 7 predicted proteins | sample 1671441 | NCBI WGS metagenome assembly OOAT01 (sample SAMN06348157, study PRJEB24527) | human gut metagenome | biome: human gut; feature: ankylosing spondylitis patient; material: feces | host: Homo sapiens | place: China | collected 2015-10 | reverse complement strand
GGTTACCCCTCTCTCCGAATAAATGCCGCCTCCGTGGCCATACCTTGTATTCCCCGTGGCGGGCGCCTTGTTGTCGGTGATCGTGGCGTTGGAGATCGAAACACTGCCGGCGTTATAGTGGATATAGATGCCGCCGCCGTTGCCCTTGGTGGCCGTGTTGTCGGTGATGGTGCCGCCGTCCATGGTGAAGCTGCACTTCTGACCCACATATACGCCGCCGCCACCGCCGTCGGACGCGGCTGCGGTGTTGTTGGAGATGGTGCCGCCGTGCATGGTGAAGCTCGGCGCTGTGACATTGGAGTTCGTCGTGCCGATAAGGAACACACCTCCGCCGGCGCTGCTGCCTGCTGCATTACCGGTAATCGCTCCACCATACATGGTAAAGGACGAGCCAGTCTTAATGTTATTATGTGAGCCGATCTCTACGCCGTTTACAAAGCCGGTAATCGTGCCACCATAGAGGTTGAATGTGCCGCCGTTGATGGACACGCCGCTCCCGCTTCCGTTGCCCTGGAGCTTGCCCGTGCCGGTGCAGTCGGTCAGCGTCAGCGTCGCGCCGCTGCCAACGGTGATTTTGCCGTTGATCGTCTGCCTGTTCAGGCAGAGGTTGACCTCGCCCGTTGGCACAGTCCAGTCGCCCGACACAGACTGCGTCAGATAATAGCTGCCCGCAGAATTGGGCAGGGAATTGGCTGCCTTCCATTCTGTGTTGGTGCTATGGGTATGACCGTTGACCTCTGTATCGCTGTCCTTGCCGCAGACACAGTGGGTATGATTGGCCTGCGGCAGCGCAAACGCAGCCAGCACCGCACAAACGGCGTTATAGCGCGTCATGTCCAGCTTGGCGGCCTGCTCATCGGTGAGGGCCTTTATTTTTGCATCAATGGCTTTCAGCTGCTCCTCAATTTCGGTCGCATTGTCCTCCGTGACTGTTTCAGGCAGGGCGTCAATGAGTGCCTGCACAGCCAGCACCGCCTCCTCTTTTCCAAGACAGGCAGAGAAGTCTGCATTCTCCGCAGAGCAGACCGGACAGTCGAGATTGACCGCCTCCTGCTCACAGTGGGTCTCGCAGCTGCACTCCGCCGGAGCATTCCCGGACACACCGGGAACAAGCCCGCTGTCCTGGGAATTACACTGCTCACAGGTATACCCGCAGGGCGTCCCCTCTGTGGCCGGAATGTAGCCGCAGGTATCGTCATGTTCGCCGCGTTCATGAGGGCAGCTTAATTCTTTTGTGATACAGCCGCTTTCCTCACTGCATTCATGGGTACACGCAGTCGGCTGGGCCTCCTCTGCTTCAGATGGGGTCGCCGTATTTTCTGATACGCTGCCTTCCAAAACAGGGTAACAGCTTTCGTCATGCTCATGGACACAGGCTGCCCCTTTGGTTCCTTCCGTATATCCGCAGTCCTCTGTATGTTCCGGGTGATGCTCACACAAGCCCGTATGGACGGCGGACGCACCCGCTTTCACCGCAAATGTCGGAACGCCCGGCATCGTAAAAATCATTGCCGCCGCCAGTAAAAATGCGGCCGGCCGTTTCCATTTCCATTTCATTTTATTCATCCTCCTCACGTTGTTCGTTCCTTCTCGTTGTTTTCTGAAGCAGCCGGGATACTGCCCCCCGCAGCTGATATTCCGTCACAGGCTTCACCAAAAAGGTGTCCACCTGCAGCCTGCGGCTTTGGGGTTCAAACTCTGTCTGGTCGCTAATCCACAGGAGAGGGACATCCCTGCTGTACCCTCGTATGCTCATGCAGAAATTCATCCCCCTGGCTCCGTCCTCCATGACCACCACAGCATCATAAGGCCCATCCCGCTGCATGGCATAGGTACAAAACACGCCGTTATCAAAGCGGTCTACTTTGCCCAGCTTCATCAGCAAAGCGGTTTCTTTTTCTTTCTGGCTATAACTGCACAGCGCAATTCGCATTTTCGCACCTCCATTTCATGATGGGTTTTATCGCCTCATATAGCTCCTGATCGGAGCAGTCTGCCGGAAGAAATACAGGGATACGCAGGTGATACGCGATCAGGGCGAAGTTTTTATCATCGCTCCACCAGACAAGCGGTGTTTCCGGTGCCAGCTGCTTTGCCTGAATGGCAGCCTCCAATCCCCTTGCCCCGGTCATGGCGATGACAACCGCATGGTAGCGGCTCCGCCGCAGTGCCTGAGATAGCTGCTTCTCATTCCATAGCTCGTCGATGACAAGCTGTCCGTCCCCAGCAAAAAGGGAGCGCAGCCTGCTCTCAAACCATTCTGCATTCCTTAATTCCGTACAAAGTGCGATTTTCATGCTGAGCCTCCTTTCCTGAAAAGAAAAATAAAAAAACCAGACCTTCTCATCGGAAAGTCTGGTAGTATAATTAGAGTAGCATCTTGTCAAGAGAAATGCAACCGACTTTGTTTAAGACGCAGGTTTCCTGTTTAAGACGCAAGTTTTTTCCTGCGGTTTTATGTTATACTAATATTGGATTATTGTGCAAAGGAGATGGCACGATGCAGATTGCGATTGTGGATGACAGAGCAGAGGACAGAGAAGAACTGTCTGTCTGCCTGGAAAATTATATGAAAAAGCATCAGCTGGACTATACGCTGACAGAATTTGAGGACGGAGAGAATTTTCTGAAAGCTGCTGCCCAGGTCAATTTTCAACTTGTCTTTATGGACATCTATATGGAGAACATGGATGGAATGGAAGCCGCCAGAAGGCTGCGCCAGAAAAACAGGCTTTGTAAGATCGTTTTTCTGACCATTACAGAAGATTATGCCCGGATGGGGTACAGCCTGTCCGCCAGCTATTATCTGCTGAAGCCGCTTTCGCTCCATCAGGCAGATTTTGAAGAAGCGATGGAGCTGTGCCAGCTAAAACCGCCCTATGAAGTGATGACACTTTCGGTTATGGCTGACCGTCAAAAGCTGGAACTTCCCACAGAGAAGATTCTATACATAGATTATCAAAACCGTATGACGCGGATTCATACGGCGGAACGCGTGATACCGATAAGCGGAGGCTTTCAGGAGGTTACTGCCGCATTGCAGAAGGACAAGCGTTTTTTGCCCTGCTACCGGGGCGTTTTGATCAACATGGACTATATCAGCCAGGTTGACAGTCAGACCTTCCGTTTGATAAACGGGGAGGAACTTCCGATTGCTCTCCGCAATGGAAAACAGCTGCGGGAAGCCTACCGTCAATATGTTTTCTCTGGAATGGGGGGTATCGTATAAGAATGAAGCAAATGCACAGGCGTATTCTGGGGGGCTGTCTGGCCTGCCTCCTCTGCTTCACCGGCAATATCCCCGCATTTGCCGCTGAAACTGCAACCCCAGCCAATGCCGATGAAAGAACGGAGATCTTGCCGGATTTAGAAGGCGAGGCTCCGGGGACACTGGATAGCAAAACCCCGGAAGCATCGGAAGAAGCATCCCTCGTCCTTGTCACAAAAATACAAAAGGAAGGTGAACTGCTCTCCCTGCCTGCTTTTACCCTGCCCCTTAGAACCACACCGTCTGATGATGACCTGGAGGAAATTTGTCAGCTGGCCCTTCAGTATCAAACCGTCTGCGCCACTGTAACAGCAGGGGAAGAAATCCGGCAGGAAACATTTTCTGTCGCATGGGATTTTTCATCCATTGACCAGGCCACTCCAGGCGAATATACCGCAGCAGGCCGGATTGAACTGCCGGAGGGGTATTCCTTTGGTGAAGCTGTATTGCAGGAGCTTCAGATTTCCGTCCGGGTGGAAGAAATGCCGCCTGCTGTCATTACCTCCATAGAGCAATGGTATCCTTATACGGATGCGTTTGCAGTTCAACAGGGCAGCGAAACCGAAACGCTGGAAAATTTGTTTGCCTTTTCCCCTTACTATCTGGAATGCTATGCGGAAAATGGAACCAGCTACACCGCTGTGGTGGAATGGGATTTTTCCGGTATTGATCTGAATACTGTGGGACTGTACCATGCAGCAGGAAGGCTGACTGCACCGGAAAATACTGCGTTTGCAGAGGGAATTGCTTTCCCTGAAATCTCAATTCCTGTTTCTGTTCAGGCTCCGGGCAGCCCGGACATTAACTGCTTTCTGGCCGCCAGAGGAAACCTTCATTTTCCCTGGGTCACACCGCCAGGGGAACTGGATGAGATCAGCGTATGGCTGTCCGAAAATAACGGTTCATGGAACCGTCTGGAAAGTGGCGTTTATGCGGGTCAGGAAATGCTCTCGATTGCCACTCGTCTGCTGGCACCGGGCAGCAGTTACCGCCTTCAGGTCGATTATGACGGCGGACAGACCGGCATCCTGTCTTTTACCTACGCAGATGAAATTGTCCTTGAAGGGTATCACGATGGCGACCGGGATGGAGGGGATGCAGGCGGAAATCCACCCGATACCATCATTCAGCCGCCTCCTGAAGATACCGACGATCAGGATGACGGTTTCGCAGACAGGCCCTCCACAAAGCCTCCAAAACCGCCTGCAACAAATGGCGGCGGAATGGATTCCAACGATTCTGAAAAAACACCACCTGTCAGTGAAGAAAATGATCCTGCGGATCATGAACCATCCCACAAGCCTTCCGAGCCATCTTGGGATGGAAAAGACGATTCCATGAATAAAGAAGAATTCCCATCGGAACAGGCAAACGGTGATACAGAGGAAAATACCGCTTTACAGCAGCCCCCTGAAGTGCAGACGATTGCCGGCGCTTCGGAGCTTACCGTACCCGATCCTGCCTGGAAGCTTTCGGAAAACAGGAAAGAGCCGGTGCAAAGCGCTATGACCGTTCCCCAGGAAGTCGCAGATTCCCAAAACTCTGCTTTTTCAGAGTTCTTCGATGAAACCACTGACCGGATTTCCGGCACGCGCTTTTTGATGATGCTGCAAACAGGGGCGCAAAGAGCCATCTTTTCCAAACAGGGAATCACTATCAGCATACCAAAAGACGCCTTGCCGGAGGGTATCCAAAACGAAGATCAGATTGAAGTCATCATCCAAAAGGATACGGACGGCGGTTTTTCTTTTTCGTTTTCCATCAATGGAACTGTGCTCAACTCCCTGCCGGATGTTTCTGTCATGCTGCCCTGTCCAAATGACCCGGCAGCCGGCACATTGTTCCTCTGTGATGAAAGCGGCGTGGAAGTTCCCATGACCGGTTATGACGATACGGCGAAAGCCGCTTCCTTTCAGATCAGCCATACAGGGACTTACACCATTGTGGGAAAGAAAGATACCGCTTCCCTGGCACATGCTGCCGACACAGAGCACAGCTGGTCGCCCATATTCTTTTTGATTCCGGCCTGTCTGCTTCTTCTGTCTGCCGGTGTGTTTTTCCTAAGGAGGAGGCGAAAATAAGATGGTATCTTCTGCGGTAAAAAAATATGCTGCCTTATGTATGGTCTGCCTGTGCTCATCCCTGTTTTTTCTTGGCCTGTATCAGTTCAATAATAAATATAGCCAGAACACAATCCAAGCGGCAAATGGGATTTTAGCGCTTTCTGAGGAAGAACTTCAAAAGTCACCGGTGCGCTTTCTGGTATCCGGCTGGGCATTTTATCCTGACGCGCTTTTGACCCCGGAAGAAATACAAGATGAAAGCCATTATATGCGCTACCTTTCCATCGGAGAGCAGACCAATTTCTCCAGCCCTGCAAACCCTTCTCCCTATGGCTGCGGGACTTATCAGATGACATTCTTTCTGCCGGAACGGAAGGAAACATATGCGCTGGAAATCCCGGAAGTGTTTTCTGCTTACAACCTTTATCTGGATCATGACCTGATCCTGCAAATGGGGGAACCGGCACAGGGGACACCATTGGTTCAAAACCGCATGGTCACTTTTCATGGCGGAAAACCAGTCACACTCACCATAGCGGTCAGCAACTATGACCACTTTTACGGTGGGATTGTCTATCCGCCTGCTTTCGGAACGATGCTGGCGGTCAATACAACCAGAGGAATCCGGTTTGCATTCTGCCTGTTTGACTGTACGGTTACCTTTGTCTGTGCGCTGCTGTCCTTTTATTTCAGCCGCCGGATGAAACAGAAAAATACATTCCTGTTCGGACTGATCTGCCTTGCCATGTGCGGCCTGTCATCCTATCCTGTGCTTCATATGCTGGCTGCGGTTCCCGTATTCCCCTGGTACACGATTGAACTGTTCTGTATCTATCTGGTTACCTGGCTGATCGTAGTTCTGCAAAACCGGATATGCAGGCCGGGCTTCCTGCCTGCGGCCATCAGTAATGGGGTGGGCGCTGCCTTCCTGGTATATGCGTTTTTGTATGGCATGATGGCTTCCCATCTCTCCCTTGTAGCTATTCGCTTTTTCTCTGCATCGGTCTTTTGTTATAAGGCGGCATCTGCGCTCTATCTGCTTATCATCGCTGTGCTTGCCATTCACAGAGGAGAAAAACGGAGCAGGCCGATCTTCTATGCTGCGGCAGCCGCAACCTGCGCCTTTATATGGGATCGCCTTCTGCCGGTTTATGAGCCGGTTATCGGCGGTTGGTTTTTGGAATGGGGCAGCTTTTTCGTAGCAGCAGCCATCGGTTATTCCCTCTGGCGCGATGTGATAGAAGGATATGGAAACAGCCTGATTTTTCAGGAAGAACGCAAGCAGGTCATCCGTCAGCTTTCTATGCAGACCGAATACAGCCGTCAGGTTTCTGAGGCAGCGGCGGAAAACAGAAGGCTGATTCACGACATCAAACACTATCTGCGGACCATAGACCGCATGGCCTCTGAACATGGGCAGACAGAGATCTGCTCCTTCCTGTTACAGGTAGAGGAACAGGTTGCGGCGTCATCGGGTCACTCCCCTGCCCAGTTCTGCAAAAATCCCGTTGTAAATGCGCTGATTGAATACTACTACGGCATGGCGCAGACACAAGGGACAGAATTTCAGGTACGGCTTGATCTTCCCGATCAGATGCCGCTTACCGATGTGGAACTGTGTACGGTGCTGGGCAATCTTTTGGACAATGCCGTTGAGGCGTGCAGCCGCCAAAAGCAAGGGGTGCGCCGCGTTTTCATTGCAGGCGAAACCAGAGGCAATATGTACTTTTTGAAGATTGAAAACACTTACGACGGTCTGGCCTTGCAGGAGGGAAAAACATTTCTTTCCCGAAAGGGTACATCTGCTGATCATGGAATCGGGCTTTCCTCTGTCCGAAAAATCATTGAAAGCCATGGCGGTGATCTCGATCTTGTTCCCGGTGAGGAATCCTTTCTTGCTGGAATTACAATACAGATGTAAAAACTGTTTTCTGAGGAGCACTCAGATAACATAGGCAAGACCGCCTGTGGCGCTTTCTTGAATTGAAAAAAGCCCGCTTTTCGCGAAACTTGGACATTGCATTTTCGTACATTTCTTCGAGGGAAACGCGCTGGTGATTGTAATGAGTTGAATAGGCGAAGCCTATTTTTAATGTAACAGGAAATTCCGAAGAATTCCCTGTTACATTAAAAGGCACTGACGTGCTAAAGATGCGCACTCGCGCGAGGAGGTCGTAAGGCGAATCCACAATAACAGCGGTATAGGTGAAAGTATTTATTCCGACATAATTAAATCAATGAGTGAATCAATGTGAACTTGCATCACATTAAGGCATGGAACTGATAAATCAATTCCTTTGAAAATCAATGGGAGTTCTGTGCATCCAAGTATGATTGTGTCAACGTTCTCATCTTGAATGATTCGTTCTGCAATTGTTCGAAAGTTGTTTTGAGTATCAGATACAACTTTCCCAAGTTCCAGTTCTGTTTCAATTTTTCTACCAATATACTCTTTCTCTGCCGCATCCGGTGTAATGACTTCGATACCTTTAGATTCGAAAGATTGCTGAAAAAAGGTTCCGTTCATGGTTGGAAGAGTTCCTAACAGGCAAACTTTTCTGTATCTGTGTGCTTTGGCAAATTCACTTGCGGTATCTACCATACTAACAAGCGGTACAGGAGATACTTTCGATAATGCATCAAAAACAATATGTGTTGTGATTCCGGTTAGAGCAGCGTATTGTACTCCTGCTGCAGAAAGTTGATTGATACCGTTGAGAAGATAATCTGTCAACCCATCATAATCCTGATTTTTGCATAAATTGAGTACGTCAAATACATTAAGACTTTCTATGGTGATATTGGGAAAGAAATTTTGACCACTTTTTTTCTGTACGCCATATTCTATGCTGCGATAATATTCAATGGTGGATTCTGGCCCTATTCCACCAATTAATCCTAACTTTTTCATTAATTTTACCTCTGAGTTTAGGAAAGTCTGCAAATATGTTCGTCTTCATGAATGCCTTGTGCAAAGCTTCTAATGACTTTCCTGACGGAATGGCATGTAGATATTCCACGGTACATTTATAAGAGTATAGTCTGTTTTTTAAATTCCTGTCCGATCTTATTCTGTTCTTTCATGCATGCAATAAATTTCTCACGGGTCACATCTTGCGGGCGGTACTGCCATTCGGTGGAAGTAAGAATTCTATCTGCCATGAGATCAAATTCATCTTCAGTGATATCGATATCATCGAAGCATACCGGAAGACCGATACTGGCATTGAATTTCATGATCGTATCACGGAGAGCGTTCGCGCCTTCATAGGTGAGCAGGCAGAGAACACCGAGGGATACGACTTCGCCGTGCAGGTGTTCGTGACCATGACGCGTGATCGTGGAGCCGTTATAGACACAGTGCGCGAGGGAGGAATTGTAGTAATAATCCGGAATATGAGTCGTCATATTGGAAACGATACCGGTGGAGACGATGATATCCAAAGTGACCTGCATGAGGGCATCGCTGACTTTGTGCGCTTTTAAGGATGCGAGTGCCTCTTTTCCATAATCCAGGAGCGGTTGTGTGCAGACTTTACTGAGCTGGACACCCATTAACGGAGTATGGCTTAAGTGCTTACCTTTGCTGGAAAAAACAGCCTCACATTCTTTGGAGAGTGCGTCGCCGATTCCGGCCCAGAGGAGGTCGTAAGGAGAATCCGCAATCACGGCGGTATTGATGAAGGTATGATCCGCAAGCTTCGGATAATAATATTCCCGGAAGGTGCCGTTGGCGTTGTAGATGACACAGATAGCAGTCACGGCTGCGCAGTTGCTGGCAACGGTCGGGAAGGTAAATAACGGTTTGTCAAGTTCGTTTGCTACATATTTTGTGGTGTCGCAGGCTCTTCCTCCACCGACACCAAAGATGATATCTGCGTTGCGGACAGCCGGATTCTCGATCAATGCATTGCCGTTCTCGTAGCTGGAATCACCGCCGTACCAGATGAAATCCGTGATCTCAAGATCGGAGCCCTTGATGCCTTCCAGGAGCGCATCTTTTGCTTTTTCCATGGCTGTTTTACCGCCGATCACGACTGCCTTTTTTCCATAGTTTCTTGCGACGTATGGAAGTTCCTTGTAACAATTTTCACCGATGGAATAATTAGGAAGATATACACTGTAACTCATTTGCTTCTGCCTTTCTTGTTGTGAGCTGACAAATATCCGGAATAAACAAGATCTGTCAGATTGTGGGGGTAACTGTTAGAGGATAGAATAAACTGTCCAGAGGCGTTACGGTTGATAGTAAAGATTTGTCATCAAAATGGATAACATATCAATATTATAGGCGTTTGGAAAAATAATTCAAGATGTTCTTAATTTAACCTGTTGTGCTAGATAAAATAATATAAAGAAACTTCAACAAAATGTGCTATCCT
>OOAT01001188.1_pt1 | contig 9801 bp, 7 predicted proteins | sample 1671441 | NCBI WGS metagenome assembly OOAT01 (sample SAMN06348157, study PRJEB24527) | human gut metagenome | biome: human gut; feature: ankylosing spondylitis patient; material: feces | host: Homo sapiens | place: China | collected 2015-10 | reverse complement strand
AGACTGGTGATATCACCACCCGTTATTCGGATGCAAACACCATCAAATCCATCTTCACCAGCATTGCGCTGAGCCTTGTGATGGACATCTCCATGGCCATCATCACCGGCATCATCCTGTTCCGGATGAACGCCATGCTGTTCTCCATCTCGCTGTTCATGGCACTGGTCAGCATCCTGCTGGTGCTGGTGTTCAAGCAGCCCTACAAGCGCATCAACGAAGAGACCATGATCCAGTCGGCTGCCCTCAACAGCCAGATGATCGAGAGCCTGCGCGGCATCGAGACCATCAAGTGCAACGCCAATGAGGACACCCAGCTGGAAAATCTGGAAAAAGAGTACATCAAGAGCCTGAAGATCAGCCTGCGGTCCAGCCGCATCAGCACGGGCCAGGGCCTGATCTCCACCTTCATCTCCACCGGTTTCAGCATGCTGACCACCTATGTGGGCATCAGCCAGGTGCTGCACGGTGAGATGACACTGGGCGGCTTCATGGCGTTCAGCACCCTGTCCAGCTACTTTACTTCCCCGCTGAGCAACCTGATCAGCCTGCAGATGAGCATTCAGGAAGCCGGCATTTCTATGAAGCGTCTGACCGAGATCATGGATTATCCGGCCGAGGACGAAAACGACGAGGGCAGCGAGCTTACCCCGCTGGAAAAGGTGGAGGGCGACATCGAGTTCAAGGACGTCACCTTCCGCTACGGCAACCGTGCTCCGGCCCTGGACCACATCAGCTTTACCATTCCCGCCGGCAAAAAGGTGGCTCTGGTGGGCAGCAGCGGCAGCGGCAAGTCCACCATCACCAAGCTGCTGCTGAAGTATTACGACCCCGAAGAGGGCGAGATCGACTTCAATGGCGTGAATCTGGCCGAGTACACCCATGATTCGGTGCGCCGCGCCATTGCCTATGTGCCGCAGAACATCGAGCTGTTCAGCAAGACCATCTACGACAACATCCGCATTTCCCGCATGGATGCCACCATGGAGGAAGTGAAGGAGGCCGCCAAGAAGGCCGATGCCCATGAGTTCATCCGCCATCTGCCGCTGCAGTACAACACCTACCTGGAGGAAGCTGGCAACGGCCTGTCCGGCGGTGAGAAGCAGCGCATTGCACTGGCGCGTGCCTTCCTGAAGGATTCCGGCCTGTACATCCTGGACGAGTCCACGAGCAATCTGGACTTTGCCACCGAGAATCTGATCTTCAACATGATCTACGAGCAGCTGGCCGACCGGTCCATGCTGATCGTTGCCCACCGTCTGTCCACCGTCCGCGACTGCGACATGATCCTTGTGATGGATCACGGCAAGATCGTGGAGCGCGGCACCCACGACGAGCTGATGGCCAAGGATGGCAAGTATGCTGAGCTGTGGAATATGCAGCAGGGCATCTACCGCCGCCGTGAGCCGGTGGCCAAGCAGCCTGTGGCTGCCGCTGTGGTAGAGGATGACGATGACGGCGAAGCCTTTACCTACTGATTCGTTGCAGTCGGGTGCGCACCCGATTACATAAAACCGGTTCCCTCCCGGCAGCGCAGCCGGGGAGGAACCGACAAAAGTTCATTATTTGAAGGGAGTAATTCATCATGATGATGCCTGCAAATTTTTCCGCAATCTCTGAGAACGAGATGACCTACGTCAACGGCGGCGCAAGCCTGTCCGACATCCTGGCTCCTAGCCTGACCCTTGAGAACTGGAAGAAGTTCAACACCAACATGGTCACCATTATCGGCAATTCTTTCCTGGGCGACTATGTCAGCAACACCGTTGGCACTCTGTTCGGCGGCGCATACGTCCCCGGCAACCTGGGCAAGGCCTGGTTCCGCTCTGTCAGCAAGTACTACAATAGCGGCTACGATGCCGTTGTCGGTAACGGCACCGACGCCGGGATGACTTATGGCAATACTGCTCTGGGCACTCTGAACGGTGCTCTGAACGCTGGCCTGCGTCTGGCTGGTTCTGCTGCTGCCATCTACAACCTGGCAACCGCCAACGTCAAGAACGGTCTGCCCAGCCTCTTTGACTTCACTAAGAATGAGACTGTCTACCCCAAGGACTAATCCTGTCTGATCCTGGCTTTCCGGGGGCCTGAGCAACTGCACCGGTTTCCCCGCCGCACATGCTCCTGATGCAGACAGGTGCGCACCTGTCTGCTGAAAAAGTGCTTTGCGGTTGCGCAGCCGCAAGGTGCCTGACAAGTATGGCAGACGGCAGAGTGCCCTGTGGTATCTCAGCCCCGACAAAAAACGATATGCAGTGTGTTTTCCGGCCCCGCTGCAAAGCGCCGGACCGGTGACAATGCCTCGTTATGGTGTGCCCGGAGGCGTCCTGCCTCCGGGCACATTCTATTTTTCGCATCACCCATTACTGCTACAGTAATAGGTGATCAGAAGCAGAGAAGGTGTGCTTTGCCCTTTCTCTGCCTGTGATTGCCTATTACGGCCTCCCCTTTGCGGAGGAAATTCAACGATAGGACAAAGAGGTATTTCAACATGAACGAGATCAAAGTTGCTGAAAACAAGACCCTCAAACTGACCAATGTCGTGGCACGCCGCATCGCCCCCGAAGAACTGGGCAACATGATGGTGGCGCTGACCCAGCTGCAGAACTTTATCAAGAGCCACAACGCACAGCCCATCGGCCCGCTGGTGCAGGCCATCAAGATCGGCCCGGCCCCGGAGCATGCCCCGGAGCTGTACCTGATGCAGCAGGCCACCCAGCTGATCACCCAGACCGAGCCCGGCTACGAAGTGGACGCCGTGCTGCGGGTGAAGAACTGCCTGTACGCTCATTATACCGGCCCCATGGCCTACAGCCAGCTGGCAAGCTCCAAGCTGCAGATCCTCGCCTTTGAAAAGGACCTCAAGCTCAGCGGCGATACCTATACCATTTTTGTCAATCAGGACGACGATGACGCCGTGATCGACGTGTTTATGGAGACCAAGTAACTATGACAACGACCATCCAGAACCTCGATGATCTGCAGGACCGCCGCATTATGATGGACCGGGACGTACCTCCCTACGGATACGCCTTTGTCATTCTGGTGGGCTTGTTCATGATCTTTCTGCTGGTGTGGAGCACCCGCACCAACCGCATCTACGTCAGCCAGAACTCCGGCACGGTGCAGGCCAGCAACAAGACCTACATCATGTCCAGCTATTCCGGCACCCTCACCGAGCTGTACATCTCCGAGGGCAGCTATGTGAACGAGGGCGACCTCGTGGCCCACATCAAGAGCACCGACCTGGACATGCAGCAGGACAATCTGGAAAGCCAGCTCAAGATCTACCAGACCCAGGTGGACCAGTACAATAAGCTGCTGCAGTGCATCCAGGACGACACGAACTACTTCAGTGAGACCAGTGTCGAGGATCAGCCCTACTACTACCAGTACGAGACCTACAAGAGCCAGGTGGAGCAAAAGACCTTTGACGCTTCTGCTTATCAGGCGGCCGGTTACACCGACGCCCAGATCAAGACCATGATGGAGCAGAACCAGAGCGAGATCCAGGCCCTGTATTACTCCACCATGCAGTCCATCTCCCAGAGCATCACCAGCGCCCAGAGCAACGTGGACAACGTGCAGGCGCAGATCGACGCCCTGAACACCGGTGCCAACGACTACTATCTGTATGCCCCCACCTCCGGCGTGATCCACATGGACAGCCCCTACAAGGAGGGCATGGTGCTGAGCGCAGGCTCCCCGCTGGCCACCGTTGCCAGCGAGAACGATGACCTGGAGATCGTGGCCATGGTCACCGTGAACGACCGCCCGCTGCTGCATGTGGGCGACCCGTGCAAGATCGCCATCACCGGCCTGTCGGAGTATTCCTACGGCACCCTGACCGGTACCGTGACCGCCATCGACAGCGACGTGACCACCAGCACCAGCGCTTCGTACTACAAGATGACCATCAAGCCGGACAGCACCTATGTGGTGAGCCGCAGCGGCGACAAGGTCGATCTTTCCAACGGCATGAGCGTGACCGCCCGCGTGGAATACGATCAGGTCACCTACTTTGAATATGCAATGGAGGCTCTGGGTGTGCTGTTCCGCTGATGCGGGCACCGTTTCCGGCGCTGAATCCTTCGCTCCATTTTTAACACCCAGAGAGGTACACGAACCATGAAATCAACCGCAAAGACCCTGGCCCTTGGCGCGGCACTGCTCTGCCTGCTGGCCGGCGGCATGGCCCTGCCGGCATCGGCTGCCGTGCCCCTGACCGGCGCCGCCGTGTCGCTGCCCTGGAACAGCGACAACAGCGTGCCTGCCGAGAGCATTGAGGCCGGCACCTATTCTTCCAATATGCTGTTGGGCGAGACCCAGCAGCTGTCGCCCACGGTGCGCCCCCGCAACAGCACCGACTCCGTCATCTACCTCACCGATGACAGCAGCGTGCTTACCGTGAGCAACAGCGGCGTGGTGCAGGCTGTGGGCGTGGGCACCGCCACCGTAACGGCCGCCGCAGGCAACCAGATCTGTGCTTACACCATTTCGGTTTCCATGGACTCCACCATGATCGTCACCGAGATGGATCTGGCGCTGTCCTCCAACACCATCTATGTGGGCAACTCGGTGTCGGCATCGCTGCAGGTGCGGCCCTCGTCCGCCTCGCAGTACGCCACCATCTCCCTGACTTCTTCCAATGAGAAGGTGGCCACCGTCAACAGCTTCGGCCGCGTGACCGGCGTGAGCCCCGGCACCGCCACCATCACCGCCGCCTGCGGCTCGGTCACCGCCAGCACCACCGTTACCGTGCTGGCCATCCCCACCGACACCACCGGCACCGTCAGTTCCGGCACCACCTCCGCCAACAGCGGTCAGGTCATTACGGTAACCCCCTCCTATGTGGTGCTCAAGCCGGGTGCCACCCGCACCCTGTCGGCCAAGGCCACCCCGGCTTCGGCCTCCCAGAGCTTCACCTACAAGTCCGGCAACAGCAGTGTGGCCACCGTGAGCCCCAGCGGCGTGATCACCGCCGTGGGCACCGGCTCTACCTCCATTACGGTTTCCAACGGCAAAGCCACGGCGCTGGTCACCGTCATCGTGAACCGCTCTGCTTCCGCTTCCTCGGGCAGCGACAGCAGCAACGGCGATGACGCTGCCAACGGCGACGATGACAAGATCACGCTGGACCCCACCGTGCAGATCATTCAGGACAGCACCGACCATGAGGTCGTTTTTGCGCAGTCGGAAGTCCCGGTGATCACCGGCGACATCCTCAACTCTCTGCGCACCACCGGCAAGACCCTGTGCGTGGTGGGCGACGGCTACACCCTGCAGGTGTCCGGCAAGGACGTGCGCAACACCACCGGCGAGCTGAACACCTCGCTGGCCCTGCAGCAGGTGGAGCAGGGCCTGGAGTTCGTGGTGAACGACGGCAAGACGGTCCCCTGCTCGGCCCGCATTGATCTGGACAAGAGTGATTACTCCCGTCTGTACCTCTACAACGAGACCACCGGAAAGTGGCAGTACCTGAACAGCTACAAAGACGGCGTGATCACGCTGGACACCGCCGGTCGTTATCTGCTGACCAACGAAAATCTCCGCTTCGCCAACATCAACTGGACCTTCTTCATCGCTGGCGGCGCGGTGCTGGTGGTCATTGCGGTGGCCTACATCGCGTTCAAGAAGCGTTACTGGTTCTGGTAAGCCGCTCTTCCTCATCTGAAACAAAGATAAAGCGAGGCCCCTCTGAAACGCTCAGAGGGGCCTCGCTTTTGTTGTAATTATATTCTGGTTGCCGTACTGTCAAAAGGCTCCATCCCTGAGGGAGTTCCCGTAATTCCCGTAAGCAGCAGTTTATTCCACGGTCACGCTCTTGGCGAGGTTGCGGGGTTTATCCACGTCGCAGCCGCGCAGCACCGCCATGTAGTAGGCGAACAGCTGCAGCGGCACGATCAGCTGCAGGGGCATCAGGATGTCCTCATATTCGTCCAACCGGATCACGGCATCGGCCACGCCCTCCGGCACCACGGCATCCTTTGTGGTGAACAGCAGCACCCGTGCACCGCGGCTGCGGGTCTCCTTGGCGTTGGAGATGGTCTTTTCGTACACCTGTTTCTGGGTGGCCAGCGCGATCACCGGCACACCGTCGGTGATCAGGCTGATGGTTCCATGCTTCAGCTCGCCGGCGGCATAGGCATCCGAGTGCACATAGCTGATCTCCTTCAGCTTCAGGCTGCCCTCCAGTGAGAGGGAGTAGTCGAACCCGCGTCCGATGAAGAAGCAGCTCTGGGTGTTCATATAGCGGCTGGCAAGGTATTTGATCTGCTCGCAGTCCGCCAGACGGGCCTTGATGATCTCCGGTGCCCGCAGCAGCTGGGCCGTATAGCGGCGGGTCTCTGCCGCGCTCAGGCGGCCCCGGGCGTAGGCCAGACGCAGCGCGAACAGATACAGCACGCACAGCTGCACCATATAGGCCTTGGTGGAGGCCACGGCGATCTCCGGCCCGGCGTAGGTGTACAGCACATAGTCGGCGGCCCGGGCAATGGAGCTGCCCACCACGTTCACGATGGCCAGCACCGGCACGCCCCGGCTCTTTGCCAGCTTGAGGGCGGCCAGCGTATCACTGGTCTCACCGGACTGGCTGATGATGATCACCAGATCGTTGGGGTTCAGGATGGGGTCCCGGTAGCGGAACTCGCTGGCGATGTCCACCTCGGCGGGCACCCGGGCCAGTGTCTCAATGGCTGCCTTGCCCACCATACCGGCATGCATGGCCGTGCCGCAGCCCACCAGATGCACCATACCGATGCTGCGCAGCACCTCATCGGTGAGCTGCGGGATGCACAGGTCCGGCATGCCGTCCTCCACGCGGGGACTGACCGTAGCCGTGATGGCCGTCGGCTGCTCGTTGATCTCCTTGAGCATGAAGTGCGGGTAGCCGCCCTTTTCGGCTGCCTCCATATCCCAGTCCGCCGTCAGCACCGGGCGCTGCACCGGCTCGGCAAATTCATTGTAGAAGCGGATGCCCTCGGCCGTGCACACGGCCATGTCGCCCTCTTCCAGCACGCTGTAGCGACGGGTATACTTGAGCAGGGCCGGGATATCCGACGCTACGAAGTTTTCGCCCTCGCCCCAGCCCACGATGAGCGGGCTTTCGCGCTTGACTGCAAAGATGGTGTCCGGGCGGTCCCGGAACAGCACAGCCAGCGCATAGCTGCCCCGCACCTTGGCCAGTGCTTCCTGCAGCGCCCGCAGCGGGTCGCCGGTGTAGCAGCTGTCGATGAGCTTGACCAGCACCTCGGTGTCGGTTTCGCTCTCAAAGGTATAGCCTTTGGCGATGAGCCGTTCCTTGAGGATGCCGTAATTTTCAATGATGCCGTTGTGCACGATGCTCACCCGCGGGGTAGAATGCGGGTGGCTGTTCACGTCGCTGGGCTCACCGTGGGTAGCCCACCGGGTGTGCCCGATGCCGCAGAAGCTCTGTGCCAGAGCCTGTGCGGCCAGTTTCTGGCGCAGCTGTGTCAGCCGCCCCTTGCTCTTTACCACGCGGATGCCGCCGTCCAGAGCCAGCGCAACCCCCGCCGAATCGTACCCGCGGTACTCCAGTTTTTCCAGACCGTCCAGCAGCACATCCTGTGCGCTGCGCTTGCCGACATAACCAACAATGCCACACATACAAAACACCTCCATGCCGGCGTCCCCCGCGCAGAAAAAACGCACAGCCGGGGCCGTCAGCTTCCCTATCAGTTTATGTTCTTGTATGGCTTTCTTTGAAGGGATCTGTTGCGGTATCACTGCCGTTTTTTGCCCTTCTCTGCGGCTGGTCTAGCCTTCAACCGGAGAAACATCCGCCGAATTTTTCGATGATTCCTCTCCTCGTCACCCTCGCGGCTGTCACCCGCGTGGCCCGGCGCTTTGCGTCAACTGGTGGTTTTGCATTCCCTCTTTCTGCGGCCCCTGTGGGCTGCTGGTGGCTCAGTATACCACACTTTCCCATTTTGTGCAACTGCTGTGCAACAACCGTTCTCAGTGCATGCCCAGCATCCGGTGCAGCTTGGGCTGCCACACCAACCGGTACAGCATGAGCAGGTTGTGCAGGGCCCGGTCGTACAGCAAAAAGGCCACGTTGCCCATGGCCAGCGTGGACAGGGTAACTATCCACGCCGTGGTGCGCAGCTCCTGTGAGATGCTGCCCGCCGGGATGAGCACCAGCAGCAGGCCGTACATCGCCAGCACGGCGGCGTTGCACAGCAGCAGCTTGCACACGCACCGCAGCACGGCCGGGCGGATGCGGTCGAACCGGGGTTTTGCCAGCGGGTAATACCCCAGCAGGAACACGAAAATCAGGGCCACTTCCTTGTCCGGCACAAACAAAAGCGCCAGCAGGCTGACCGCCGCGTAGGCTGTGAGCGCCATGGTGCGCCCGCACTCCACACACACTGTCGCGATCAGAAACCCTGCCAGCGCAGGCGCAATGAACATGGCAATGGGGATCACGGCCCCCAGCAGCATCAGCGCGACGCACAGCGCCGCCGCCATGCCGCAATAGGCCATCGTCCAGCTTTTTCGGTTCTGTTTTTTCATGGGATCTCCCAGTTTTCCTGCTCTGCGCCCACTTCCAGCGGTTCCACCGCGTGGTGCAGGCCCAGCAGCATGATATTATCCAGCAGGCTGCGGTTGAGTTTGACATCCAGCATGCTGTACACCCGCATCAGGTCGTTGGCGGCGGCCAGCGCCTGCCGACGGGCATTTTCCACGGCCGAGGCCTGCCCCATCAGGTCATTGACCACAAACACGTTGTACCGGCCGCTGCACTTGTCGGCTTCAAAGCGCTCGGCCTTGTCCATCAGGTAAAAGATGCGCCCAATGCTGCTGCCGATGTAGCGCATGCTCTTGCGCTGGTTGGGGTCATCGGTGGCGAGGGTGGAATACAGCGCGCCGTAAACGTTGCTCATGGGCTCTGCAGCCAGGTTGTAGTTCTTGGCATTCAGGTTCATCTGCACCACGGCCTGGTCCCGCTCCTGCCCGAACAGGCGTTCCAGGGCCGGGTTCTGCTGCACGGCCCGCTCGTAGGCACGGCGCAGCAGAACCCGGTCCAGCGCGCGGCGCAGCCGCTTGGCGGGCCGCAGTTCATCCGGCCGCCGGTCCTGCAGGTTGTGCCAGCCCAGCAGCACTTCCACCTGTGCCGCCTGCCGGATGCCCTGCGTCTGGCACATCATCCTGCGCCAGCACAGGGTGCCCGGCACCCGCTGACGCTGGCAGGTGGCTGTGCGCCCGGCAAGGCTGTCGGACAAAATGGCAAACACCACGCCATTGTGCCGCAGCAGATGGCAGGAATACCAGCCAAACTCGGTGTACAGCTGCCGCCGCACGCCTCGGAGATACTGGAGGTAGATATTATAATCACGGATGGTCAACTCCGGAAGATAGGGTTTCATTCGACCCTTCATAGGGGGCACCGTTCCTTTCCGCCACAGGCTGCACAGGTCATGGTAATAAGGTAAGTATAATCTATTTTGTTCCGCTGTGCAACGGTAGGAGTGTAAATTCTCCATGAATTTGTCTCATCTTGTTCATAACATTTCATAAAACTTTGTTTGCATTCGTCCTTTTCTCCGGCAGGGGTCGTGGGGTCATTCGTTCCGGAATTTCCCGAATTTTTCCGGCAGCGATGCAAAAAGCCGCACCGGGCAGTTCCGGTGCGGCTTGCAGGGCTTATTTTTCAGGCCGGGCACATTTTTTCAGGCTCAGTCCTTCTTGTCAAAACGGCGCTTGCCGTCAAATCCGGACTTGGGCATCGGCTTTGCGGTGTGCTCGAACTTGGGGGCGTTGTAGTACATATACAGCTGG
>OOAT01001175.1_pt1 | contig 9953 bp, 5 predicted proteins | sample 1671441 | NCBI WGS metagenome assembly OOAT01 (sample SAMN06348157, study PRJEB24527) | human gut metagenome | biome: human gut; feature: ankylosing spondylitis patient; material: feces | host: Homo sapiens | place: China | collected 2015-10 | reverse complement strand
TTTGCTGTCATGAGGCTTTGTTTGTCTTTCTTATCGAGGCTGAAAATACTCTTAAAAATAAATATATCGAGAAACAACTTCTGTTATGATAGGACCAAAATATATAAGAGTCTGCTATAATACTCATTATTTCCTTTCTGTTATTTAGTTAAAAATAGATGTTTGTTTTTGCTATGTTCATTAATAGTAAAATCAGAGTGCTTCTGAAAAATATCGGAAATAGAATTCTTAATGTATAGATATACTGACAGAGAAGACATGCTAAATATCTTTTTTTTAATTCGAATAGAAAAATGTTTATATAAATCATGTGAAAGTTGTCTGTTAAAAATGATATTGAATGAACTGTGATTATAGATTTATTCATTTCTTTGCCTTACTCTATTAATAGTTTTGTAATATTATAGAAATGCTGATAGAAGTTTTTTGTAAATTATTTTGATGGGTAATTATTTGAAATATTGAATAGTTTTATCATTGATATAAATCTTATATGCTTATTTTTTAGATGTAGATTTATTTGTATTTTAATTGAGTATGATAAAATTAATTCGTATTTATTGTATATTTTAATTGTTTTACCGGGTTTAAGTTTGATTTGAGTGCTAAAGAATATTTCTATCGAATTCCTTATTTAATTGTTTTTTAATCACTAATTAATATGAAATAAAGAGGTGAATTAATACTTTGAATATACTTTTGTTTCAGAAATAGTAGGCAACAATAAGGTTTGCTGAAAATTTGCACTATGGGTTTTGAATGTGGAAAATGTAATAGTTTTTTAATAATATAAGAATTGATCTTAAATCAATAATAAATTAATAACAAATTGTAAAATTAAAACTTGATTATCATGAGAAATGTAAGTACTCTGAAAAGGATAGCACTTGCTATTTTGTTTGCAGGTCTTTTTACTTCATCTTATGCTGATGCCAAGAAGTATTATTTGTCACCTGAAGGTAGTGATGATAATGATGGATTGACAGAGGCTACAGCTAAGGCCTCGGTTAGTGGTGTAATTACTGAAATTTATAAAAGTCCGACTTTGGCTCAAGATACAATGGGGCATACACCTGTGGAGGTTTATGTAGACGGAATTATCGATATTACTAAAGAACCTTCAAAATCGGGGGGATGGAGAGATATTATCGGTAATGCGGGAGATTACGCTACCGGTTATCCTCAATCGTTAAAAGGTCCTGATGGAGTAGAGCGTGAATATCGCACATGGAATGCAAACGGTGGAGATATGGGTGTATTATTTTTGGATGTACCGATGACATTTATCGGGAAAGATACCGTGACTTGTGGGTTTACCGGAAGTGATAGAAGTCGTATATTTCGGATTGACGGAGGTTTGACCGGTGGAAAACATTCTTTTAAGAACTTGCGTTTTACGAATGGTAAAGGCGCTAGTGATACAGGAGGTGCTTGTTATATAAGAAGTATAAGTGTCGATTTTGAAAATTGTTTTTTTACGGGGAACAAAGTCCTGACTCGTGGTAATGACAACAGTAATCAAGGAGGTGCTATGGTGATTATTGCAGCAAACATCAATATGGATAATTGTGAGTTCCGTCATAATTTCGGTGGTCTCGGTGGTGCTATTTCTTGGCAGGGCGGTGGTGCTGTTAATATTACAAATACACTCTTTTATGCTAATAATGCTACTTGGGTGTCGGATGATGCAGGAGGTGGTATTTGGGGAATTCCCGATGGTTATGGCGCAGCGAATAAAGGCGGTGCAATAGGTATTTCTTTGAGCAATGGGAAGAATAATAAATTGCATGTAAAAAATTGTCGTATGGTCCATAATGGAGCTAATGATTCTGGTGGTGCTATTTATTTTGAAGAAACAGGAGCTGCCAATAATGGAGCGGAGACTCCTATCACATTTGAAAATTGTGTTATAGCAGATAATTTTGCAATGTCGAGTTGGAATGGAAACGGAAACGCTGATGGTGGAAAGGGTGGAGGTGCTATTTATATGCACAATGCTGTACCCAATATGCAAGGATTTTTTGTAAAGTTTAATCTGGTAAATACGACGATTCTTTATAACTATGCGCAAGGTGCAGGTGGTGCTATTCTTTGTAAATATGGTCGGTCGACTAATGAGTTTAATATTATAAATTGTACGATAACCGAGAATATGAGCGGAGCTCTTAACGGTAATGGATATGATGCCGCAGGAATACGCACTTTGGATGCGGACGGAGACTTGTCGCCTCAAGCAATGAGAAAGAGAATTTGGAATAGCATAATTGAGAACAATCACGCATCGAATCCAAATCAACTTAATGATGGACGTCCCGACCTTTATTATGGAGATGTTAATTTCCAGAATTCAAAAAATAAAGATGTTGTAGCCAATTTGGATTTGAGACGTTCATGGTTGGGGCGCATCTCTTTCGGTGGTCAATATGCGTTAGTAGGAACTTCTGCTGATGCGGCTATTGCTACAGAAGAAGAATTGGCTAAGTTGAAAGAAGAAAATCGCTGGAACTATTCCTCTAATGGAGAGCTTAAAGCCGGATTTTCACTTTGGGATAATTTCGACTATTATATTGATGAAGGATATCTGTTTTTACCTTCCGATAATGAAGGTTTGACTTTTGGAGAAGGTCGTTTGTTGCAGGCGTTTAATGTAACAACAGATGGGCGGAATCTGGAACGGAAATTTACAGATGGAAAATGTGCAATTGGAGCTATCGAACAAGATTCGGAAGTATATCCTTCGGCTGTAGATAAAAGTATTGTATCTGATTCTGAATTGAATATATATTATGCAGATGGAAATATTCATGTTAACGGTATTTCTGAATCATCAGTTGTTAAGATCAATATATATAATATGTCTTCTCAATTGCTATCTTCTGCTACTAAATCTATAGAAGCGGGAGCTTTTGCTCAAGAAGTTCCGGTAAACTTGTCTTCTGGTATTTATGCGGTACAGGTTATTGCAGGAAATCAAGTAAAAAGTATTTTAGTTAGTGTAAAATAGTTAGTGAGTGCTGGAAAATAGGAGTGTCTGGAAATTTAAACAGACACTTCAATTTTCTAATTTTAAGATTTTCTTGATGCCATGGAAGTCAGATTTTGTAAGAAAAATAGATTTTGTTATATCTGGTATTTTTAAGAAAATTCCTGTTGAACTTATGCTTTTTGATCTTTGTTACGCTAAAATTTTTTAGTGAGGAGATATACACACATTTATTAAATTTATTTTATAATTATGGAAAACAATAGAGAATGTGAAGATCGGATGACGGTTAGACGTCCGTTCCGAATGAGTTTTTTTGCTCTGATCTTTGCACTGATTCTTTCCTCTTTTCAGACGTTGTCTGCACAAAACCGTAAATTAGAAGGTACGGTATTTGATGAGCAAGGGGAACCTGTGATTGGTGCGACGATACGGGATTTGTCATCGAAACGGACAACAACAACTAACATCGATGGAAAGTTTACGTTACAGATTCCTGAGAATGCCACGATTAATGTGACATATATCGGATGTGTACCGCAGAACATTACAGTCAATTCTAAAACGACTTTCTTGAAAATCACGTTAAAACCGAAAGTTCAAGAGTTGGAAGAAACAGTTGTAACGGCTTTGGGTATTCGTCGTGATGCTAAATCTTTGACTTACGGACGTCAGACCGTAAAGATGGATGATGAAATGACCCAGACCCGTGATGCGAACTTGTTGAATATGTTACAGGGTAAGGTTTCGGGGGTTCAGATTATATCGGGAGGAGGTCCAGGTAGTTCGACTCGTGTAGTTATACGCGGTAATAACTCTATTACGGGTAATAACCAGCCGCTTTATGTGATCGACGGTATTCCTATTATGAATGATATGGGAGAAAATGGTGAACTCGATTATGGTAATGCTGCTGCCAACATCAATCCGGACGATATAGAGAGTATAGAAATTCTGAAAGGTGCAAATGCATCGGCTTTGTACGGGTCAGACGGTGCGAACGGTGTTATTTTGATTACGACGAAAAAGGCTCAGGCTCGTGCAGGCTGGGGTGTCTCATTCTCTTCTAACGTGCAGTTGAGTCGTCTGTACCAATATCCGGCATATCAGAATATTTATGGTTCTGGTATGAATGCCGAAATTAATCAGAATGCATTGAATATGACAGGTAAGAACGGATTAAATACTACCTATAATCCTAATTTGCCTTGGGGAATATTTAACTTGACATCTCAAGATGCCAGTGATCGTAGCTACGGTCTTCCTATGTTGGGTTTCCCGATTATCGGGCGTGGAGGAGAACTTCGTTCTTATTCTCCGAATAAAAATAATATTTCGGATCTTTATAAAACCGGTATTGCCTGGACAAACTCTTTGTCTTTTGATAAGGTAACGGATAAAGCTTCGATACGTTTTTCTTATACCGTATTAACAGCTAATGATGTAGTAAAAGATTGGAATGAGCGTACTCGTCATTCGTTCAATTTGCGTACACAATCTAAGTTGACCGATCGTTTGACAGCCGATGTCAACGCAAGTTATACATACGATGCCATGGATAACCGTGGATACCGTAACTCTTCGAGCCGTAATCCGTTGTTTATATTGGGAAATTTGCCTCGAGATACTTCTGTTGAAGAATTGATTCCTTGGAAAGATGGAAACGGTAAACCGTTCAACTTAAATGGCGGATTTACCAATCCGTATTGGTTGTTGTATGAATTACCGAATCATGATACGAAACATTGGTTTATGGGAAATATCACCTTGAATTACCGTATTTTGAATTATTTGAATTTCCGTTTGCGTATTGCTACCGATTTGCAAACTGCCAGGGGATGGGAATATACCAATATGTATAGCCAGTTCGATACGGACGGTCAGTTTAAAGAATTTTCCCAAATGGCTCAGAATAACAATATCGAGGCAATGTTGAACTTTAATAAACGTTTCAAGAAAGATTGGAATTTGACAGCATCGATGGGGTATTCATGGCAACATCGGAGAAATGAACGTACCAATTTGACTGTAGGAACGACTTCTCAACCGGATATGCCGAGTTTGGCAAATAATGGAGCGATTTTGACTGGAAACGACAGTTATGATGGTAAAGAGAAAGTTTCTGTATTTGCGATGGCCAATGTCGGATATAAAGATATGGTCTATTTAGACGGGACAGTACGAAATGACTGGTCTTCTACTTTGTCTCCCGGAAATAATTCTTATTTCTATTGGTCAACGGGGTTGAGTTTTATATTGACTCAGGCATTTGAGATTCCTAAAGAGATATTGACATTCGGAAAATTGCGCGGATCTGTCGCTACAGTTGGTAATGATGCCCCGTTCGATTCATTATATGATGGTTTGAATCTTGCAAACACCTATTTGGGAATGCCTTATTATATGACTGATAATACTCGTAAAAATCCTAATTTGAAACCCGAACAGACAACGTCTTATGAGGTAGGTGCCGATTTCCGTTTTTGGAACAATAGGATCTCTGTCGATTTTACTTATTATTGGAAAAGTACGACAGATCAAATCATGCGGGCGAGCGTATCTTCAGCATCAGGTTATAGAGAACGTTTCGTAAATGCCGGAGAGATTCAAAACCGTGGTGCTGAGTTGACAGCTTCTATTACTCCGGTAAAAACGAAAAATTTTGAGTGGACAACAATTTTCAACTGGTCTAAGAATAATTCTAAAATCGTTTCTCTGACTCCTGGAGTAGACCGTTATCAGGTGCGTGCTGCCGGAGCGGATGGTTGTATCAGTTATGTTGAAGTGGGTAAACCCTATGGTCAGATGTATGGAACTGACTGGCAACGAGATGCTGCAGGTAATGTTATTGCTGATTCATCCGGTAAGCCTCTTGAACAAAAAGATGTATATATCGGTCATGTAGAACCGGATTTTTTGGGTGGTTGGAAAAACCAATTCAGATATAAAGGCTTTGATTTCTCATTCTTATTTGACTTTAAAAAAGGCGGATTATTTTATTCTGAAACGGCTTATAAAGGGAACAATATGGGTAACAGTATAAAATCTTTGGAAGGCCGTGATGAATATTTCTTCTCTAAATGGGTATTGGATGAGAGCGACCAGGAACGTGCCGGTTATTTGAGACCGACCGATGTGCCTTTCCCGGCCGATAATTTGGCTAATCGTGTGCCGTATATGGATGGTGCTCGTCCTAAGGGGGTATATTTCCCGGGACGTGTATTTGAAGCAAGTATTGAAGGAATAGGCGGACATCCGGTTGTAAATGATTGGGTGAAGCCGGACGTAATGTTCTGTCACATATCCGGACGTAATGCCAAGATGAACACTTATGATGCGACTTATGTGAAATTGCGTGAAGTTGCATTGGGATATACTTTCCCGAAAAAGCTTTTGCGGAAAACTCCTTTCCAGAGTTTGCGTTTGTCGGCTGTTGGACGTAACCTGGCTATTCTGTTCCAGAATACTCCACAAGGAATCGATCCTGAAGCGACTTCTACGACTGGGAACGGTCAAGGTTTTGAGCAAGGTTATCCGTTGCCTACCGCAACTTATGGTTTTGACTTGAAAGTAACTTTCTAAAATATAGAGATGAATATGAAAAAGATAATGTATTTATTAGCCGGACTCTTGCTTTTTACTGGAATTACTTCTTGTGAAGACCGTTTTGAGGAAGCTAATACAAATCATAATAAAATATACACTGTTCGCTTGCAGGATGTATTTCCTGGTACAATTTATAAAAGTATTGATTGTATGGCAGAGATGAATTATAACTACTTTATGTGGTTTTCTCGCTATTCGTTCCTTACTTTCAGAGGTCCAAGCGATAAAGATAATACGAGCGGATCATTCAATAAGATGTATATTGATGTTTTAAAGAATCTGCAGATCGGTATTGATAGAGAAAAAGATATACCTGAAGCTGTAAATAGAGTGCAGATCGCCCAAATTTGGAAAGCATACCTATATTACTTTATGGCGTCCTCTTTCGGTCCTATGCCTATGCAGGATGCTTTAAATGCCGATTTGAATGAATACAGGTATGACTCAGAAGAGTCGATTTATACGGCAGTATTGAATATGCTCGATGATGCAATCGGCAAGATCGATTTGAATAAAGACGGTTTTGATAAAGATCCTGTGTATGCTGTTTCTGGAGGAAAGAGCGATATGTCTCGTTGGTTGAAGTTTGCCAATACATTGCGCCTTGAAGTGGCAATGAATACGCAAAGTGCGATTCCAGAACGTTCGCTTCAGGCTATTCAGGCAAGTATGGGCAGGGAAGATTTACTGATGTCTACTGTAGAAGATAATATGTGTCCGAGATGGGGAACTCAGAAAGATATCGATGTATCTTGGTATTATACTCGTTTTTTGAAAGAACTTGATACAAAACCGAATAATATCGATTCCTATCCGAATGTTAATCTCTACTTCTTTATCTGGCTGAGATCTTTCAATGATCCGCGTTTGGAAGCGTATTGTCAGAAAACGTTTGATTTTGAAGATCGTTTTGAGGTGCGGGATACATTGTTCCGTAAAAGTGTAATTGAGGGGCATGAATTGATGATGGACTCTATGATTGTTACATATAAAGTTCCGTATTGTCCTCGTGAAGAGTATTCTCCGGTTACGACAGGTGCTTGGGAAGTAGGTACTTATGACGGTGTCAATAAAATCCCAAGTCCGTTCTCAAGTGCCAATGTTAGTAGAGATACTTATTCGAAAGTCGCTTATGATCTTGTTAAGATGGATGCATTTCATCCGATTCTGACAGCTGCAGATGCTAACTTTCTGGCTGCTGAAGCCCAAATTAAATATGGATTGGGAGCAAAATCTGCTGAAGATTATTATAAAGCCGGTATTATTGCTTCATTCGACCAATGGGGGGTATCGGGCGCTTCCGATTATTATGAGCAAGATGGTGTGAAATGGAATACGAATGGAGAAGGTATGTATGATTATCAGGGTATTTACAAAGTTGAAGTTAATGGAGAAGGCGGTGATGAAAACCACTTGGAGCAAATATGGAAGCAACGTTATTTAGCTGATTTCTTTAATGGCCATGCTGCGTGGACTTTGGAACGTCGTACAAGGGTAATGAATTATCCTCCTTATTTTTATGCATCTGTTAATAATTTGCCGGAAGGTTCGAAAACGACTTATGATTATATTCCGGAACGGTTGGTTTATCCGACGGAAGAACTTACTAAAAATAAGGTGCAATATTATAAAGCTATCGATTTGTTACAAGCCAATTCTCCGCAATCATCGCCTATTTTTCATTGGGGTGATAACTTCTTTACTTTGTTGCAATTCGCTAAACCGTTTGATGTAGCAACCGGAGATGCCAAATGGAAAACCGGTACAGTAGTGTACAGTGCGAAATTTGCGCAAAAATGGTATGGTAAAGATTGGGATCATTTCTTGGAAGGCGTAAAGAAAGAGTTCCCGGCAATCAAGGATACTACGGAATTTGGCAAGTATATCGATATGAAGGTGATTAAACAAGTTGAGTTTACGCCCTATTGGTAATATATATTTGTATAAGTTAGAACACATAAAATCAATATAGAATGAAACGAAATAGTAAAATAGGATTGTATCTCTGTGCCGGATTATTGATGTTTTCTTCTTGTGCGAAGGATGACGGGCCCAGTATAGATGATTATTTTCTGAATTATGAAATTCCCGATGTTGAGCCACCTGCCGGTTTGCAGTTAGGAGCTTATTATATGAATCTGGGAGGCGGAGGAATGAATGCAGAAAAATATGCGCGTTTGAAACAACCTTTGGATTATGCCAACTCCATTTTAGGAGCGAATGTCATACCGATGTTGTCTTCTGTGAATTATCCGGAGGAAGGATCTAAAGCCACAGATGCTCCTTATCCGATGAACCCGAATAATGAGGAGTTTATCGCTATAGCTCAGCAGCAAGTAGATTGGGCATTACAGGCGGGACTGGACTTTTTCATTTTACCGAATTGCAATACTTCGATGGGTAAATATCCTAATGTGTTAGGAGATACTGCATTCGTTAATGTGGTGACAGGACGTCGTGATGTAACCGGAAAGGCGGCGAATGATCCGGCTTGTGGTGCTCTTGTCGATTTAAAGGGACTGAAGTACGTGATTTCGGTGAATTTTAATAATCAGCCGACGGCATTGAAAGCCGAAGAGGGCGGGCGTGTTGAAGAGGTGCAAGATGTGGTTTCTACTCGTCCTTTGAAGTATCAGACTCGGCTTCAGCGTTTTAATGATATCTTTAAGCGTATTGCCGATTATTTTAGTGATCCTAATTATTTTAAGGTTGACGGGAAACCTATGGTTGTTATTATTGCTGCAGATAAAACCCATTCTTTAGATAGCAAGAAGCTATATGCCGATATGAGGGCTTATGTGAAAGAAGAAAGAGGGTATGATATGTTCTTGGTCGCCCGTCAGGGAGCTTTTACGCCTCCGGGACGCTATCAATATTATTTTGTGGGCAATGTAGATGCATTGTGTTGTGAAACGATGTATAAACAGACTAATTATAACCGTTCGCAAATGTACCCGCAACTGATAGACCAGAACTGGGCTTATTTCCAGAGTTTCTTGTCCAGCAACTTCGGGCACGAATTTATTCCGACAGTTTCTCCTGCATTTAATTGGTATGTAGAGAATCTGCAGAATTATGCTCAATACCCGTTGGTCGTTCGTAATAAAGATACGTTTAAAACATTATGTAATGTGGCAAAACGTAATTTGGGCAGACATCCTATCGTGTTTGTCGATTCGTTTAACGATTGGAATACCAATACAGCGATAGAACCTACCGATCCGGCTTACGGTGATGGCTATGGAACAGAATATCTTGATTTCGTAAGGGCACAGTTTAAGAGATAAAGGAAGTATAATATGTTTTGAGAAAAATGCGGAGGATATTTTTATTCTCTGCATTTTTTTATGATCAGACCGGTTGT
>OOAT01001157.1_pt1 | contig 10179 bp, 9 predicted proteins | sample 1671441 | NCBI WGS metagenome assembly OOAT01 (sample SAMN06348157, study PRJEB24527) | human gut metagenome | biome: human gut; feature: ankylosing spondylitis patient; material: feces | host: Homo sapiens | place: China | collected 2015-10 | reverse complement strand
AAGCCATACCGCGGGCAACGTGGCGATCGGCGCCGAACTTCGGAGTCTCGGCGGAAAAGGCCGAAGACATCGTGAAGAAGGCAGCAAGAACAACCAGTAAAGATGCTGTTTTTTTCATAATCTTCTCCGAGAGGAATTTTTAAATTTCCGATTTTTTTTGCGATTTCGTTTTTTCTATTATTGAAGTCCGCAGACCGCTTTTCAATCTGTACCAAGGTACATGTACCAAAGTACATATTCGACTTTTTTGAACTTTCCTAGACTGTGCGCATCGGATCAAACGATCCACGGTTTCAAAACAAAATTCCCTTTAAATCCTTTCGGAGTAAAAAGATGAGTACTAACCGCCGTGACTTCCTTAAATTGGCCGGTGCTGCCGCTGCTGCCATTACTTCTGCCGCTGCCGCACACGCCGGAGTTCCTGCTTCTTCCGTTGCTAAATTCGATGACGAATATGACGTCGTTATCATCGGTTCCGGTTTTGCTGGTATGGCTTGCGCCCTGAAAGCCGGCCAGGCAGGCAAGAAAGTCCTGATCCTTGAAAAAATGCCGACCGTCGGCGGCAACTCCGCAATCTGCGGCGGCAACGTCGCTTGCCCGGTCAACCCCGTCCAGGCAGCTCAAGGCATCAAAGACAGCAAAGAACTCTTCATTGCTGACTGCTTGAAGGACGGTCTTGGCATCAACTATCCGAACCTGCTCGGCACCATTGCCGACCGCTGCAACGACACCATCAAGATGGTCGTAGACTGCGGCTGCGAATTCGTCCCCAACAAGATGCTCTTCGAAGCCGGTCACTCCGTTCCTCGTTCTTATGAAATCAAGGCCGGTACCGGATCCGGATACATCATTCCGATGCACAACGAACTCAAGAAGCTCCCCAACGTCAAGATCATGACTCGTGCTAAGTTCGATGACTTCATCCTGGACGAAAACGGTCGTGTTGTCGGAGTGACCTATCGCAAGGGCTATCGCTTTGACTCTAAATTGCAGAGCGACGATATCGAAAACAAGAGCGGTCGTCCTGCTACTGTTAAAGCAAAAAACGGCGTAATGCTGGCTGCCGGCGGTTTCTCCCGCGACATCTTCTTCCGTCAGGCTCAGGATCCTCGCGTTGTTCCTACCACAGACTCCACCAACCAGCCGGGCGCGACTGCCGGTGTGCTGATCAAAGCCTTGGGTATCGGTGCTCAGCCTGTTCAGCTTTGCTGGCTGCAGTTCCTTCCGTACTGCAACCCGCGTGAAAAAGGCTTCGGTGTTTCCGTTAACTTCACCAACCACGCCTGCATGGACTTAGGTCTGGTTGTTGACAGAAAGACCGGAAAACGCTTCATGGACGAACACGCCGGCCGTAAGATCAAATCCGATGCTCTGTTCAAAGTCATCGGTACGGACGAAAACTATCCGATCGCCATCTGCGACGATGCTATCGTCAAAGCGATCAACCCGTCCTTCGTCAAGCTGCCGCTGGAAATGGGTACGGTTAAGAAGTTCGACACACTTGAACAGCTGGCTGATGCCTTCGGAATCCCCAAACAGGCTCTGCTCGATGAAGTCGCTAAATTCAACGGCTACGTTAAAGCCAACGACGACAAAGACTTCCACCGCATCCTTACATTCAACAAGGGTCTCGACGTTTCCAAGGCTCCCTTCTACGGCATCGAAGTCAGCCCGAAGATCCACCACACCATGGGCGGCGTGATGATCAATGAAAACGCAGAAGTCATTTCCGCCAATCCCCACAAACCGATCCCCGGTCTCTATGCCGGCGGTGAAGTAGCGGGCGGCGTGCACGGCGCTTCTCGCCTCGGTACAGTGGCAGTTATCGATGCTCTGACATTCGGTATGATTGCCGGCGAAAACTTCGCCAAGATGCAGTAACTTTTTAGGAGGGCCGGCGATTAAGCCGAACCACGGCCGGGACAGACAAAAGGTTTGTTCCGGCTTTTAGTTTGTCTGGGGCGGAAGAGGAAGTCGGGATATCTTGTCCCCGGGTTTAACGTGATTTTTCTCAAACCAGGATTCGTTCATTTCCAGTGCATAAACCGCTTTGGCCTTGCTGCAGTGGATGTCAAGAGTCAGCGGCTTCATCTTCTCAATATTAATAATGAAGCCGTCTTTATCGATAAAGGCAACAGAAAGAGGGATGAGCGTGTTTTTCATCCACATGCAGACGGCATCGTTTCGATCCATGACGAACAGCATTCCGGAGTTCTCCGGCAGGTGCTTGCGAAACATCAGACCTTTTTCTCGGCTGGCATTGTCGGCGGCAACTTCGACAGGAACCGTGATGCCTTTTACCATGACTTTGAGCGCATCGGCTGCGTAAGCACATTGCACGCTCGAGAGAAGGACAAAAGCAGCGGAGAAGAGGGCGGTTCTGATATTTGGTGTCATGGCAAAAACGGAAAAGAAAGGGAGCTCTCGAGAGCTCCCTTCGTTTAATTAAAAACGAATTTTATTAGGCCGGTTTGATGTTGTCAGCCTGTTTGCCTTTTTCGCCTTCTTTCAGGTCGAATGTGACACGCTGGCCTTGTTTCAACGTCTTGAAACCATCCATTTTAATTGCAGAGAAATGGGCGAAAAGATCTTCGCCGCCGTCATCGGGAGTGATGAATCCATATCCCTTAGCGTCGTTAAACCATTTCACGGTTCCTGTTGCCATATTTAAACTTCTCCAAAAAACTGACGGCGATGTCCATTACTCTCACGCGCCTAATACTAAAAACGATTGTCGAACTCTGTGAGCAAGACGAGTGACTGTTACATTCTTATGGGATTGTAAATAAATGTCAATTAGTAAATTTCGCATATAAAAGAAATACAAATCTCGACAATGGAGGGTAACTTCTTGTATTTTCTCTTATAAAGGCGATTTTTCACGGAGAATTTATTGGATTTTTTAAGTTTGAAGTTTTTCTTCTTTTATAAAAAGCGTTGCAGTTACACCACAAGAAAGGGCCGAACCTGTAAGATTTGTAAAAATTTTACCCGTGCATTAACTGAAATTGACATGCCGATGGAACTCAGTGGAGAGACAAAAAAAGCCGGCATATCAGCCGGCCGAATAGGTCTTGTTCTTGCTCTTAATGACGCCCGGAGGAACCGAAACCGCCGGTTCCGCGCTCTGTGGCTTCAAATTCATCCACAACTTCAAAGGTCGGCTGAACAACCGGAACGATGACCAACTGGGCAATTCGTTCCATGGGTTCAACGGTAAAAGGCTGCTGAGAGCGATTCCAGCAGGAGACCATCAGTTCTCCCTGATAGTCGGAATCAATAAGTCCGACCAAGTTGCCGAGCACGATGCCGTGTTTATGACCGAGACCGGAACGGGGCAGGATTAAAGCGGCATAGCCGGGATCGCCGATGTAGATCGCAAGTCCGGTTTTGATGAGCTTGGTTTCGCTCGGCCGGAGGACGAGCGGTTCATCTATCACGGCACGAAGATCTAATCCGGCAGAGCCGGCCGAAGCGTAGCTTGGCATTTTTTCGCGGATCTTCGGATCCAAGATCTTAATTTGAAGTTTCATATGTTTCAATCTCTTTCTTTTTAAGAAGGTCGGCGAGGGTTTCAATAATCTCTTCGGCAAGTTCCGCCTTAGAACTGCGGCCTTTGACTACGATTCCGTCTTTGGTGACGAAAGATGCCTGATTCTGAGCACTGCCGATCGCAGATGCCGGATTGACGACAATCATATCCGCCGCTTTACAGTCAAGCTTCTTGCGCGCGTTTTCAGCAAGATTGTCCGTCTCTGCGGCAAACCCGATAACGACAGAGCAGATGCCTGAAAGAATGTCGGGATTTTTAACAAGCTTGATCGTTAACGTATCCTGATCTTTTTCTTTCTTAAGTTTGCTCTCTGAATATTCGGCGGGGCGCCAGTCGCCGACCGCAGCGACGCCGATAAAGGCATCGGGCGTGTGTTCAGCGAGTTCTTTTTTGACCGCCTCAAACATCTCTTGGGCTTGTTGAACAGGAATGACGGCCGCTTTGTCCGGATAAGGTACGGCAACGGGTCCGCTGACGATCGTGACCTCGGCGCCGGCGCGAACGGCTGCCGCAGCAATGGCGGCTGCCTGTCGTCCGGAAGATCCGTTGGTGATGCCGCGAACCGGATCAAAAGGCTCAAACGTCGGCCCGGCAGTCATCAAGACTTTTTTCCCGGAAAGTATCGGAGGCGTAAAGAAAGCTTCAATATCTTCCAGAATTTGCACGGGTTCTCGCAGACGTCCCTCTCCGACATCGCCGCAGGCTTGACTGCCGGCTTCCGGACCGGAAAAAAGAACGCCGTCGCCTTTGAGCGTTTGAATGTTTCTGACCGTCGCCGCGTTCCGCCACATCTGTACGTTCATTGCCGGGCAAAGCATTAAAGGACATTCACGTGCGAGCAGAGTGCTTGAAACTAAATCGTCGGCAATGCCGTTGGCAGCTTTTGCAATGATGTTTGCCGTTGCCGGAGCTATGACGATGAGATCTTTATTCTTGCGAAGAGAAATATGCGGAAGCCGCATTTTAGGATCCCAGAGATCCTCTGCGACCGGCTTCCCGCTGAGCGTCTCAAATGTCAGCGGCCCCACAAACTGCGCAGCTGCCTTAGTCATCATGACCTCAACATCGGCGCCGGCTTTCACGAGCAGACGGAGAAGTTCACAGGCTTTGTATGCGGCGATACCGCCTGTGACGCCTAAAAGGATACGTTTCCCCTGAAGAGACATTTTCAATCTCCGATTAATTCTTCTTTCCGAAGAATTCAGCCAGGACGACAATGGCGGCGCCGCAGCAAATGCAGATATCGGCGACATTGAAAGCCGGCCAGTGGTAGGAACCTAAATGAAAGTCTAAAAAATCTACGACTACGCCGATGGTGAAACGGTCCCATGCATTGCCGAGCGCGCCGGAAAGAACTAGAGCGAGCCCGAGGCACAAAAATTTACGGGCGCTGTTCCGGCTGATGATCACGCAAATCACCAAACTCACAATGATGGCCAGACCTGCAAAAAGCGGTCGCTGCCAGCCGCCGGCATCGGCTAAGAAGGAAAAAGCCGCCCCGCTGTTGTACGCGACGACTAAGTTGAAGAAATCCGTGATCCGATCGACATCGCCTGTAATAAGACGATGCTGAATCCAGTTTTTGGTCCATTGATCGAATCCGGTCAGTGCCAGTGCAAAAACCAGCCAGCCCAGAAGGGCCGGCCAGTTCCACTGTCTAACGGAAGAGACAGTCTTTCTCATTAGGCAAAGAGTCTGGTTTCAGGCGTGCCGAAAAGATTGCCGACGCAGCGGCAGCACAGTGTCGGATAATTCTTGTCTTCCCCGACGCTTTCCTTGTACTGCCAGCAGCGTTCGCACTTCTTAGCTTCGCTGGGTTTCACCGTAATGACGCGCTCAGGGCTGATGCCGTCAAGTGTGACCTTGCTGGTAATCATCACGAAAGCAGCTTCATCGCCTAAACCTTTGATCAGGTCATATTCTTCCTGCGGGAGCTTCAGAGAAACTTCAGCCTGCAGGGAAGAACCGATCAGACCTTTTTCGCGCTGACGCTCGATTTCCATCTGAACGTTCGAGCGAAGGTCACGGATGATGGACCACTTGTTGAGCAGTTCAACGCCTTCCTTCACATTCGGCAGCTCTGCATAACGTTCAACAAAAATCGTGCCCTTGTTTTCCGGATTGAAGACGGCGTAAGCCTCTTCAGCGGTAAACGAAAGCGCCGGAGCAAGCAGTTTCAGGAGTGCATCCGTGATGTACCACAAAGCGGTCTGTGCAGAACGACGAGCCGCGCTGTCCGGCGCAGTGGTATAGAGACGATCTTTGAGGATGTCCAAGTAGAAGCCGCCTAAGTCGCCGCTCGCAAAGAGCTGGAGCGCTGCGTAAGCGGTATGGAACTGGTACTGGTCGTACTTGTCCAGAATTTCTTCTTGGAGCGCTTTCATGCGGGCAATGGCCCAACGATCCAGTTCTACCATCTCTGCAACAGGGACGGCGTCTTTCTTGATGTCAAAGTCGCTGGTGTTGGCAAGCAGGAAGCGGATCGTATTTCTGAAGCGGCGATAAGCGTCAACAGTACCCTTAAGGATCTTTTCGCCCAGAGAAATTTCTCCGGTGTAGTCAGAAGAGGCAACCCACAGACGAAGAATTTCAGCGCCGTACTTATCGTTGATTTCAGACGGAGCAATCACGTTGCCGAGTGATTTGCTCATCTTGCGGCCCTGTTCGTCAACGGTGAAGCCGTGTGTCAGAAGTCCTTTATAGGGAGCACGGCCGTCGATGGCGCAGCCCGTGAGCAGAGAAGAGTGGAACCAGCCGCGGTGCTGGTCGCTGCCTTCAAGATAGAGATCGGCAGGATAGGTCAGCTTGTCGGCGTGAGAGCCTCTCATCACGGTCATGTGGGTTGTACCGGAGTCAAACCACACGTCGAGCGTGTCTTTGGACTTCTCGTACATTTCCGGTTCCATGTCCGTGAGTTCAGCCGGTGTCAGGCGCGTCCACGCTTCGATACCTTCCTTTTCAACGACGTCAGCGACTTTATTGAGAATCTTCATCGTTTCAGGATGAAGTTTGCCGGTTTCTTTATGAATGAGGAAGGGCAGGGGAACGCCCCAGTTTCTCTGACGGGAAATACACCAGTCAGGGCGATTGGCGATCATGTTGTGGAGACGCACTTCGCCCCATTCAGGAACGAACTGGGTTGCTTCAACAGCTTCCAAGGCGGTCTTACGCAGCGCATCTTTCGGATCGTTTTCATTGATGACACCCTGAGTGTCCGCATTGGCTTCGTCCATGCGGATAAACCACTGGTTGGTGGCGCGATAAATCAAAGGTGTCTTATGGCGCCAGCAGTGCATGTAGCTGTGCATGACTTCGCCGCGGGACAGCAAGTTGCCGGTAACGGCAATGGTGTCGAGGATCTTGTTCTTAGCTTTCCAAACATTCAGGCCGCCGAAGAGCGGCAGAGAGGCGGCATACTCACCGTTGCCCTGGACCGGGTTCAGGATCTCGTCGTTGGTGAAGCCTGCGCTCTTGCAGGAAATGTAGTCATCCACACCGTAGGCAGGAGCCGAGTGAACAATACCGGTACCGGAAGTGGACTCGACGTAGTCGGCGAGCAGAACCGGGGAGAAGCGGTCGTAGAAAGGATCAAGCGCAGCCAGCGGATGCTTGAAGCGGAGGCCCTTGAAAGCTTCGCCCTTGGCTTTGGCGATGACTTTGCCTTCCATGCCGTAGCGCTTGAGGGCTTCTTCATAGAGGCCTTCGGCAAGAATGAAGCTGCGGTTCGGAGTTTCAACGAGAACATACTCCAGATCCGGATGCATGTTCAAAGCCTGGTTGGCCGGAATGGTCCAGGGTGTCGTTGTCCAAATAACGACTGCGGTGGGTTTTTCCAGTTTGACCCCGAAGACGCCTTCGAGCTTGCCTTTGTCCTCATCGGAAATCGGGAAGGCAACGTCTAATGTCGGAGACTGGCGGTCCTTATATTCGACTTCGGCTTCTGCCAAAGCGCTCTGGCAGTCAAAACACCAGTTCACGGGTTTCAGGCCGCGGTAGATAAAGCCTTTGCCCAGAATTTCGCCTAAAGCACGGATTTCTTCAGCTTCGGTTTCCGGACGCATGGTGAGGTAAGGATCGTTCCAGTCACCCAGCACGCCGAGTCTCTGGAAGCCGGCCATCTGAGATTTCACCTGTTCTTTGGCATAGGCACGGCACTTGGCCATGACTTCTTCTTTCGGAAGATTTTTACCGTATTTCTTTTCGATCTGAATTTCAATCGGCATACCGTGGCAGTCCCAGCCCGGTACGTACGGAGCATCAAAGCCTTCCAATGTTCTGGATTTAAGAATGATGTCCTTCAAAATCTTGTTGACTGCGTGGCCGACGTGAATGTTTCCGTTGGCGTACGGAGGGCCGTCATGCAGCAGGAAGCGTTTTGCTCCTTTGCGTGCGGCACGAACTTTACCGTACACGTCCTTTTCCAGCCATTCTTTAATCCAGGCCGGTTCGCGCTTGGGCAGGTTGCCGCGCATCGGGAATGGTGTGTCGGGTAAATTCAGCGGATATTTTTTATCTTCAGCCTGAGGCTGTTTTTTCTGAGAAGAATCAGTCATTTTAGTCCTTGGCCCCCTCGGGCTCTTCAAGGGTTAATCAAAAATCAGATACGAAGTCCTAAGATCTGTTTGGCTTTGAGCTGATCATCGGCAATCGCTGCACGGAGCTCTTCAAGAGAACCGAATTTTTTCTCGTCTCGAATCTTGGAGAAAAATTCGACCTTAACATCCTGGTCGTAAAGATCGCCGTGGAAATTAAAGAGATGAGTTTCCAGAAGGTACTCGCCGTGATCGTCGACCGTCGGTCTTCTTCCGACACAAGCCACGCCTTCAATCGGACGAGGACCGATACCGTGCGCTTTGACGGCATAGACACCTTCAATGGCAGGTTTGGCTTTGGAATGCGGCGGGAGAATACGCTGATTGATCGTCGGGAATCCGAGTGTGCGTCCGAGCTGTTTGCCGTGGAGAACCCGACCGCTGATCATGTAAGGACGCCCTAACATGTAATTGGCTGTCGGAATATCGCCTTCGGCTAAAGCATGACGGATGCGGGAGCTCGAGATTGGCGCATGCGTGTGATAAAGCATCGGCATAGGATGAACTTCGAAGTGAAATTCTTTTCCGAGCTGTTCCAAAAGCTTGATGTCGCCGGCGCGTTTGTCTCCGAAACGGAAATTTTCTCCGACTGTCACCCAACGCGCGTGAAGTCCGTCCACAAGGATTTCCTTCACGAAGTCGCAGGGAGAGAGCGAAGCTAAATGCTCGTTAAAGCGAAGGATGTAAACACGCTGGATACCGCAGGCTTCAATGGCTTCCACTTTGTCGTGCAGGCTCGAGATACGGCGCGGTGCGTCTTCGGGGTTAAAAAATTCACGCGGATGAGGTTCAAAAGTTAAAACAGCCGGGCAGAGCAGTCTGGCGTGTGCGGCCTCAACAACTTCATGAAGAAGTGCCTGGTGGCCTCGGTGAACTCCGTCGAAGTTTCCGATGGCAACCGCACAGTCAAGCCGTTCTTCAGGACTTGGCAGTCCCCTAAAAACCTTTTTCATCCTTAGTTTCCGTGAACAAAATAATCAGTCTCAAAAAACAGAGTTCGGACACGAGCAAGAAATCGGTCCGAACAACTGATTATAAAAGACGCTTGCCGACGGCTTAGGCCAATGAATATGAAAATTCTTGTTAGAAAAGCCTTTTCTTTCAAAACCAACGGAGAACAGTGGCAAAATCTCGGTATTCATTACAAGCACATCCCATCATGTCTAAAAATATCGTTGTCTTAATCTCAGGAAGAGGCAGTAATTTCAAAGCGGTTTACGAGCGTTCCGTTCAGGAAAATTGGCCCGAGAAGTACGGCGTCCGAATTTCCGGCGTGATCTCTAACCGTCCGGAAGCCGGCGGGCTCACTTTTGCAAAGGAAAACAACATTCCTTTCAAGGTGATTAATCACAAAGAATTTCCGACTCGAGAAGCTTTTGAAGAAGAGCTCATCAAGGCCTGTGGGGATTTCGAGGCAGACCTTATTGTTCTGGCCGGTTTCATGAGAGTTTTGACACCGCTGTTTGTTAATGCATTTGAAGGAAGAATTCTTAACATCCATCCTGCACTGCTTCCGATGTTCCCCGGACTTCATACCCACGAAAGGGCATTAGAAGCGGGAATTCGAATTCACGGTGTTACTGTTCACTTTGTGTCGGCAGTATTAGACGGAGGCGCAATTGTAGGGCAGGCAGCAGTGCCCGTTCTCGCAGGCGATACACCCGATGAACTGGCAGCGAGGGTTCTGAAGCAGGAACACGTCCTTTATCCTCGTGCCGTGCGCCTTGTTGCCGAAGGAAGAGTCAGGTTGGAAAACGGCAGAACGATCATGGATAGAGAAGCAAGTCAGGAACTTGCGATTCTCGGCTGATCGGATCTGCCATTCGGAGTAAAAAATTGGAATCTAAAACAAATAAAAGCGGGGCCGCTCGCCCGGGCAGACGCCGGGAAGCACCCAAGCGTCATTTAACCGATCGTCAGCGCGCGGCCAAAGAACGTTTGGCTCGTATGTCGCCGGAAGAAAGAAGAACACACGATCCGAAGAAGGCGCCTAATCCTCGGATGAAGAGCACACATAACGGCGAAGTTCGTATT
>OOAT01001150.1_pt1 | contig 10256 bp, 4 predicted proteins | sample 1671441 | NCBI WGS metagenome assembly OOAT01 (sample SAMN06348157, study PRJEB24527) | human gut metagenome | biome: human gut; feature: ankylosing spondylitis patient; material: feces | host: Homo sapiens | place: China | collected 2015-10 | reverse complement strand
GCTGCCCGTTCATTGGCAGATCTTTTGATGAGAATTGGGGTCTGGATGACCCTACTGGAAAAAGCGATGATGAATTCAAAGCAGTCATAGAGCAGATTCGTCAGAACGTTCTTGCTTTGAAATCGAAACTTTGCGGTTCCAGTTTTTGAAATCCTCAAAAGTGAGGTCTTGATAGAACGCTTCGATTCATGCTATACTAAAACCAATTTTAATTCCATAAGCGAGTGACCTTAAAAGGCCGCTCGCTTTTTTGTTTACAACGAGATTGAAGGGAGGAACGCTATGCCAAGCAAAACCGAAGAATATCTCGCCCTTGCCCAGCGCACGGCCAACGGCTTGACCCGATACTGGGAAAGCTGGACGGACTACCTGACCACCGCATCCCGGTTGTACAAGTACCCCTTTGCAGACCAGTTGATGATCTACGCTCAGCGGCCCGATGCCACCGCCTGCGCCGAATTTGACATTTGGCGCAACCGGATGAACCGCTATGTCAGGCGTGGCTCTAAGGGCATCGCCCTGCTGGACGAATCCAGCGGATTTCCGCGCCTGCACTACGTTTTCGATGTGTCGGACACCGGGGTGCGCCGCAATTCCCGTGACCCGGAGGTGTGGCAGTACAACGATGACCTGAAACAGCCGGTTTCGGAAATGCTCGCCGCCACCTACGGCATCAGCGGAGAGCGTGTCAGCCAGCAGCTTGCGGATGTTGCCGGGAAACTGGTGGCGGATTACTGGGACAACAACGGCAGCGACATTCGTGCCATCGTTGACGGCTCGCTGCTGATGGATTATGATGAAGCCGGGGTGGAGATGCAGTTCAAGTCCGCTGCCGCCATCAGCGTCACCTACACGCTGCTGGAACGCTGCGGCTTTGAGCCGGCCGGATGGTTCGATAAGGATGATTTCCAAGCCATCCATGAATTTTCTACCCCGGATAGTGTCTACGCCCTCGGCGCAGCAGTCAGCGACATGAGCCGGGAGGTCTTACGCCAAATTGAGCGCACCGTAAAAACCACCATTCGCCGCCGAAACAATGAAAGGAGCCAGCATGAATATGAGCAGCAATCTGAGTTACACGCAGACCGGGGATTATCTTCTCCCGAACCTGACCCTGCATCAGCCGAAGAACCCGCTGGGCAAGTACGGCAGGATGCGCCTGAACTTTCTGAAGCAGCAGCATCCGGTACTGTACAACACGATGCTCCTGTCGGGGAGCCTGTACCCGCACCTGATGGAGGTGGAGCAGACGGCAGAGAACCGGATGCAGCAGACCATGGCGCAGCTTCTGAAACAGAACCCGGCCCCGGACAAGGAGCAGAATCAGATGGCATGGGTGCAGCACATGAACAGTCTGAAAGCACAGGCCGAGGAACTGGTACTGACGGAACTGATTTACAGCTGAGTTTCTTCGATGCCCACATCCCTACCGAAGCTGAACAAATCGAAACCATCGACCAAGCGGAAAGCGAAAAAACGCCCTCCGCTTTTTCGTTATCTCAAGCTGAAATTGAGAACGAACTGCGGCGGCACGGTTCGGGATTTACGGGCGGCAAGCAGCGCATTATGGCGCTGTACCAGACCCAGCCTGACCGCAAACTCCGTGCCAAAGCACTGGCAAAGGAGTACGGCATTGGTGGGCACTCCCACGATTTTCTGGACGGCAGTAGAGGTTTTGTGAACCACGACTGGAAGGGGCTGGAATTTGACCATTACCCCGACCACCAGAAAATCACCCTGAAATGGGCGCAGGTGGAAAAGTATATCGACCTGATGATCCAGTCCGACCGCTACCTGACGGATAGAGAAAAGGAGCATTACACGCCCCCTTCGCCCGTCAGCGCAAAGCCGGATGTCGAGCTTGCTCGTGCCAAAAACCTGATCCGGGAGTTTTGTCAGGAGGAGTACGACTCCGAGCCGGACTTTTCCGATCTGACTAAAATCGGCATTGCCTACACCCACGCCACCGATGAGGATATTCCCATTCAAGTTAATGTGGATTTGGTGGGATACCGGGTGGAACGGTATCTGGGTGAAGTGCTGATCGACGAGCGGCAGTACGAAAGTCTGGAAGATCTGACCGAAACTGAACTGGAATCTCTGGATTTCTCGGAATTGGTCAGTGTCACGGATGAAGAACTGGAGCACTACCACAGCAAGGCGGAGGAACGCCCGGCATTGCTGCCGCTGGATGCCGCCACCGAGTACAATGCCCTGAAGGAGCAGCACCCGGATGCGCTGGTGGGCTTTGAGCAGAACGGACAGTTTGAGTTTTACGCAGATGACGCGCAAAAAGTCAGTGAACTTCTGGGCGGCAAACTTCTGGAAAAGGAAACGGAATTGGGCACCGTTCCGGTCACTGGTTTCCCCACCGACCAGTGGGCATACCGTGCCAAGCAGCTGTGGCAGTGCGGCGAGAACGTCTATCTTGCCGGGCTGAACGAGGACGGCACCCACCACCAGACCAAGTATCTGCGCCGGGAGGATTATCTGCCGCTGGGCACTACCGTCCACATGGAAGGGCGAGCCTTCCGGGTGGATAACGTCAACTTCGATAAGGGCAGCGTTACCCTGCAGGATGTGGCACTGTCAGAAATGCGGATACCAGTTTTCCGGGAGGAACCGCTGGCGCTTGTCCGGGAGTTGTACGAGGAGCAGGATATGATGGAATCCCCCCTGCCCGATTACAAGGTCGGTGACAATGCTATCGTTGACCTTCCTACCCGAACCATCGAGGGGAAAATTGGCTATGTAGGTGAAACGGATGTTCGCATCGACACCAGTGCGCAGGGGCAGTCATGGGATAACGAAGTTATCAACAAACGACAATTCGAGGATGGCTTGCGGCAGAATGAACAGGTTACTACGCAGCCAGATGATACTGTAAAAACGGTTGCCATATACCCTGCTGAAGAAAACCGTATGCCTTATGATATTGTGATCCAGACGATTGGCTCAAAATCACCTGCTCTGGATGCAGTTGAACCGGAACGATCCACACTTGAACTTGCCGGGAACTTCCACATCACGGATGATGATTTGGGTGTCGGAGGCCCCAAACAGAAATTCGCCCGGAACATCGAAGCCATCCGTACCCTGTTCAAGCTGGAAGAGGAGCACCGGGGTGCCACCGCTGAGGAGCAGCAGGTGCTTTCGCAGTATGTGGGCTGGGGCGGTCTGGCAGACGCTTTTGACCCCGGCAAAGATAATTGGGCAAAGGAATACGCCGAACTGAAAGGACTGCTTTCCGAGGATGAGTACGCCGCCGCCCGCAGCTCTGTTTTGAACGCTCACTATACCAGCCCCACCGTCATCCGTGGCATCTACGATGCCGTGGAACGCATGGGATTCCGCAGCGGTAACATCTTGGAGCCGTCCATGGGCGTGGGCAACTTCTTCGGAATGCTGCCGGACACCATGCAGGATAGCCGTCTGTACGGCGTGGAACTGGACAGCATCACCGGGCGCATTGCCAAGATGCTGTATCCGCAGGCTGACATTACCGTGGCGGGCTTTGAGACCACCGACCGCCGTGATTTCTACGATTTGGCAGTGGGTAACGTACCCTTTGGTCAGTACAAGGTCAACGATAAGGCGTACAACAAGCTGGGATTCAGCATCCACAATTATTTCTTTGCGAAAGCCATCGACCAAGTGCGTCCGGGCGGCGTGGTGGCGTTCGTCACCAGCCGCTACACCATGGACAGCAAGGACAGCACCGCCCGCAAGCACATGGCAGAACGTGCCGATCTGCTGGGTGCTATCCGTTTGCCCAACAACGCTTTCCGTGCCAACGCTGGTACGGATGTTGTCAGCGACATTATCTTCCTGCAGAAGCGTGACCGCCCCATCGACCACGAGCCGGACTGGGTGCAGCTTGGCAAGACCGAAGATGGTTTTGCCATCAACCAGTATTTCGTAGACCACCCGGAGATGGTTCTGGGTGTACTCTCCACCGAAAGCACCCAGTATGGACGAGAGGAACTGACCGTTGCGCCCCTTGAGGGCACCAGCCTTGCCGACCAACTTGCAGAAGCAGTACAGCATATTGAGGGGCAATACACCGAAGTTGAGGTGGAAACACCAGATATTGCGGATGCCGAAAATGAGAAGCACATTCTCCCGGCTGACCCGGAGGTGAAGAATTTCTCCTACACCGTGGTGGACGACGAAGTGTTCTACCGGGAAAATTCCGTGATGACACAGGTGGAGCTGTCCGACACCGCCAAGGGGCGTGTCACCGGCATGGTGGAGCTGCGGCAGATCGTCAACGAGCTGATTCAGCAGCAGTTGGAGGATTACCCGGACGAGGACATCAAGGAAACGCAGGAGCGTTTGAACGCCGCCTACGATGCCTTTACCGCCAAATATGGTCTGCTGAATGACCGCAAAAACGGCAGGCTGTTTGAGCAGGATTCCTCTTACTATCTGCTGTGTTCGCTGGAAAATCTGGACGAGCAGGGACAGCTTAAGAGCAAGGCGGCAATGTTCACGAAACGCACCATTCGCCCGGAGCGTACCGTCACCAGCGTGGACACCCCCAGCGAAGCGTTGGCGGTGTCCATCGGGGAGCATGGCAAGGTTGATTTACCCTATATGGCAGAACTGCTGGGCACCCCCGGTGAGTACGGGCGCATTACCACCGAACTTTCCGGCGTGATCTTCAAAGACCCTGCCGCCGACCCCACCGACCCGGAAGCGGGCTGGCAGATGGCAGACGAGTACCTGTCCGGCGATGTCCGGGCAAAGCTGCGGATGGCGCAGTTTGCGGCAGAGACCAATCCGGAGTTTGCCGTCAATGTGGAGGCACTGACCAAGGCACAGCCCAGAGAGCTGGAAGCCTCCGAAATTGATGTGCGCTTGGGTGCAACGTGGCTGGACCCGGATATTATCCAGAAGTTTATGACCGAGACGTTCCAGATCCCCTACTATCTGCGCCATGCAGTCAAAGTGAGGTATTCTCCTTATACCGCAGAGTGGCGTGTGGAGGGCAAAACTGCCACCGGGCGGGGCGATATTATCTCCTCCGAGACCTACGGCACATCCCGTGCCAATGCCTACAAGATTCTGGAGGAGACCCTGAACCTGAAAGATGTCCGCATCTATGACACCATCGAGGATGCCGAGGGCAAGCCCAAACGGGTGCTGAACAAGCGGGAAACCATGCTGGCACAGCAAAAACAACAGGTCATCAAGGATGCTTTCGCCAACTGGGTCTGGCAAGACCCACAGCGGCGCATTGCACTGGTGAAGCAGTACAACGAACTGTTCAACTCTACCCGCCCCCGTGAGTATGACGGAAGCCACATCCATTTTGTCGGCATGAACCCGGAGATCACCCTCCGGGAACACCAGCGAAATGCCATCGCCCATGTGCTTTATGGCGGTAACACGCTGCTTGCACACGAAGTTGGTGCGGGCAAGACCTACGAAATGGCGGCATCTGCCATGGAAGCAAAACGGCTGGGGCTGTGCCAGAAATCCCTCTTTGTGGTGCCCAACCATTTGACAGAGCAGTGGGCTTCGGAGTTCCTGAACCTCTACCCCAACGCCAAATTGCTGGTGGCACGGCGCAAGGACTTTGAAACCGCCAATCGCAAAAAGTTCTGCGCCCGCATCGCCACCGGGGACTACGATGCCGTCATCATCGGGCATAGCCAGTTTGAGCGCATTCCGCTGTCCTTTGAGCGGCAGGAGCGTATCATTCAGGAGCAAATTTATGAAACGCTTGCCGCCATCAACGAGCTGAAAGTCCACGCAGGCGAGAATTTCTCCATCAAGCAGATGGAAAAGACCCGAAAAACGCTGGAGACCAAGCTGGAAAAACTGCGCTCCGATGAGCGTAAGGACGATGTGATCACCTTTGAGCAACTGGGCGTTGACAGGCTCTTTGTGGATGAAAGTCATTTTTACAAGAACCTCTTTTTGACCACAAAAATGCGGAATGTCGCAGGATTATCCACCAGCGAAGCCCAGAAATCCAGCGATATGTTCGGCAAGTGCCGCTATCTGGACGAGATCACCGGCGGGCGGGGCGTGGTGTTCGCCACAGGAACGCCCGTGAGCAACTCCATGACCGAGCTGTACACGGTCATGCGGTACTTGCAATACAGCACCTTGCAGCAGAAAAAGCTGACCCACTTCGACTGCTGGGCATCCACCTTTGGTGAGACGACCACGGCCATCGAACTTGCCCCGGAAGGTACAGGCTATCGGGCGAGAACGAGATTTGCCAAGTTCTTCAACCTCCCGGAATTGATGTCCATGTTCAAGGAGGTTGCGGACATTAAAACCTCTGACCAGCTTCATTTGCCGGTTCCCGAAGCGAAGTTTGAAACGGTGGTGGCAAAGCCGTCCGAAATTCAAAAGGAAATGGTGCAGGAACTGAGCAAACGTGCCGCAGATATCCACTCCGGCATCGTGGATGCGTCCGTGGACAATATGCTCTGCGTCACCAACGATGGGCGTAAGATCGGCTTGGATGTTCGCCTGATGAACCCCATGCTCCCGGATGACCCGGACAGCAAGTTGAACGTCTGTGTGCGCAACGTCCTGAAAATCTGGGAGGAAGGCAAAGACCAGAAACTGACCCAACTTTTGTTCTGCGACCTCTCGACACCAAAGAACGATGGCAATTTCAATGTCTACGATGATATTCGCAAGAAGCTGATTGCCGCCGGTGTGCCGGAAAGCGAAATCGAGTTCATCCACAATGCAGACACCGAAGCGAAAAAGGCAGCACTGTTCTCGAAAGTGCGCTCCGGCGATGTGCGGGTCCTGCTGGGCAGCACCGCAAAAATGGGCGCAGGAACCAATGTGCAGCAGCGCCTTGTGGCAGTGCATCATCTGGATGTCGGCTGGAAACCCAGTGATATGACCCAGCGCAACGGTCGCATCATCCGGCAGGGCAACATGAACAAGGAAGTCAAGGTGTTCAATTACGTTACGGAGGGGACGTTTGATTCGTATTTATTCCAGACCCTTGAGAACAAACAACGATTCATTTCGCAAATTATGACTTCCAAATCCCCAGTTCGCTCCTGCGACGATGTGGACGAACAGGCACTTTCTTATGCAGAGATCAAGGCACTGTGTGCCGGAAATCCGCTCATCAAGGAGAAGATGGATTTGGACGTTCAGGTGGCAAAGCTGAAGGTGCTGAAAGCCGACCACCAGAGCCAGAAATTCCGCTTGCAGGACAAGCTGCTGACCAAGTTCCCGGCAGACATTCAGGAAACGAACGCCCATATTGCCGGGCTGAAAGCCGATGCACAGCTTGCCGCCGCCCACCCGCAGGGCAAGGAGGAATTCTGCGGTATGACCATCAGGGGCGTGACCTACGACGAGAAAAAGACCGCCGGCGAACGTCTGGTGCTCGCCTGTTCCGAACTGCCCAACGCCGAAGAAAAAGTGATCGGCAGCTACCGGGGCTTTGAGCTGTCCCTGCGGTTCGACACCTTCCGCACGGAGTATCAGGCACTTTTGAAGGGGCAGCGAAAGTACACGGTACCCTTGGGCACCGACCCATTGGGCAACATCATCCGTCTGGATAACTCCCTGAACAACTTCCCGGAGCGCATCAACGCAGCAGAAAACGAGCTGGACACCCTGCATCAGCAGCAGGCGGCGGCGCAAATCGAGGTGGAAAAGCCCTTCCCACAGGAGGAAGAACTGGCAGAAAAATCCGCGCGGCTTGCGGAACTGAACGCTCAGTTGGATGTAGACGAAAAAAGCCACGAGCCGGAACAGGATGAGGAAGAACAGGAGAATGTCTCTCGCCGCCCCTCGGTGCTGGCGGCTCTGGATGAGAAAAAAGATGAAGCTGAACCTGTCCGTCCGTTCAAAAGCTATCTGGACAAGGACGGTGATGCCCGGTGAGGGAAAAGCGGGACGAGATCATCATTCTGAGAACCACAAAAGCCGAGAAGAACCGCATCTATGAGAAAATGCTGGGCATGGGCATCCGCAGTCTGAGTGCCTATATCCGCAAGATGGCACTGGATGGTTACTGCTTGCATCTGGACTTGAAAGAACTGCGCCGCATGGCGTATCTGCTTCAAATGTGCAGCAACAACCTGAACCAGTACGCCAAAGCCGCCAATGAAAACGGTCGGGTCTACGCCGCCGACATGGAGGACCTGCGGCAGCGGCTGGATGAGCTGATCGAGATTGGTCGGCAGATTCTTTCCCGGCTGGCTGACCTTTGAAAAAATTTCCGCAGTGGGAGGGCTGCGGAGTACATAGTCCTTAGCATCCTTGACGACGACCGATACCTTATATATACTGAGCGCAGAAAGGTGGTGCGTCCGAATGAAATTCATAGTAAAAGTGCTTCTGCTCCCTCTGGTGCTGGTGAGTGCATTTCTGGCTTTGATGCTACGGTGGACGCTGAATCTGTCCGCTTTCATCCTTGCGCTGCCGATGCTATATATTTTCGGCTGTGGGCTTTATACGCTGTACTGCCGGGAGTGGACGCAGTTCTTGATCCTGCTGGTGACTGAGTTCGGATGCTTCCTGCTTATTACAGCCGGGACGGTCATTGTGGAAGCCGTGGAATGGTTCAGCGGATGGATTGCTGAGTTATAAAATCTTTGTGCCGCCGCAGGGCGGCATTTTATTTTTGTTGGGAGGTGGCAGAACTGGCAGCAACTCGATTGATCGCACTGCACAAAAACAAAGGAAAGTCCGTTGCGGCCTGCCTGAAAAGCCGCACGGATTACGTCCAGAACCCAGACAAGACACAGCAGGGCGAACTGGTCAGCAGTTATGAATGCAGCCCCTTGACAGTCGATGAAGAATTTATGCTCTCCAAACGCCAGTATGAATTGATGACCGGGCGCAGGCAAAAAAATGATGTGATTGCCTATCAGATTCGGCAGTCGTTCAAACCCGGAGAGATCACCGCTGAAGAAGCCAACAAGGTCGGTTATGAACTTGCCATGCGGTTTACAAAAGGCAAGTATGCTTTTATCGTTGCGACCCATACCGACCGGGAACACATTCACAACCACATCATCTACAACTCCACCGCATTGGACAGTACCCGGAAATTCCGGGATTTTTTGTTATCCGGGCTTGCGGTGCAGCGGCTGAGCGACCTGATTTGTCTGGAACATCAGCTTTCTGTCATTGAAATCAAGCCGTACCGGGAGCGGCAGAAGCGCACCCTTTATCCACCCAGAGAAAGTAATCGGGATAAGCTGTGTGCCGTAATCGATGGCATACTGCTGAACGAGAAGCCTGCAAATTTTGAAGCCTTTCTTCAAAAGCTGGAACAGCAGGGCTATGAAATCAAACGAGGAAAGCACACTTCGGTCAAAGGTGCACGGCAGAAACGCTTTATCCGTTTTCGCACATTGGGCGCAGGGTACAGCGAAGATGAAATCAAGGCAGTCATCGCCGGAGAAGCAGAACACCGCCCACATCAGAAGCAGCCGCCAAAAGAACAGCCGTTCCACCTGTTAGTGGACATTCAGGCAAAACTCTCCGAGGGCAAAGGCGAAGGCTACGCACGGTGGGCAAAACGCTATAATCTAAAAGAAATGTCCAAGACCCTGATTTTCTTACAGGAAAATAAAATCGGCAGCATCGAAGAAATGCAGGAGCGAGTAAATGCAGCGACTGCACAGTATCACGAATTGGGCGATTCCATCAAGGCTGCAGAGCAACGTATGGCAGAGATCGCTGTCCTGCGGGCGCACATCGTCAACTACGCTAGGACACGACCTGTGTATGATGCCTACCGTAAGGCTGGGTACAGCAAGAAGTTTTTGGAAGAACATTGGGAACAAATCACGCTGCACAAGGCGGCGAAAACGGCCTTTGACGAGGCAGAGCTACAAAAATTGCCGAAGGTCAAGGAGTTGGATGCGGAGTTCGCAGAGCTGCTGACCAAGAAAAAAGCCGCTTACCCAGCCTACCGTAAGGCACGGGATGAAATGCAGGAATTGAAAAAAGCACAGAAGAATGTGGAGCTGTTCTTCGCCGAGGAAAAAGACCCCAAGGAAAAATCGCAGACCCGCTAAGCAGAAAACACCGAGGATTTTTCCCATTTTGGGGGGAGTCCTCGGTGTTCTTTTTCGTTATAGGAGCATTTGGCACAAATGTGCAGCCTGCATCCGGCGGATGCAGCATACAAAGGGTTTGGGACTATCCCAACAAGCATTTTGCAACGCAAAAATGGCGTTTGTATATACGAACGCCCTGCTTGCTACAATTGTGTTGGTTCTGAAAGGTTCACAGCCAGTGAGCTATAC
>OOAT01001143.1_pt1 | contig 10350 bp, 10 predicted proteins | sample 1671441 | NCBI WGS metagenome assembly OOAT01 (sample SAMN06348157, study PRJEB24527) | human gut metagenome | biome: human gut; feature: ankylosing spondylitis patient; material: feces | host: Homo sapiens | place: China | collected 2015-10 | reverse complement strand
AAGAATAGAAGGAATTGATGAAGAGACGTTTGAAGCTAAACGCCGTCTTGCCGGGTACGCTGCCCTCGTTTATAAAAACGCCCCCAACTGTCAGGACAATGACGCTGTGCCGGATGGACGCCTGGCCGCTGCCTATCACGAGCTTAACCAGATCGAGAGCTGCTTCCGAATTATGAAATCTCATCTGGGCTTACGGCCCATGTACGTAAGGAACTCAAATCACATTAAGGGCCACATCCTCATTTGTGTGATTGCGTTGGGGATTCTGAAACTGCTGCAGTGGAAATTGAATAAATCAGGAACTCCGCTGACAATCTCGGAAATCATACGTGCATTGAATTCTGCGACGACCGTGCCCATAAAAAGCGGCGATGAACTAATGTTCCTGCAGTGCTCGAGACCGCAAAATATCAGGAAGGGCTTAGAGAGACTGAGCCAAGAAGAACTTAAGGCTGAACTTGCAAAACGCAGAAAGCAGCCAAATCAGCTCGAAATACTCTTTAAGACAGTGGGACTTGTGCCTCCGGCACGCTTAGTTAATCTCAAAGAGATGGGGCGCCGCTTAGGAGTAAGACTTACAACAGAGGAGGCAATTCCGGAATTGATTAAAGACATGCTCTAGCATGTACACAAGACAATAATTTAAAAAAGCTCTGAACTCGCTGATAATCAAAGAGTTGAGAGCTTTTTGTTTGCCGGAATCTGCCAAACTCGGGTTTCTAATAAGTCGCTTCGAACATTAAAAACACAACCTGCGGCATTCAAGCCGAGGGTCCGTGTGGCGGCCTAAGCAGGCAGCTTATTTTCGTTAAGTCCCGTTTTGGCTTCTTTTTCGTAACTAATTTAGTAATCAGGATTTTTTCTTATGAAAGTGGTGTAGAATCACGCACTTTCTAGTCCTTGTCACACCGGAAGACGCTCCGGGCGACTATTTCCCATAAGGAGGTTCAATGCGTCACTATGAGATTTGCTTCATCGTCCATCCTGATCAGAGCGAACAGGTCCCGGCGATGATTGAGCGTTACAAGGCTGCTGTGGAAAGCCACGGCGGTAAGATTCACCGTCTCGAAGATTGGGGCCGCCGTCAGCTGGCATACCCGATCGAGAAACTCGTGAAAGCCCACTATGTTCTGATGAACATCGAATGCGGCCCCGAAGTTCTTGAAGAACTCGAAAACAATTTCCGTTACAACGACGCCGTTCTTCGTCACCTCACCGTGAAAATGAAGAAGGCTGAGACAGAACCTTCTCCGATGATGAAGGCTGTCGAGAAAGAAGAAGCCCGCAAGGCTGCTAGCGCCGCTGCTGAAGCTGCTGCTCCCGCACCTCAGGCTGCTGAAGAAGCCCCGGCTGAAGCCCAGGCTTAATTTAGGACTGCGAGGTGAACTCGTTCGAACTAGACGGAATTCTGGAAAAGAAAGACGTCATCCGCTACACCTTAGCTTCTGTTCCCATTCTTGATCTGACCATCCGCCATATGTCGGTGGTCCAGGAAGCCGGATCAGACAGAAAACTGAGCTTTTCCGCGGAAGCGGCGGCAGTCGGTCCGGCTGCTAAGGCTCTCAATGAGGTGGAACTCGGAAGCCGTCTGAAATTCAGAGGGTTTCTAACAACATCTTCGGCGCGTTCACGCAAACTTGTCCTGCATATAACGGAATTCGAAAAGGAGTAAATCATGGCTTTTGGTGCCAAAGGAAAGGGTAGACCTCGTAACCCTAATCAGCAGAACGCGCTTTTCAAGCGTAAAAAATTCTGCCGCTTCACAGTTGATCATGTTGATCAGATCGATTACAAAGATATCGACACACTTCGCGACTTCATCCAGGAAAACGGCAAGATCATGCCGGCTCGCCTGACAGGTACGAAGGCTCACTATCAGCGTCAGCTCGACACAGCAATTAAGCGTGCTCGCTTCCTTGCTCTTCTTGCTTACACCGACAATCAGTAATCGGGGGAAATCAACATGCAAATCATTCTGCTTGAATCTATTCCTCACGTCGGTCAGCTCGGCGACGTCGTCAAAGTTAAAGACGGTTTCGCTCGTAACTACCTGATCCCGACAAAGAAGGCTAAGCGTGCTACAGCAGCTGCGATCGAAGAATTCAAAGCTCACAAGGCTGAGCTTGAACGCGCTCAGGCTGAACGTCTTGCTAAGGCTGAAGAGCTCAAGGCCGGCGTCGACGGTCGTCTGTTTGGTTCTGTGACCAACATGGACGTTGCCGAAGCCCTCGAAAAACTTGGTTACGATATCCACAAGAGCCAGGTTCGTACACCGCTGGGCGCTATCAAAGCCATCGGCTAGTACCCGCTGCAGATCGACCTGCACCACGACATCGTTGCTAACGTCAACGTTCAGGTTGTTGCTGAAGCCTAATTAAGGAAGAAATTCCTGAAGACTTCGGTCTTCAAAATGCCTCTCAGAAATGTCACATTTTTGGGAGGCTTCTTTTTTTCATGTCTCTGCTCTTTCAGCTATAGTTTTCTCATCTGCTTTTGAAAAAAAGGAAGTTCATAAATACGATGCCCGATATTCGCAGCGAAGATCGTGAAGTCCAGCAATACCGCACTCCGCCTTACTCTAAGGAAGCCGAAGACGGTGTTTTGGGCGCACTCCTGATTGATAACAATACGTTCGACCTGATCGGCGGAAAAATCGATTCGGAGGACTTCTATGACTACGGAAACCGCTTAATTTTCGAAAACATTAAGCGCTTGCTCTCGCAGGGCAAGCCGGCCGATATTCTGACGGTCCACGACATCCTGCGTGAGGGCGGTCTCGAAAAAGAGACCGGCGGCCTCGAATATCTTAACCGCCTCGCGGATTACAGTCCGGGTGCGGCTAACGTTCTGCGCTACGCGGAAATTATTCGTGATCGCTCGATTCGCCGCCGCTTAATTACGACGGGCAACGACATTATTAATGACTCCATGAACCCGGGAGCACGCGAAGCCAAAGACTTGCTTGACGAAGCTCAGGCCAAAGTCCTTCGCATCAGCGAGGATTTGTCCCGTTCGTCCAGCGGTTTCCAAAAAATCGATGCCGTCTTGGCTGATTACACGGATCATCTGCGTGAACTTTCAGAAATTGACAATCCGAGCAATGTCTCGGGTATCAGTACCGGCTTCCCGGATCTGGACCGCATGACAAGCGGTATGCATGAGGGTCAGCTCATCATCATCGCCGGTCGTCCGGCCATGGGTAAAACCGCTTTTGCTTTGAATATCGCGCTGCACGTCGGCAGCAATCAAGGTTTGCCCGTCGGTGTGTTTTCTTTGGAAATGTCGGCCGAAGAAGTGACCGGCCGTCTGCTGAGCGCCAAGGGAGAAATTCCTCAGGGAGAACTCAAAACCGGTCACCTGGAAAACTGGCGCGGTTTTTACGACGCGGCTGAATCCCTCGAGAAAGCCCCGATCTTTATCGACGACACTGCCGGTATTTCCATTCTGAATCTGCGCAGCCGCGCCCGTCAGCTGATGAGCCGTGTGGGCGGCAAGCTCGGCTTGATCGTGGTGGACTACCTTCAGCTGATGTCAGGCGAGTCCGGCGGCCGCAATGACGCGAACCGTGCTCAGGAAATTGCTGAAATTTCCCGCGGCCTCAAAGGTCTTGCCCGCGAACTGAAGGTTCCTGTGATTGCGCTTTCTCAGTTAAAGCGTGAAGTGGATACCCGTCCCAACAAACGTCCTCTGATGAGTGACTTGCGAGAGTCCGGCTCTATCGAACAGGATGCTGACGTCATCATCTTCCTGTACCGTGAGGTTGCTTATCAGCAGAAGACCGACGACATGGGAGAAGACGGACAGCCGATGCCGGCCGTCGATACCAATGCGCCAAGTGACGCCGAAGCGATTATCGCCAAGCAGAGAAGCGGTCCTACCGGTACCGTGAATCTGATCTTCCAAGGTATGTATACGCGTTTTGTCAGCAGAGCCACACAGGCACAAATGCACGCAGGTTACTAATCAATGCTGGATATTATTCTTTGGGTCATCGCCGCTGCCCTCATGGTCATCGGCTTTGCAGGCACCATTGTCCCGATGATTCCGGGACTCCCCCTCATCTTTGCCGGGGCCTGGCTGGCCGCGTTCATCGATCACTACGACGAGATCAGCGTAATGACGCTGGTGATTCTTGCAGTCCTAACGGTTATCGGACTGATTGTCGACTGGGTCGCTCAGACCCTCGGCGCACAAAAGGCCGGAGCAACCAAACTCGGTATTTTGGGCTCCTTCATCGGCACACTCATCGGTATCTTTACCGGTTTGTGGGGGCTGATTTTTATGCCGCTGCTCGGCGCCGCCATCGGCGAATTTATTGATCACCGCGACCTTCTCAAAAGCGGGAAGGTCGGTTTTGCCACATGGCTCGGAATGATGATCGGGATCGTTATTAAGCTCGGACTGGCCTTTACAATGATCGGCATTGTAATAGCGGCTCTCATCATTTGATCGAGACGGCGAGCATCAAAGTAAGAAAAGATTTTTAAGCCGCTCTCCTTTTAGAAGAGCCCGAAGGAACAAATATGCCATTACCAAAAGCCCCGACCGCTAAGGGATCCGTCCTCATAGATATCCCGGCCGAACTGCCGACTCAGGCACCTGCACCGAAAGCAGCCCGAGCACCTCGCAAAACCAAAGCAGCAGCGGTTAAACCTGCTGCAGCAAAGACTCCGAGTACAAACACCAAAGTTGAACCGATTTCCGCTAAAGAAGCCAAGCAGGAGGTCAAAGCTGCGGCGCCTGCTGAAACCAAAGAAGTTCTTAAAGAAACGACGCTTGCGCACAAAAGAAACAAAAATCTCAAGCACGACGGCAAGAACAAGCTCTATGTGCTGGATACCAACGTACTGCTGCACGATCCGACGAGTATCTTCCGCTTCCAGGAGCACGACATCTATCTCCCGATGATGACGCTCGAAGAGCTCGATAACCATAAGAGCGGCATGACCGATGTGGCGCGCAATGCGCGTCAGGTCAGCCGTACGCTAGACGGCATCCTGCAGAATTTAGAAGGCCCGATTGATAAGGGCATCCCTCTGGATACGCTGAATCACGGTGAAGCAACCGGTCGTCTGTTTATTCAGACCAAGCCCTTTGATGTGAAGCTTCCGATGCTGCCTCAGGGCAAAGCCGACAACCAGATTCTGTCCGTGGTGGAAGGTCTGAAGGAAAGCGTCAAAGACCGCGACGTCGTCCTGGTGTCCAAAGACATCAATATGCGTCTGAAGGCTGCCGCACTCAACCTTGTCGCTGAAGACTATTACAACGACAAGATGATTGAGGACAGCGACATCCTTTACTCCGGAACGCTGAAGCTCCCTGCCAACTTCTGGGACGAACACGGCAGAAATCTCAAGTCTTGGCAGAAGGACGGCCGTACTTGGTATCAGATCGAAGGATCGCTGGTTCCGAGCTTCCTCGTTAACCAATTTATTTGGTACGAACAGGAGGGTGCCACACCGTTCTATGCACAGGTCATGTCGGTTGAAGGCAACCGTGCCACTGTGCGTTTGATTGACGACTATCTCAATCCGAAGCACACCGTCTGGGGCATCAATGCCAGAAACAGAGAGCAGGCCTTTGCGCTCAATCTCCTGATGGATCCGAACATTGACTTTGTGACGCTGCTCGGCCAAGCCGGTACCGGTAAGACACTGCTCACACTGGCTGCGGGTCTGACCCAGACAATGGAGCAGAGACGGTTCAATGAAATCATCATTACGCGTGCCACGATTTCCGTCGGCGAAGACATCGGATTCCTGCCCGGTACCGAGGAAGAGAAGATGGCCCCGTGGCTCGGCGCTATTGACGATAACCTCGAAGTTCTCAACCGCGGCAGCGGCAACGGGTCCGATTGGGGCCGCAGAGCTTCTGAGGATTTGATCCGCTCGAGAATCCGCATTAAGTCCATGAGCTTTATGCGCGGCCGCACGTTCCTGAATAAATTCGTCATCATCGACGAAGCTCAGAACTTAACGCCGAAACAGATGAAGACGCTGATTACGCGTGCCGGTCCCGGCACCAAGATCGTCTGCCTGGGCAACATCGCTCAGATCGATACGCCTTACCTGACGGAAGGCTCCTCCGGTCTGACTTATGTGGTTGACCGCTTCAAAGGCTGGCCGCACTCGGGTCACATCACTATGCAGCGCGGTGAAAGATCCCGCTTGGCGGATTTTGCGAGCGACGCGCTCTAACCCAAAGCTTTTCCAAGAAGCCTCTGCAAGTCAGGGGCTTTTTTGTGCCCGCTGAATTCAGAGCATTAAGCAAATACTGTCGTATTCATCTTTAAATGCAAATCTTTCAATTAAACTCAAAAGATTACTGATAACAAACAAGTGAAGGTTCAGATGAATAACGATTTTCCCCGCATTAAACGACTCCCGCCGTACGTCTTTAACATTACGAACGAACTGAAGATGGCGGCCCGTCATCGCGGAGAGGACATCATTGATTTGAGCATGGGCAATCCCGACGGCGACACACCGAAGCACATCGTCGACAAGATGATCGAAGTGGCGCAGCGTCCCGGCACACACGGCTATTCCGCTTCCCGCGGTATCCCTCGTCTTCGCAAGGCCATTAGCGATTGGTACAAGAGACGCTGGGATGTCGATATTGATCCGGACAAAGAAGCCATCGTTACGATCGGCTCCAAGGAAGGTATCGCTCACTTAATGCTCGCAACCTGCGACCGCGGCGACACGGTCCTCGTCCCGAATCCGAGCTACCCGATCCATATCTACGGCTCCATCATTGCCGGTGCCGATGTCCGCAGCGTCCGCATGGGTCCGGGCATCGATTTCTTCAGCGAATTCGAAAGAGCTGTTACGGAAACGACTCCGAAACCCAAACTTATGATTTTGGGCTTCCCGAGCAACCCGACCGCCCAGTGCGTAGATCTCGACTTCTTTGAAAAACTCGTTGCGCTTGCCAAGAAGCACGGCGTCTACATTGTTCATGACTTGGCTTACGCCGACATCGTCTATGACGGCTTCAAGGCTCCTTCCATCATGCAGGTGCCAGGTGCTAAGGACGTCGCCGTTGAGTTCTTCACCATGAGCAAGAGCTACAACATGGCCGGTTGGCGTATCGGCTTCATGGTCGGAAACCGTGACCTCGTCGGCGCACTGACCCGCATTAAGAGCTACCACGACTATGGCACGTTCACGCCGATTCAGGTCGGCGCGATCGAAGCTTTGAACGGTCCGCAGGAGTGCGTTGAAGAAGTCAGAAAAGAATACGAACACCGCCGTGACGTAATGGTCAAAGGCCTGCATGACTTAGGCTGGATGGTGGAAAAACCTAAGGCCTCCATGTACATCTGGGCCGAACTGCCCGAGTTTTATAAGTCCATGGGCAGCGTGGAATTCTCCAAGCGTCTGCTGGAAAAAGCCAAAGTGGCGGTTTCTCCCGGCATCGGCTTCGGTGAATACGGTGAAGGTTTTGTGCGTATCGCCCTGATCGAAAACGCTGATCGTATCCGTCAGGCGCTGCGCGGCATCCGTCAGATGTTCAAGGAAGACGGTTTGATTCAGCCTAAGACGAAGAAATTCCATCGCCGCTGGAAGGGTGAGCCGGTCCGGGCTGTCCCGGAGAAGAAACCTGCGGCACCCAAGTTTGCCAAGGTAAAGAACATTCCTACCAAGAGTACGAAGAAACCGAAGGCAAAGGCAGCAGCTAAGAAAAAATAATTAACGTAAGGAGAGGAAATGGCAACGGAAATCAAAGTCGGTTTGGCCGGGTTCGGTAATGTCGGGAAAGGCACCTACGACATCTTAAAAAGAAACCACTCTTTAATCGGCCAAAGAGCAGGCGCTCCGATCTCGGTCAAACGCGTCACCGTCCGCAACGTCGACCGTGTTAAACCTTTGGTCGACGAAGACGTGATCGTCACCAACGATTGGCATGACCTGGTCAACGATCCGGAAGTCAACGTCGTGGTGGAAGCCATGGGCCCGCAAAATCTTTGATTTTGGCCGCCATTAACGCCGGCAAGCATGTTGTGACCGCCAATAAGGCGCTGCTTGCCGAGCACGGCAATGAGATTTTCTCTGCTGCTCTGGCTAAAGGCGTCAATGTTGCATTTGAAGCCGCCGTTGCCGGATCCATTCCGATCGTTAAAGCGCTGCGTGAAGGCTTAGCCGCCAACCGAGTCTCTTCGATCGCCGGCATCATCAACGGAACCTGCAACTTTATCCTCTCCACCATGCGTGATACCGGACGCAGCTTTGACGATGTCCTCAAAGAAGCTCAGCGTTTGGGATACGCTGAAGCCGATCCGACCTTCGACATCGAGGGTACGGACTCCGCTCATAAACTGATGCTTCTGTCGGCCATTGCCTTCGGCGTTCCGGTCGATATGTCTAAAGTTCATATCGAAGGCATTACACATCTGGAAGCCAAGGACATTAAGTTTGCCGAAGAACTCGGCTACCGCATTAAGCTGCTCGGCATCACGAAGTACACCGATTACGGCATCGAACTTCGCGTCCATCCGGCACTTGTCCCCACACGCCGTCTGCTGGCTAATGTGGAAGGCGCAATGAACGCCGTCGTTGTGAAAGGCGACGCAGCCGAAAGTTCTCTTTACTACGGCAAGGGCGCCGGCTCCGAGCCGACCGGTTCTGCCGTGGTGGCCGACTTGATCGATATCGCCAGAACTGCGGAAGTAGCAGTCTCCGAGCGCCCTCGCATGCCGACGACAACGCACAACCCGAAGGCCAAATCTTTTGCCGATTTCGGCGACACGGTTTGCTCTTATTACCTTCGCATTCCGGTTGAAGACAAGCCCGGTGTTTTGGCTGAGATCGCCCGTATTCTGGCCGACAACAAGATTTCTATCGAGTCTCTGATTCAGAAAGAAGCGCCTCTGGAAGATGCTTCCACCGAAATCATTCTGCTGACGCACAGCACTCGCGAAGCGGATATCCAAAGAGCCATCCGTACGATGCAGCAGCTTGCCAATGTTCGCGGCGCAATCGTGCTTCTGAGAAAGGAAGAATTACAGTAATGCAATACGTTTCTACACGCGGCGGCGTGCCCGCCGCCTCTTACAGCGAAATTGTCCTTCAGGGTTTGGCGCGCGACGGCGGCCTGTTTGTGCCGAGGGTCTACCCGCAGGTTTCGAAAGAGACCTTAAAGAACTGGCGCGGCCTCTCTTACGCTCAGCTCGCGACTGCCGTGACAAGTCTTTTTGCCAAAGACATGCAGCGCTCGGATATCGCTCGCCTTTGCGAAACCACCTACACGCCCGAAGTTTATTGTCACGGACGTGAAGGCACCGATTTCAAGAAAATCGCACCGGTTGTCTGGCTGGAAAAGGATTTCGGCATTCTTGAGCTCTCCAACGGTCCGACACTCGCCTTTAAAGACATGGCGATGCAGTATTTGGGTTCGCTCTTTGAATTTGTGCTTGCCCGCAAAGAAACCCGTCTGAACATTCTCGGCGCCACGAGCGGAGATACCGGCAGCGCAGCCGAATACGCTATGAAAGGCCGTGAAGGTATTCAGGTCTTTATGCTTTCTCCGGCAGGACGCATGAGCAAATTCCAGAAAGCTCAGATGTATTCACTGCAGGATAAGAACATTTTCAACATTGCCGTTCAAGGCAGTTTTGATGATGCACAGGATATCGTCAAAGCGGTTTCCGGCGATCTGACGTTCAAGACCGAACACCACATCGGTGCCGTGAATTCCATTAACTGGGCGCGCATTGCGGCTCAGGTCATCTACTACTTCAGTGCTTGGCTGCAGGCAACCGAATCTGAGGATGAAGAAGTCACGTTCTCCGTCCCCTCGGGCAACTTCGGTGACGTCTTAGCCGGCTGGATTGCCAAGCAGATGGGACTGCCTGTGGCTCGTCTGATCGTCGCCACCAACGAAAACGATGTCCTCTATGAATTCTTCCGCAGCGGCCGATATCGCATTCGCGATTCCGCCCATACGTTTGTGACGAGTTCTCCGTCGATGGATATTTCCAAGGCTTCCAACTTCGAACGCTATATCTACGACATCACCGGCAGAAACCCCGAGCGCGTGGTGGAGCTCTGGACCGAGCTCTCCCGGAAGAAGGAGTTCCTTCTCAACGCCGAAGAATGGGCAGCAGTAAAAGCAAGCGGTTTTACCGCCGCTAGGAGTACGCATGCTGATCGTCTCGCGTGCATCAAGCGAGTTTGGGATCAGTATGGCTTCCTCGTTGATCCGCACACAGCGGACGGTATCAATGCGGCAATGAAAGAACGAATCCCGGGCGTAAAAACCATTTGTTTGGAAACCGCATTACCTGCTAAATTTGCATCTACGATTAAAGAAGCCGTCGGCTTTGAACCTCCGGTTCCGGCCGGCTAC
>OOAT01001137.1_pt1 | contig 10402 bp, 10 predicted proteins | sample 1671441 | NCBI WGS metagenome assembly OOAT01 (sample SAMN06348157, study PRJEB24527) | human gut metagenome | biome: human gut; feature: ankylosing spondylitis patient; material: feces | host: Homo sapiens | place: China | collected 2015-10 | reverse complement strand
TCACACCCGGATTTTGATAGTTTTCTCAAAAATTCTTCCTGCACAAAAAGCTGCAAGCATTGCTGGTAGCTGATACCAGAAGCTTTTGCTTTATTTCTCAGCTTTGCCCGAACGGAAGCTGCAACATCTGCCATTACAACCACACTCCAATCAATTCTTTTACACGCGTTTGAACACGCAAAACTTTTGCATATTCTATAAGATTCGGTATATTCTTTTTCGGGTCTTTAACATAGCCCTGTACTGCTTTATTAAAAACCTCCTTATCCATCTTGTTCATATTTCGCAGCACATCGCAAATAGTACGGTCACGGTCATAAATGCGGACTTTGTGGAAATCAATTTCACCTTCGGTTTCGCCTAGCGTAACCAACTCTGACTCTACACGATATGCCTTTATAAACGGATAATCGATTTTTGTACGCCGCTTAGAGACATTTTTATCTATTGCAAAGTTCCATTCAGCAGGATTTCTGTCACTGTATCTATAATAGAATAGGGCAGTCTCCATACAAAGTACTGCATCGGGAAACAATCGATTGATAATGACAACTTCGCTTTCTCCATAATCTTGAGTCCAGTGATAGTAACCTCGCCTGACTCTTTCAATCAATCCTTCGTCTAAAAGTTGTTTTATATCTGCATAGTATAACTTTGAAGCTGTAAGTTCAGCAGTAGTCATAACATAATTATGACTGCTAAACAACATTCTCAGTGTCTCAATATCTTTATTCTGAAGCATATCTTCACCTCTATTTAATCGCCCTTAATCAGACCAACGATTGGGCACTTTACTATATTATATTTGATTTTTCTCTTTCAGTCAACAATAGCAAAGTGAACGCTTTTAATTATATCAATCAGGCAGTTTAGTATAAAATCTGCCCTCCGCTTTTTTAACCAGATAAAATATTGGTCAGCGAAAAGACAAATAGGTAAAAAAATAAGCGTACCACTGTTTTTATGATACGCTCATCATTATTAAATTACCTCAAAATGCTTCAATGCATCCTTTATCGCTTCCACTTTCTCCGCTGTCGGATGTTTCCTCGGCTGTTTCAATTCTTCTACCGCATTAGGAGCATCATACATTGGCAAGCCTAAATCTCTCTTTACCTCTGCGATATATGCGGTATGTACTTTGAAACCGTATTTAACTTCTATGTATTCCTTTACCATTTTGTAGGTCACTCGTTCTTTGGGCTTGTAACTTTCCGCTCTTTTAGCAATATTATCAAGCGGAACTTTTCCCTCACCCTCGCCAAACTCAACTTTTACGTTGATATGTCCGTCTGGCTTTTTGTGGGAAAGCAGTACTACCGTCTCAACGGTATTCCCTTTGTCCCACAAAAGCTCCGTAACTTCCCCGCCATCCTTGAACACCGGAAAATTCAGACCAATCCGCTTTAGCGGATATTCAGACTCGTCATTCCTGTAAATTTCAATTTCCTTAATCAAGGCTGTGACCACATTTCTCTTTTCTTCGTCATTTATTATATTATAAACGCAGTCGAAATTCACCATGATTTTGTAAATATTCTCAAGAGTAATTGCCTGCTGCTTAATTGCATCGCGCCGAAGTCTGGCATCTTCGATTTTTTCCTCCAGCTCAACAATGACATCATATAGGGAATCTAACCGCAAGGTCATATCATGGAGCTTTCGTTCCCGATATTTTGCATCAGCAGGGAGACTGTCAATTTCCCGTTCCAATCTTGTTTTATTCAGATCAACTTCCTTCAGCTTTGCCTGATAGCCCTCCAGTTCTTTATCCACTGCTTTCGTGTCAATCTGAACGCCAATCCGTTTTTTAATGGCTTGGGCATATTCCTCATTCCTTACGATCTCACGAATTGCCTCAATGACCATCGGTTCAATATCGGTCTTTTTCAGCATTGCCTTATATTCACAATGCTTACCCCGTACCATCCTATTCCGACTACATACATAATAGTAAATTTCTTTGTAAGTGCCATCTTTATTTGTCCATGCGTGTTTATTCGTATACATGGGACTTCCACAAACCGGGCATTTCAGCAGACCGGATAACAAATGAACTCGATCCCGCCCAATTTTGACGGTTGCTTTACTCCGGTTCTAAGACGCTTGGCATGAGCCTTTTCCCATACCTCCTCACTAACGATTCCTTTATGCTGTCCCTCTGTCAGAATGTAATCGTCATTTCTTTTCATCTGGTAATCGTTTTTTGTGCCTTTGACTTTTTCCTTCGTTCTCCGTCCATAAGCAATTTTACCGCAATAAACCGGGTTATCCAATATCAGTTTAATAAAATGTCCTGTCCAATCCTCTAATGTGCCATTCTGCCTCGGAATTTTCCGTATACCTTGTAAGTTCAACTGATTCGCAATACCACCCAAACCGATTTCCGATGAAGTATATAATTCAAAAATCTTCCGTATTGCCACAGCCTCTGTTTCTTCAATCATCAGCTTGTTATCTTCCAGTGTATATCCGTAGGGAGCAAAGCCACCATTCCATCCACCCTGCCGTGCCTTTTCGCGCCGCCCGTTCATCGTCTGCTCGATAATATTCTCACGCTCAATCTCAGCCACAGCAGATAGTACAGAAATCAAAAGTTTTCCGCTTGTCTGAGAGGAATCAATCCCTTCTTCTATGCAAATCAGATTTACACCATAAGATTGAACCAACTCCAAAGAGTTAAGTATATCTGCTGCATTACGACCAAACCGTGACAGCTTATACACTAAAATATAGTCAATGTCCAAGCCATCCTCAATATCTCTGAGCATTTTTTGAAAGGCAGGCCGTCCCTCAATGGATTTACCGGATTTACCGGCATCTTCATAAGTATCAACAACGATCATTTCCTCACGATCCGCAAATCGTGTCAGCATATTTTTTTGACCTTCCAGGCTGTATCCGTCCACTTGCATCTCTGTGCTGACCCTCGGATACAAAACACAGCGTTTTCCATATCGGTTCATAATTCATACCTCCAAAATTTACTTTTGGAAAATATCCTATGTAAAGCTGCGATTCTCACGCAGCTCCGTCAACCTCGCCCAGCACTCTCATACCATATTTCTCGATGATATGTGCCAGCGAAGTGATAAACGCTTCAAATTTTTGTTCCGCCAGAAGTTCTTCTGACCGGATTTCATCTGAAGGAATCAATGCGCTTTTATTCTGGATATTCTCCATTCAGAATCACCTCCGCAATTCCTAACGAAATTATAACTCTACTTGCACGGCCTGAAAATGATACGGCCTTTCGGCACTTTTATGTAATCCCCAGACTGCACAAGAGCGTCTTGTTTATGTTTTCCATGTCATCCTTGTTTAGATGACCAATATAGTTTTTTAACCTCGACTTGTCGATTGTTCTGATCTGTTCCAGCATAACAACAGATGGTTTCACCAAACCGCATCTGTCATTTAAGTGGTAATGCGTGGGGAACTTTCTGCTTTTTTTGCTTACACTGGTAATTGCTGCAATAATAATCGTAGGACTGAAACAATTTCCCACATTATTTTGAAGAATGAGTACAGGGCGAGAGCCACTTTGTTCAGAGCCGATACCAGGGCTTAAATCAGCCGAATATATGTCACCTCGATGGAATTTTTCAAACATCACTCTCGCCTCCTTAATATCTTAATACTTAAACAGCCGCACCAGTCTGAAAGAAATCTTCGGATAAAAACCTGGTGCGGCTACTGTTATTCTGTTCGGATTACTCGTCATATTTGCCACGCCCCCTGACGATGGGAACACAACAGGTCTCCGCTGGCGCGGCTGTCATAACTCCGCAGCATCGTTCGTATCGTGTGCCGCAGGGTTCCCCCCAAGTCTTTGGCGGGCCGTGAGGAAGTATCTTTAAGCCCCCATGCAGTCATCGCGCCGGATCTGCCACAATCCGTTTTATGAAATCGTAGATCGCTCCGAAGCAGTTCTTTCATCACCTCCCTGACTGCTCCATCTTCGCGGCGTTTCACATTCGCTCGTACATGAGTTATGTACCTGTTGTGCTGTCTATTCAGTTTTCAAAGATCTTGAGGTCACGAGGATAGCGTGTCCTTCTAATAACCGTGAGGCTTTGAGCCTTTCTTTCAGGGGCGTTACAGACGATTTTTAAGGAAAGTCTCCATGTTCCGAAGGCCGCGCTGGATAGATTCGCTGACCGATGCAACGCTGACTCCTTCGCTCTTGGCAATCGCTGATTCTGTCAGTCCCAGGAAGTAGTAAGCATAGATGCGCTTGGCCTGCTTGTCCGGCAGAGCGGCAATCGCAGCATGAAGCTGCTCCATCGTCACTTTGCGCTCATACAGCTCACAAGGGGTCATGGAAACGAAAAGGGCATCATACTCAATTCCGTCTCCGCGATCCAGAGAATAATGCGCCTTGTGGTAATATGTACGGCGGCGGTATGCGGCCTCCAGGCGGTCATGCTCTTTCATAACAGCGGCTACTTCATCAGGAACCTCAATAATGTAATCGGTCTTATAAAAATCGGGATACTGCTCCCGCAGATTGATCTTGGTCATAATTTCCTCCATTTCAGTTGTTAGGGACAAAGGGCAACCGAAATGGCTATGGCGGAGAGCGACACCGGGGATGTTCGGGAAAATTCCCGTAAAATCGACAAAGAAAAACGTCAGACGGCCTTAATAGCTGTCTGACGCATTTTGTATAATATGTTGTACGATTGTGCGGATTATTTACGCTTGATTGCGCGTGTCCGTGTGTATAATTTCTCTTTGGTAGGTCATTGATTTTTTTAGGTAATCACCTACCTGAAAACCATAATTCTGCTGAAATAAATAACCGCCCATCGTAGACTCCTCAAACGGCAGTCACGGGCGGTAATGGAAATATGCCCTGCCGTGAAAGGCCGTTTTTTTTATTGGCCTCCCGTCAGGGCTTTTATGTATATTTTATCTTTCAAAGGTGCATGATAAACACATATCAATACGCGTGATTGGGTTATGGTAACTTCCTCTTACGCACGATAGAATGTAATAGAGGTGAACAATCATGCCGGAAGATGTATTTGTGTATTTGGGACAGTGCCTCAGAGATGCAAGAGAAGAATGTGGACTGACCCAACAGGAGCTTGCGGATCAAACCGGCAGAGGGCTTCGTCATCTCCAGGACATTGAAAAGGGCAGGAAAAATCCGTCTTACGATGTACTGGCATCCTTTATCAAGCGATTAGGCATTTCTGCTAATGAGCTGTTTTATCCTGACGCTTCGGAACAGGAAAAGCAAGTACAGCATTTCATGGGAAAGTTTCTGGCCTGTACCGAGGATGAGCGGCAGATTATCTTGAAAACACTGGATTGTATGGCGGAGCAGTTTATCAGCCGACGTTACAAATCCTCCGATCCGCAAAATTATGAATAAAACCAGCAGGGCAAAATGCAATTTGTTTCTGCTGGTTTTATTTTGCCTCCGGCAGTAGACGTAAATTTTCCTAGCCCAATCAATCGCCACTATTTTGTTTCCGGTATTCAGCCGGTGCAATCTTCATGACATCTCGAAATGCTGTTGCAAATTTACTCTGATTCTCATATCCAACCTGGCTGGCAATTTCTGCTATGGTTGCCTGTGTCTGGCGAAGCAGAGCAGCGGCCTGTTTCATGCGGTACACTTTCATATAGGTTCCAATGGGCTGTCCATAAACTCCCTTGAACGTATCCTTTAAGGTTGCCGTATTGATAAGATACTCTTTGGAAAGTTCCTCAATCGTTGGCCGTTCCTGCAAGTTGGAGATAAGCCGCTTGTGAATGTCCCGTACAATCTCCACCTGGGGAGAAGTATATAACTCTCGCTGCTTTTCTTTATTTACATCCACCATACACAAGAATAAGAGAAGCTCCTGCACCTTCAGCATGAAGTATGGCTTTTGCAGGCGATCCGGTACGGAATACAGTTCAGAAAAGATATGCTCAATCTCATCCTTGGCCCGCATGACAAAGCATGAGCCATCGGCACAAAATTTGTTTTTGAAATCTGCAATACCAATACCGCTCTCGGCGAGGATTCCAGGCGGATTTTGAGAAACCAGCTCCAGATCAAGCACTACTGAGATTCCGCGATAATGTCTCAAAGGAAAGGCCATTTCAGAAGCACAGTTATCCATTGTATGAATGGAAAGATCCCCTTCTCCGAGGTACAGGCAGGAACCGCTTTGCAATACGCTCCCTTCACGCCCTTCCCGGCAATGATTGATCTCCAGCACATTCTTATCAATGGTTCCGTCCCAATAACAACTCGTTGCTTCAAAATCATTGTAAATAAGCTGGATACCGGGATAAACCTGATAGACTGTCATAAGCCCCAGGCCATCCTCACAGTCCATTTTATAGACGGTGCAATATCCGTCATTATCTTTTGGAATAATCGCAGATAACCCCGTAGCATTGGTGATAGGGTTTTTGTTCATAGTATTCATTCCGTTATCTCGTATTTGTTCTGCCAGGATTCTCCTGGCGTCTTTTATTATATAGTTTTTTCTCATTTTATACCGCTCCAATCGGCAGGATGTGCAATCCAATCAGAAAGCAAATTCTATTATAGTGCAGCCCTGCCGAATGTGCAAATATACGAAAAAGCCGATGCCCTCCAAAACGGAAAACATCGGCTATATGCGGGATTTTATTTGCTGCAATATTCCTTTCCTACACAACCGGAACAACTGCCGCTACAACAAGAACCATTTTTGCGGTTCTTATGGATTTTTCGCACAGCCCATATTGCATAGAAAACAATCCCGATAAGGATTATACCAGTAACAAGCATCTAAAACTCCTTTCTGACTGGAAACTCACAACTTATTAGCTTTGGGTCTCCGATCCTCTTTTCAAAATCCAAAGTCCAAATGCGACCACTGATAAAATGGCCGCTGAACGAAGCACTTTTCCAAACGTCATATTCATACCTCACAGCAAAAGTCCAACACGATAAACCACAAAAGTAACAGCCCAGGCCACAACCAACTGGAACAGGGCCGAGAACAGCATCCACCTTGTACTGCCGGATTCCTTGCGAATTGTAGCTAGGGCCGCTGCACAGGGAACGTAAAGCAGGCAGAAAATCATCAGGCAAAACGCATTGAGCTGTCCAAAACCGGCTGCACCCAGGATGCCGACCAATGTATCCATTCCCGCGCCGGAGTTGATATTGGGAATCCCAAACAGAACGGCACAACTGGACACCACAACCTCTTTTGCAGAGATGCCAGCAATCAGAGCAACCGCTATCTGCCAGAATCCCAGTCCAATCGGTGCAAAGATCGGTACAAGCCAATGGCCCAGGATAGACCCGAAGCTGTCTGCCATTTCCGTAGTATAGCCATGCGGCCCAAAGTTCAGGATCACCCACATGAGGATAGATGCTACAAAGATGGTAGTACCTGCTTTGGTAAGGTAGTCCTTTACCTTTTCCCATACATAGATTGCCACAGTTCTGGCGCTGGGGGCCTTATATTCCGGCAGCTCAATCAGCAGATAATTTTCCGATTTTCTCCGGTCAATCAAATGGATGATCGCCGCTACCAGGATAGCGACCACCAGGCCGATCAGGTACATGGAATAGGCCACGAGCATGGCGCGTTCCTGAAAGAACATCTCGGCAAACAAGATGTAGATTGGCAGACGGGCGCTGCAACTCATAAAGGGCGTAATCAACATGACCTTAAAACGGTCACGCCGGTTTTCCAAAGACCGTGAAGCCATGATTGCCGGAACAGTGCAACCAAATCCCAAAATCATGGGGATAAATGCCCGTCCGGAAAGTCCCAGCTTGCTCATAATCCCTTCCATGACATACGCAACACGGGCCATATATCCGCTGTCCTCCAGAAAAGCCAATGCCAGAAACAGAATGAAAATGTTCGGCAGGAAAGTCAGGATACCGCCCACACCGGCGATGATGCCGTCTACCAGCAGGGAGCGCAGCACTTCATTGACCCCGACAGCAATCAGTCCATCGCTTATCAATGCCGACAGGCTTTCAATTCCTAATTCTAGGAATCCTTTCAGCCAATCGCCAATGGTAAAGGTCAGGAAGAACACCGCCGCCATGACAACGAGGAAAATCGGGATGCTCCAAAACTTATGCGTCAATACACGGTCTGCCTTTTCCGTCAAAGCGTCTTGACGATCCTTATTGACCAGAACCTCCCTGATGATTTCCTCGATAAAATCATACTTCTCATTGATAATGTCGGATTCATAGTTCCGGTCGATCACATCCGGCATATTGACCGGATAACGTGCAGAGATTTCCTTATCCTGCTCCAGCAGCTTAATGGCGTGCCAGCGGTAATTGGACAGGTTCGGATATTTCCGCTTCAGCTCTGCCATGATAAGATCAATCTTGTCCTCAATAGCATCACTGTAAACCATTGCGTATTCTGAATGGTGGTCGTGCCGGTGTTTTGGAGTATATTTATGATGATGAATCAGACACTCCGGATCTTTACAGTCTTTATGGTGCGCGGCTGCATGAAGTAGCACATCCAGTCCTGTCCGTTTTCTGGCTGAAACTGGAATGACCGGGATGCCCAGCATTTCCGGCAGTCTGTGTGTGTCAATCTCCATACCGCGCTTTTCCACAATGTCCATCATGTTCAGCGCCAGCACAACCGGCTTGCCCAGCTCCAAAAGCTGCAAAGTTAAGTATAGGTTTCGCTCCAGAGCGGAAGCGTCCGCAACATCAATAATCACATCGACTTCATCGCTTAGTATAAACTGTCTGGATACCTGTTCTTCCATTGTGTAGGAGGTCAGGCTGTAAGTGCCAGGAAGATCGACCAGTCGAATATTCAGATCATGGTCTTTAATGGCACCCTCTACTTTCTCAACGGTTACACCTGGCCAGTTTGCCACTTTCAGATTTGCACCGGTGTAAGCATTGAAAAGTGTTGTCTTTCCGCAGTTCGGATTTCCGATGAAGCCGATAGTCAAATTTTCTCTCATCGGAATTTACCCCACTAAAATATTCTTTGTGATATTGCGCCCAAGTGCAAAGCGTGTTCCCCTGACTTTCACAATCAGGACACCCCGACTTTTGCTGTTCAGAACAGCGATAGAGGTTCCACGGGTCATCCCAAGGGCCTCCAAACGCTTTTCTATATTGACAGGCAGATCAATATCCTCAACTTTATATTCATTTCCTATTTTTCCATCGCAAAGATACATGAACGCTCCCTCCTCACCGATTTACGGAAGAAGTCTCCGGCAGCTTGCCAAACTCATAAAGCATCATAGAAACGGTAATAACCACCAGAATTGCATCTGTCAGAGCAATCGCCAGCCATACGCCACGAATACCCATGCCGCCGATCATCGGAAGAACCACGCAGAGAGGAATAAACAGAATGATCTGGCGGAACAGCACCAGCCAAGTTGCCTTTTTCGCCTTGCCCAAAGACTGGAACAGGGTTACGGCAATCATAAAGCTGCCTTGCAGGACATAAGTGCTGAACATGATACGGAAGTTGGTTGCACCCGATGCCGCGATACCCGGCGTTGTCAGGAACATGGATAAAATCTTCTCTGGAAACAGCTCGGCAGGAATATAGAACACCAGCGACAGCAGCGTTGCAGCAGTAATAAAAACCCTGGTCAGCGTCTTTACCCGGTCATAGTCCTTTGCACCATAGTTTGTACCGGCGGCAGGCTGGAATCCCTGACTGATCCCCCACAGAGGAACGAAAGAGAAATTCCAGAAGCGGAGCGCCGCACCTAAAAGAAGCTGTGAAGTTTCCCCGCCATAGTTCGATGCCACACGATAGATCACTGTCTGCTGTACCAAGGTCAGAATCTGCATCAACAGAGCAGATACCCCGACAGAAAGAACCTGGGGAAGCAGTTCTCCGTCAATGCGGATGCGCCCAATCTTCACATGAGGACTTTTTTTCTTGAAATACCACAGTGTAATTGCAGCCTGGACAAACTGGGAGAAAATCGTTGCATAAGCAGCCGCCTCAATGCCCATACCGTAGGGATTCAGGATACTGATAAAAATAGGGTCAAGAATGATATTCAAAATAGCGCCGCTGGCAATAATGGTCATTGCCCTTTTGAGCTGACCTTCTCCACGGATGACCATGTTGGCGCTCTGGAAGAAGTTTACGAACAGAGAACCGGCGAATACGATCCGCAGATATTTCTCAGCGTAATTCAGAATGTTATCGCTGGCTCCGGTCAGGGACAGAAGCTGGCGGGTGAAAACCATACCCACAACAGTGTAGATGACGGACAACAGAAGAACCATCGCAACCAAGTTGCCCATGATCTTCTTAATTGTGTTCTCGTCCTTCTTACCGATAGCGCGGGACAGTACCGATGCAGAACCCACGCCCAGCATTGCCGCTGAACCGGCATTGATAAGGGTTAAAGGATAGGATACCGATAT
>OOAT01001127.1_pt1 | contig 10509 bp, 10 predicted proteins | sample 1671441 | NCBI WGS metagenome assembly OOAT01 (sample SAMN06348157, study PRJEB24527) | human gut metagenome | biome: human gut; feature: ankylosing spondylitis patient; material: feces | host: Homo sapiens | place: China | collected 2015-10 | reverse complement strand
CGGGTCTGTAAATGTCTCATAAGCCGCTGTCGGGATATTGTACTTCTTCATAAGGTCCTTGGAGAATGCCTTGGAACCCTCGAGGATCGCCGCGTTCTTTCTCGGTCCGAATACACGGAGTCCCTCTTTCTCGAAGACATCAACGATTCCGCCTACAAGCGGATCATCCATACCGATCACGGTAAGATCGATCTCTTTTTCTTTCGCGAAAGCAACTAATTTATCAAATTCCATGGCACCGATCGGCACGCACTCCGCTACTTCAGAAATACCTGCATTGCCCGGTGCACAGTAGATCTTATCGACCTTCTTGCTCTGTGCGACCTTCCATGCGATCGCATGCTCTCTTCCGCCGCTGCCAACGATGAAAACCTTCATTCGTTTTTCCTCCTGCTTATCAGTGAAGCCGTTCCTGTATACGCCCCGCGCAGCCAGGAACGGCTGTCTTCTATTCTGTATCAGATCTCTCCGTTTGCGATCATGTCGATGGCCTTCGGCAGGATCTTCCACTCTGCCTGTTCCATGACGCGGCGCTGAAGGACCTCCGGCGTGTCACCTTTTTCCACTTCAACAGCCTTCTGTAAGATGATCGGGCCGGAATCCATTCCCTCGTCCACAAAATGTACCGTCGCACCGGTGATCTTTACACCTCTCTGAAGAGCAGCCTCATGGACCTTCAGTCCGTAGAAGCCTACACCGCAGAAGGACGGGATCAGGGACGGGTGGATATTGATGATCTTATCTCTGTATTTTTCAATCATGGCTGCCGGGATCTTCACGAGATATCCTGCCAGCACGATGAGGTCCAGCTTATAGGCATCAATCTTAGCAACCAGTGCCTTATTGAACTCCTCCCTGGACGCAAAATCCTTCGGTGAAAGACACTCAGCCGGAATCCCATGCTTTTTCGCGCGCTCCAAAGCAAACGCGCCTGCGTTGTTGCTGATAACGACCTCTACCTTCGCATTGCGGACCGTTCCAGCGTCAATGGCATCCAGGATCGCCTGAAGATTCGTTCCTCCGCCGGAAACAAGAACGCCGACTCTTAACATAAGGTCACTCCCTTTTCTCCTGCCTCGATGGATCCGATGATATACGGGATATCTCCTGCTGCTTTCATGGCTGCCATCGTTGTGCGGACATCTTCCTCAGCGACTGCAACGACCATGCCGATTCCCATGTTAAAGGTGTTGTACATCATCTTCTCATCGATCTCGCCCTTTTTCTGCATCAGCGGGAAGATCGGCGGGATCTGGTAGCTGTCTTTATGAATCACAGCGCGGACGCCATCCTTTAACATACGCGGAACATTCTCGTAGAAGCCGCCGCCTGTGATATGGCTGCATGCCTTTACGGTAACGCCTGCTTTTTTCACGTTCTTTAAAGCTTTCACATAGATTCTTGTCGGAGCGAGAAGTGTCTCACCAAGAGTCTTTCCAAGCTCGTCGTAATATGTATTTAAGCCCTCCGCAGTCATCTCTTTCTCAAATACCTTGCGGACAAGAGAGAAACCGTTGGAGTGAACGCCTGTGGAAGCCATTCCGATCAGCACATCACCCGGCTGAAGATCCTCACCTGTGATCATATCCTTTTTATCGCAGACGCCAACGGAGAAACCTGCAAGGTCATACTCATCCTCTGCCATAAGACCCGGATGCTCTGCGGTCTCACCGCCGATCAGGGCAGCTTCAGACTGGAGACAGCCTTCCGCAACACCTTTTACGATATCCGCGATCTTTTCCGGATAGTTCTTGCCGCATGCAATATAGTCTAAGAAGAATAACGGCTCACCGCCTGCACACGCGATATCGTTGACACACATGGCAACTGCGTCGATACCGATGGTGTCATGCTTGTCCATGATCATCGCAAGTTTCACCTTTGTTCCACATCCGTCAGTACCGGAAAGAAGGACCGGCTCCTCCATATCTTTGATCTTTGCGAGGGAGAATGCACCGGAAAATCCGCCAAGACCTCCTAAAACTTCCTCACGCATGGTCTTCTTAACATGCTCTTTCATCAGTTCTACAGACTTGTAACCAGCCTCGATATCAACTCCGGCTTTCTTGTAATCCATATGTATTTCCTCCTGGAGAATCTTATGTTCTCGGACATTCTCTGTGCATTCTGCATGCTGCATGCGCAATCATGTCCCGATTTCTATATTTTTTATGCTTATATGAGTTTACACTGTGTCTTCATCAGACCCTGCTGGAAACACAATGCCCGGCAGCTACTCACCTTTCTGTCTGCGGGAACTCTGTTTTTAATATCTCTGTTACTTGTCATTTTTTCATGGAAGCAAGATACTCTTTGTATCCGATCTTGTCGAGCTTCTCAGCCTTGCTCTCAACTTCCGTCTTCATCTTCTCGGAATAAGCTTTTAATTTTTCAAGGAGTTCCGGATCGGATGCCGCAAGGATCTTTGCCGCAAGGATTCCGGCGTTCTTTCCTCCGTTGATCGCTACGGTCGCTACCGGGATTCCGGACGGCATCTGTACGATAGAATAGAGGGAATCCACGCCGCCTAAGTCAGAAGTCTTCATCGGGATTCCGATGACCGGAAGCGGGAAGATCGCTGCGCACATACCCGGAAGGTGAGCTGCCTTGCCTGCGCCGGCGATAATGACCTTCATGCCTTTGCTCTCGGCGCTCTTCGCGTACTCGAAAAATGTATCCGGCTCTCTGTGAGCGGAAATGATCGTCATTTCAAAATCAATACCAAACTGTTCCAGTACCTCGGCAGCCTGTGCCATGATCGGCATATCAGAGTCACTGCCCATTACAATTCCAACTTTTGCCATTGTTTTTTCTCCTTATGAGTGTAACGATTATTGATAAGTCATTCTAATAAATAGCTTTTTAGTAACAATATTTCCTTATCAATCATAATACAAGGTTTTTTTATGCGCGTCAAGTAGGAATCCGTAGATTCTGCCAACTTCATGCAGTGATGTGATACTGCAAAATATAATATTCTTCCCATCCATCGGTCTGTCAGCGGCTTTTCCTGGGATCACAGGTGTCCACACTCAGTGTAATTATGTAAAAACACCCTGAAATACATAAATGAATTACATATTTCAAGGTGTCCTGTCATCAGCTGCATAACCACTGTGTTCATAATTTTCTCTATGCTATTCCGGTTTTGCAGTCTGATAAAACTTTTTGTAACGATTCTGTATCTTCACAGTTACAACTTTTTCTTATTTTTCATCCAGCGGCCTATTCAATTCATCCAGCCCCGCCAGCACAAACCTTCCGTCCAGAATGATATCTATCTTCGTTCCGTCTGTATGGACTGCGGAAATTCTCTCCAGCTCCTTATATGGGATCGTGATATCCGTGTGGACGCCGAAGTACGCCTTCGAGACATCTTCCTTCCTTAATATAGAAACTTCGTTGTCTCTCGCGATCATCTCCTTGCCGTCCGGATTGTACATCGGGCTGTCCTCAGACCAGCTGTAGCAGGTGTCGCCAACTGCAAAGTGCGGTCCCATCTTCTCGACGATAAGGATCGGCAGACGGTCCAGAATTCCAAACTTCTCCGCCATCGCGTAAGCCGTCGTGTTCGTTCCGATGGCAAACTCACCGAGGGGCAGCGTCTCGTGACCGTTCATGATTCCCTGCACGATGAGACGGTGTCCGGCTTCCTGATCGATCACTCCATTTTCCACGAAGTTATCGCATACCGCTGAAACCACACGGCCGTCCTTGAATTCCATGCGGAGATTCCGGTACTGGATATCTCCGATATAAACCGTTCCCACATTTAAGATTCCGTTCGTTCCCGCAAGCTTCGGGGAAGTGAACACCTCGCCAAGCGGAATATTTACATCCGCCACACAGTTCTCAAACTTCGTCTGCTTTTCCGGGTTGGAAATCGCAGCCAGCTGGACCTGCATGTTCGTCTGGTTCTCCCCTTTTCCGGTGATCTCCACATACTCCGCCGTATCGAGAACATCAATGATCTTCTGCTGCATGTCACGGTAAAGTTCGTAATCCAGGGTGTTGATCCGGATCGTCTCCTTAAAGATCTCCGGGAACAGTTCCCCGATTGCCGGAACCGGGAACGCGATGATCGTAAAGCTCGTCTCATCCCCCGGAATATATTCGTTCACCACCGTCATAGAGAGATTCCTGTACTCCAGATAAAGGTTCTGCTGTTTCTCCGTAAACGCCCATGCCTCCGGCTTATTCACTGGCTCAAAGCCCGGCTCGCCGAAGGTCTCGATGACCGCCGGTCCCGCGTAAGCGGCTGCGTCCTCTTTATACTGCTCGTAGGCCGTCTTTAAGACACCGATCTTCCGGTCACGGAACGCCTTATCCATATAGACTGCGCTGTCATAACGATGGTCATAATCATACTGTCTGTTCGGGGAAGAGGATGCGTATCCGCCGTGTCCTGCCGGATTCCGGTTGATGCTGCCCACAGCACTTCTGCAAAAGATCACCGAAAGCCCCGCTGCCTCGAAATTTTTTACTGCCTGGCGTACCATGCGTTCAAAACCGATCGGATAACGCACTGACACCGTCTTCTTCTTCGAAAGATCCCGGCCCATGACCTCAAATCCACGGATATATCCGTCAGTATAGGTATCTGCCATCTTCCTGATCTCTTCCTCCGGCAGGCTGTTTAAGAACGCCGCTGTCTTCTCCTCTTCCGGGGAAATATACGCACCGAACCGGTAGAGATACGAGAGATCGGAAAGGTCACTCTCCATGATGATCTTTTTCGCGAAGTCAAGCTTTGGATCCACGCCTTCCTGTACACGGTAAGTCAGAGTCACATCACAGTAGTCGCTGGCGCTCCAGTAGAGCACGTCCTTGATCTCCTTCGCTGCCGGAAGTGTCTCGCCCTCAAAGAGATTGTAGATCTCGATCAGTGCCTCGTTTCCGATCACGAGATCCAGAACACGTCCCTCAAACGCGTAAATGATATCCCCGCGGATCTCCGCATAGAGATAGGAAAGAAGCTTTCCGTACTCCTCCCCCAGTGTCTTCACCGCGTAAGCCGGATTCGTATAGCTTGTCTCATAGTTTTCAGGAAGAACATCCGCATAAAGCTTATGGTTTAACGTTCTTCCCTCTTCCAGTGTCATCTGATCCAGGCTTCCGTCCTCTTTCGCCTTTAAGACCTCGCCGCACTGGATAATGAACTCTGTCACTTTTCTAAAATAATCCCGGTAGTTTTCCGGTACCGTCTCTTCCGTCAGAATTTCCTGGATCCGCGCCATGGAAAGGTCATAGCGCTCTCTGATCAGATCTTGTTCCATGTGTCATGCCTCCATTTCACGTTCATTTTCCGCACCTGAAAAAGATGCGCTCCGGACCGCTGTTCCCGGTTCCGCCCTGTCATCTTTACAGCGCAAACACGATCATCAGTACCCACACCAGCAGCAGGATCCCCGCCGCCGCAAGGCTGATCTTCGCCAGAAGATAATTCTTCTCTTTCTCCATCATGGCAAATACACCATAGACCACCGATGACACCGCAATGATAATACTGCAAAAACCCAGAGCCGCAGCCGCAAGCGGTGCATTCCCCTGGGTATAGTACGAAAAGCTGATGGCGGCGGCATAAAAGACAAGTGCCGCCGCTGCGAGCCCTGCCGCCACAAAACTGTTCTTTGCAAACGGCTTTTTTATATACGATACTTTATTTCCGATTCGTTCCACTGTATCTCTCCCAAACGCCTCTCGCAAGGATAAAAATAATATACCCGGCAAAACCACCGATGGTATTTAAGAGCAGGTCATCCACATCAAAGCTTCCGACTTTGCCGACAAGCTGCATCGTCTCCACAAGAAGACTCATGGCAAAGCTTAAGAGTACTGTGATATACCAGTGTCTCGTCCGCACCCAGATGACCGGCAGAAAAAAGCCAAAGGGCATAAATGCCAGCACGTTGCCGAAAATATTCAAGAACACCGCGCGCCAGCCAAGAATGTTCCTGTATAAAAGAAAGCGCCGAATCTCTTTAAAAAGGGTCAGGTTGTAGGAATATTCGGCCCTCGCGTCGGGGCTGCGCCCCATTTCTTCGGCGAAAAACAGGAAATATGTCAGCAGAACCAGATACAGGACGAAAAGAACCGCCCCGAGAATCCGATGTCTGTGTTTTTTCATTTTCAAAATTCTCCATTCCCACCAAAACAGGGGGTCCTGTTTCGTGGTCCTTCTCTCCGGATACTCTCCGAATTTTTAAGCAGGAAAGGAGATGCCGCCATAAAGGCCACATCTCCCACTCCGTTCATTTCACTTTTCAGGCATGCTTCACCGCTCTTTTTGTTTTCACAGCCGCGTTAAAACCGCCCTGATCCGATTAAAACGTAATCTCAGATTTTCTCTTAAGAAGCAGTGCCCCGTTCACGATCGCGATGATTCCGGCAGCAAGTCCAACAGAGGCAACGATAACTCCAACCGCGATGCTCGCTGCCCCTGTGTTTCTCATGGTCTTATAAATTTTTTCCATAAAACCGCTCCTTCTTATTTTACGCCATACTGCTCATAGTATGCGTCGATCGCTGCTTTTAATGTGTCGTCGATGATAACTTTTCCCTTGTACTCTTTGTTGTAAAGGTGTTCAACTACTTCCTTCATGGTTACGATCGCTGTTGTGCGGAAACCGTATTTCTCCTGGATCTCGGTAAGAGCGGACTTCTCGCCTTTACCTCTCTCGCAGCGGTCTACGGATACAACAAGGCCGAGAACATCGACATCGCCCTGCGCCTTGATGATCGGAAGTGTCTCCTCGATGGATGTACCCGCTGTTGTCACGTCCTCGATGATAACGACCTTGTCACCGTCAGCGATCGGGCTGCCGAGAAGGATTCCCTTGTCACCGTGGTCTTTTACTTCTTTTCTGTTGGAGCAGTACTTGATGTCTGCGCCGAAGTGCTCACTGATCGCCATGCTTGTTGCAACGGTCAGCGGAATTCCCTTGTAAGCCGGTCCAAAGAGAACATCGAAGTCTGTTCCGAATGTATCATTGATCGCCTTCGCGTAGTACTCGCCGAGCTTTCTGAGCTGGGCGCCTGTGCGGTAGAATCCTGTGTTTACGAAAAACGGAGTCTTTCTTCCGCTCTTTGTTACGAAATCTCCAAATTTTAATACGCCGCAATCAACCATGAATTCAATAAATTCCTGCTTGTACTTTTCCATGACCTAAAAACTTCCTTTCAAAATAATATTCTTAGTGCACAGCACCAATTAACTCGTGGATATCTTCCACACCGTACTTCTTCATGTACGCCTCGATGCCCTCGATCACCTGGATCGTCGTATCCGGGTTGATGAAATTCGCGGTTCCGATGGACACTGCTGTCGCACCTGCGAGGATGAACTCCAGCGCGTCCTCAGCCGTCATAATGCCGCCCATTCCGATCACCGGGATCTTCACAGCGTTTGCGACCTGATATACCATGCGGACAGCCACCGGTTTGATCGCCGGGCCGGACATACCGCCGGTCTTGTTTGCCAGGGCGAATGTACGCTTGTTGATATCGATCTTCATTCCCGTGATGGTGTTGATCAGAGATACCACATCCGCACCGCCTGCCTCAACGGCTCTCGCCATCTCAGCGATATCCGTAACATTCGGGGAGAGCTTCATGATCACCGGCTGCTTTGCGACCTTCTTTACCGCCTTTGTGATCTGTTCCGCGCATTTCGGATCCTGGCCGAATGCGATTCCGCCCTCTTTTACGTTCGGGCAGGAGATATTGATCTCGAGCATATCCACGTCAGCGTCAGCGAGACGCTCCACAACATCCACATAGTCGCTCTCGGACTTTCCGCAGACATTAACGATGATCTTTGTGTCATGCTGTCTTAAGAACGGAACGTCGCGCTTCATGAACACGTCGACGCCCGGTCCCTGAAGACCGATAGCATTTAACATTCCGCCGTAAACTTCCGTCACTCGCGGGGTCGGATTTCCCGGCCACGGCACGTTTGCAATTCCTTTTGTTACAACAGCGCCGAGACGGTCAAGATCGATCATCTCGCCGTATTCCATACCGGAACCAAAGGTACCGGAACAGGTCATAACCGGGTTCTTTAACTCTACACCGGCAAGTGTTACTTTTGTATTCATGCCTGCTCCTCCTTCTTGATCATGATGCCGGAGGCGATGCGCTCGCGCTGCTCATCCGGAGTCAGAAGTTCTACCTCTTCAGCGCGGAATACCGGACCGTCCTTGCAGATTCTCTTGTTTCTCACGTTACTGTGCTCATCAATGTCCTTGCTGTGGCATACACAGCCAAGACAGGCACCGATTCCACATGCCATCTTTTCTTCCAGAGAGATATAACACTCGATCCCGTTCTCCATTGCGTAGGTCTTTAATGCCTTCAACATCGGAGTTGGTCCGCATGCGTAGATAATATCCGCGGTAAGCTTCTCCGCGCGGATCGCGTCGATGACATTTCCCTTTGTTCCGACACTTCCATCCTCTGTCGCGATCACGACATCGGCGTATTTGCGAAGCTCGTCCGCGAGGAAAGTCTCTTTATCTCTGTAACCGATGACTGCTGTCTTCTCGCAGTCAAGGTTCTTAGCAAGCTCTAACATCGGCGGGATTCCGATTCCGCCGCCGATCAGGAATGCTTTTTTCTTCTTTAAGGGGAATCCATTTCCCAGCGGTCCCATAATATCGAGGGTATCGCCTTCCTTGTATGCGGAAAATTCCTTTGTTCCGGCTCCCGCGATGCGGTAAACGATCCGAAGTCTTCCATTCTCCTTGTCTGCCTCACAGATACTGATCGGACGCGGGAGAAGCTTTGACTGGTCATTGGTGTAAACAGCGATAAACTGTCCCGGTACGGCTGCTTTTGCCATCTCCGGTGCGTCAAGCCACATGCTGTAGATTCCCTCCGCCAGTTTTTCCTGGCTGTGGATCACAGCGTTTACTTTTTTCTGTGCCATGGTTTCCTCCTGGTGGTTTACTAGCAGTATTCCGGTGCTTTTCCAGCTTTCCGGAACACTGTTTTTATATGGTTACAACACATCAGCCACGGACATACGCCATGGCTGATAAATTTTCAATGTACTATTATAATACGGAGTTGATATCCGCGATCATATCCACAACGGCCTGTCTGGATGCCTCTGCGAAATGTTCCGGACCGAACTTTGCGTATTTCTCCTGCTTATACGCAGCGATGATTCCTCTGGAGGAGTTTACGACAGCTCCGAGACCATCCTCGTTGAAGCAGTGCATTAAGTCTTTCGCGGTACCGCCCTGTGCGCCGTAGCCCGGTACAAGGAAGTATGTCTTCGGCATGAGCTTTCTTAAGATCTTGCTCATCTCCGGATATGTAGCGCCCACAACAGCGCCTACGTTGCTGTAATCGCCGTCCATGCTTGCTTCGCCCCACTCAACGACCTTCTCTGCGACTAACTCGTAGAGCGGTCTTCCGTCTACAAGGCGGTCCTGGAACTCGCCGCTGGACGGGTTGGATGTCTTAACGAGAACGAAAAGGCCTCTGTCCTCATCGTTGCAGACATTGACGAACGGTTTGATTCCGTCTGTTCCAAGGTACGGGTTTACTGTGATAAAATCCGTATTAAAACCGCGGCATTCATTGCTTCCAACTTTTACACTTCCGATATGTCCAACTGCATATGCGGAGGAAGTGGATCCGATATCGCCTCTCTTTACATCTCCGATCACAAGGAGTCCCTTATTCTGGCAGTATTCGATCGTGCGGGCATATATTTTAAGACCCTCAATGCCAAACTGCTCATACATTGCAATCTGCGGTTTCACTGAGGGAATCAAATCATAAGTGTTATCAATAATTTCTTTATTAAACTGCCATACAGCCTCGGCAGCTCCTTCCATGGTCTCGCCGAAGTCCTTAAATGCTCTCTGGACAATATGGTTCGGGATATAACCTAACATAGGGTCAAGACCGACGCAGATCGGTGCCTTTGTCTTCTGAATCTTCTGTATGAGCTGACTGATCATAGTTTCCTCCTCCGATGTAGTTGCGTTTCTACAACACCTTATTCTTTCCAATTTTAGCATATGGTGTTTCTGGTTTCAAGTAGAAATGTGAGGGATGGGAAAATTTCTGCAATTTGAGAAGAATCGGGGAATATTGTGACAGATGGGGGAGGCCAGATCATTCTAAACCTCCCCGTTTAATTTTAGATTTAGATTCGCTATTCGTATTGAATATTTATTTCTTCAATATATAATTTTCAATCATACTTTCCCAATATCCTTTTTGGCTGGTACCAATACGCCTAACTATATTTTCTCGTTTCATTTTATTTATATAGTATTTTACCCGATCAACTTTCCAGCCAAGATTTGCTGCAATTTCTTTCTGAGTTATATTTGGATTCTGTTTTATCAGCAACAAAATATTTCGAATTTCTTCGCTTAGCTGAACTTGGGTTATATTTGAGGTACCTTTGGTAATATCTTGGGTAGCTTGGGTGGTGCCTTGGGTAGCTTGGGTGGTGCCTTGGGTAGCTTGGGTGGTGCCTTGGGTAGCTTG
>OOAT01001117.1_pt1 | contig 10632 bp, 3 predicted proteins | sample 1671441 | NCBI WGS metagenome assembly OOAT01 (sample SAMN06348157, study PRJEB24527) | human gut metagenome | biome: human gut; feature: ankylosing spondylitis patient; material: feces | host: Homo sapiens | place: China | collected 2015-10 | reverse complement strand
TATGATGGAAAATACGGCTACGAAATTCTGACGGAAAATACAGTAGAACAGTTGAAATACGTTCATGCGGTCTATGACCTCGCAAAAGAATGCGGTGATGTATCAGACAGCAGCTATAAGGCTTTGGAAAAACGTTGGAAAGACGAGAATGCAAAGCGGAGTGAGAAAGTTGAAAAAGGTGAGGTAGTCTACGGACTGAAAGAATATACCTTTCAGCTTTATCTTCAATATGAAGTGAGTACGCTCAAAGAAAAATACTGCAATGATGATACCCGTGAGGGAATGGAATTGACAGAGGACGAAGTACTGGAATACTACAACAGCCGCGAATGGATCTTTGGGGACAGCGAAGAGAATGCTGATCTGGAGACAGCAAGAATTGCGGTGGAACGTGAGCTGCGTGAAAAGAAATATGATGATATCATCACACAGCGTGAAACTGATTCTCAGGTGGACGGGAACATGGCGGATGTAAACCGGTTTACCTTGAAGAATATAGAATGATGGAAGGAGCAATGTTATGAAGAAGAAATGGATGAGCGGTGCTCTGGCTCTTCTGCTTGCACAACGGTTGCATCAATGGTGCCGGCAGTTGCTGTTAATGCTGAAGGACAGGATACTGCGACAGGAACAACATATTATGTTGATTCCAAAAGTGGAAGTGACAGCAATGACGGAACTTCCGAAAGCAAGGCATTCAAGACACTTGATAAAGTGAATGCCCTTAATCTTGAGCCTGGAGATACAGTTCTCCTGAAAAAGGGATCTGTGTTTGAAGATCAGGCTCTGCAGTTTACAAAAGAAGACAGCGGTACTGCTGAAGCACCGGTTAAGATCTCTACTTATGGAGAGGGAGACAGACCACAGATCAATACAAATGGTCATGGCCAGTGGGATCTGAATTACGGAACACCTCTTGATAACCGGAATCATAAATGGAAAGGTAAGGTATCTTCCAGTATTCTGATCAAAGATACAGAGTACATCGAGATCGAAGGCCTGGAACTGACAAATGACAGAAAAAGTGCAACCGATACCGAAAAAAATAAAGCGTATAATGACGCATACGCAATGGATCGAACCGGTGTTGCCGGAGTTGCAAAGGATAATGGAACAGTAGATCATATCGTATTGAATGATCTTTATATCCATGATGTAACAGGTAACGTTTATAACAAGCATATGACAAATGGAGGTATCTACTTTATCGTAGAAACGCCGACAAATGAAGCAACAACAGGAATTGCAAGATACAACGATGTTCAGATCAAGAACTGCTCTCTTGATAAAGTAAACCGTTGGGGAATTGCAGTTGGATATACCTATCAGTGGAGTCAGTTCACAACAGGTGCATTGTCAGATGCAACAATGGCAAAATATGGTTCCTCCAATGTAGTCATCGAGAACAACTACCTGAACCATGTGGGTGGAGATGCCATCACAACCATGTATCTGGACAGACCGATGGTTCAATACAATGTGTCAGAGAACGCAGCTGAACAGATTAATACAAAAGACTACTCACAGCAACAGCCAAGTCTGGATGCAAATGGAAATGAGACTGGTAAACAGAACGTTGGAGCAGGACGTGTGGCAGCAGGTATCTGGCCATGGAAATGTAAAAATGCGATTTTCCAGTATAACGAATGTTTTGCAACATTAAATGCATCCAATGGTAATGGAGATGGACAGCCTTGGGATGCTGACTATGGCGATGGAACAAACTATCAGTACAACTACAGCCATGGTAATACAGCAAGTACGATCATGTTCTGTGGACCGGAGTCCATCAACAATACATTCCGTTACAACATCAGCCAGAATGAAGATATGGGACCGCTGGATCCTGCTGGAAATACAGGAAATTGTCAGGTTTACAATAATACCTTCTATATTAAAGCGGGACTGAATACAATCTGGCATAGAAGTCATGGAAATGGTGGACCGGTTACAGCAGAAAATAATATTTTCTATTTTGCAGGAAGTACACCGGCAACAGTTTCAAACTGGAATCCGAGCAACAATAAAGTATTTGACAACAACCTGTACTACAATGTATCCAATTACCCAACTGATGCAAATGCAGTAAAGGTATCCGCAGGAACAGCAGTACTTGTTAATGCAGGTTCAGGTCCGGTTGCAGCAGCAGAGGACAAGCAGGCAAGACTGCATGAAGATCCGACAGCTGCTACAGTATTTGATGTATATAAACTGGCAGCAAACTCACCGGCTATCAATGCTGGTAAAGAAATTGTTGACAGAAATGGTTATTCTATCGATCATGACTTCTTCGGACATGCAATCACAGCAGTACCGGAAATCGGAGCAGCAGAAAGTGATGCAGTTACAGCACTTGTACTTCGTTCCAATACATACACAATTTCAGGAACAAATGTAAGTGATCTTCCGAAGAATACAACAGTAGAGCAGTTCCGCAACAACATCATCGTTGATACAGGTGTTACAGTTACTGTAAAAAATGGTGATAAAGTTCTTGGTGATGCAGATATCGTGAAAGGTGGAGCAACCGTCGTTCTTTCTTATGAAGGAATGGAGGATGTAACTTATACAGTAGTTGCAAGTTCTGATAAAGAACTGAAATCTTCTTACTACATGGTAAGCGGAAAGACACTGAGTGTTCCTTATACAACAGCAAATGCTACAACAGTCAGCGAGCTGAAGAAGAACATCACAGTAGCTGATACAGCAACAGTTTCCGTACTGAACAATGGAACAGCATTAGCTGACGGAGATGCAGTAACAGCAGGAATGACAGTACGCATCACGGCTGAAGATGGAACAACAAATGACTATACGGTAGCTCAGAAGAATACATACAACTGGACACTGGACTATGCAGGACAGCAGCAGGGAAATGTATGGTTTGCACAGCAGAAGAACGGTAATGGCGACTGGGCTGATATGACAGCTTATGATAATACTTATCCGAACTGGGTACTGAATACATACTATGGTGTTGGTGTAGATGCTCCAGATCACAGTACAGCAATGAGCGATTCCATTCATGGACTGATCTCTGCTCCACCGCAGACTTCTTATTCGACAGCAATGGTATTCAGAGCACCGAAGAGCGGTACAGTATCCTTCAATGTAAAAGATGGTGAGCCGTATCTGCGTCAGGCTGGAAACTCAGGCGGAACAGTTACATTAAGCCTTCTTGTAAATGATACAGTAAAACAGAGTGTAACACTTTCAACAAGTAATCAGAAAGCAGCAGACTGGGCAAATTTTGATGAGATTGAACTGAACAAGGGCGATGTGATCCGCGTAACAGCAAGCTGCAACAGCAATCCAAGCAGGCCGTCTGTTCATGTTACTCCGATCATCACATACGTTGACAAGGCAGTAGTTGATACAGAAGCACCGGATGCTCCGACAGCAGTAAGAACAGCAGATGTTACAGAGACAACAGCTCATGTTGCATGGGAAGCAGCTCTGGATAACGTTGCAACAACTGGATACAACGTATATGTAAACGGAGAAAAGGTAAACACAGAACTGGTAACAGCTACAGAGTATGATCTGACAGGTCTTACACCAGCTACAGATTACAGCGTAGAGATTGAAGCAGTAGATGCAGCAGGAAATGTATCTGAGAAATCAGAGGCAGCTACATTTACAACAGCAAAGGCAGTCGATACAGAAGCACCAAGCGTTCCGACAGACGTAAAAGCATCTGATGTTACAAAGACAGGTGCAACTGTTACATGGACAGCTTCTACAGATAATAAAGGAGTTGCCGGATACAATGTATATGTAAACGGAACTCAGGTAAATGATACACTGGTAGCAACAACAGAATATGTACTGACAGGTCTTACAGAAGGAACAGAATACACAGTAGAGGTAGAAGCTGTTGATACAAATAACAATGTATCCGCAAAGGCAGCAGTTACATTTACAACAGCGAAAGAACCTGTAACTCCTGAGCCGACAGTAGTTGACAAGACAGAACTCAAGGCAACTACAGCAAAGGCCGATACAGCACTTGCAGCAACAGACAAGTACACAGCAGAATCACTGAAAGCCCTGCAGGCAGTTTACGATCAGTACGCATCCGTTCTGAATGACGAAAATGCAACTCAGGTTCAGGTTGACGAAGCAAATAAAGCCATCGCAAAAGCCCTCAATGCTCTTGTAGAAAAGAAGACAGATGACGGCAAGAAAGACGACAGCAATAAGGGTGACAATAAGAAGGATGATACAAAGGTTGATAACAACAAGAACAATCCTTCTAACACATCCAAGTCTGACAATAAGACTACAACAAAGGTAGACAATACTAAGAAAGCAGCTAAGACAGGCGATACGACAAACGTAGCAGTTTGGGCATTTGCACTGGCAGCATCCGCAGCGGCAGCAGGCGTTGTAGTAAAGCGTAAAAAAGAGAACTAAAAAAAGCTTACTTTTACGGATTTAAAATTCAGAAAAAGCGGAGAGGTCATGAAAATGCTGACCTCCTCTGCTTTAATAATAAAGGGAGGAACGAAATGAAGAAAAAGACCCTTTCAATGATTATGGGACTTATTCTCGGAGTGACAACTGTATTTGGTTCTATCGGAACTACAGCAGTAACAGTATCCGCAGCTTCAGGTGAAGTGACAGATGCTGACTGTGCTGACAATAATACAGACGCCCCGGCTGCTGATGAAGTTGTACCGGATGCAAACCAGTATAAATATCAGAAAGATGAACTTGCAGCATTCTGTCATTTTGGTCCAAACACATTCAATGAACTTGAGTGGGGATTTGACCAGTCAACGCAGAAAAAGCTCTATGCAGGAAGAACTCCGGATCAGATTTTTACGCTGGAAAGTGATTTCGACGCAGAAACATTAGTAACCACACTGAAAAATGCAGGATTTAAAAAGCTGATTGTAACAGCAAAGCATCATGATGGATTCTGTATCTGGAACAGTGCGTATACAGATTATGACATTGCAAGTACAAGTTATAAAAATGGAGAAGGAGACATCCTTGCAGAAATTTCAGCAGCGTGTACAGCAGCCAATATGGACATGGGATTATATCTTTCACCATGGGATGTAGCAGAGTCAACCTTTGGTTCAGATGGTGGATCGATCAATAATGCCTACAACGAATATTATAATAACCAGCTTGAAGAAATCCTGAGCAATCCGAAATACGGAAATAAAGGGCATTTCGTGGAAGTATGGATGGATGGAGCGAACGGTTACAATAATGTACCACAGACATACAATTTTGAAAAATGGTTCGCGACGATCCAGAAGTATGAAGGAAAAGAAGCAGGTTACAAAGCAGATTGTATGCTGTTCGGAGCAGGAACTCATACAACAGTTCGCTGGATCGGAAATGAAAATGGATTTGCAGATGATACCACATGGGCAAAATCAAGAATCAGTAATGGTCAGATTTACAATGATGAAAGCCAGCGTGCCGGAGATTACAAAGGAGATCCGACAGACGGATATTCCAATGGATATGAAGATGGTAATCACTGGACAGTACCGGAGGCTGATGCAAGAATTACATCCGGATGGTTCTGGGGAACACAGAAAAATACTCCAAGAACTCTGACAAACCTTGCAGAGATGTATTTTAGATCAGTTGGTCATAACGCAACCTTACTTTTGAATGTGCCTCCGAATAATGAGGGAAAAGTAGACCAGGCGATTCTGGATCGTGTTGTGGAATTTGGTCAGAATGTTCAGGATACATTCAGAACCAATCTTGCAAAAGCAAATGGAACAACAATTACAGCAAGCAATGTCCGCGGCAATGATATTGACTTCAAGCCGGGAAATGCAGTGGATGATGATGATGCTACATACTGGACAACAGATGATGGTACAACAAGTGGAAGCCTGACGATCAAGTGGGATTCTGCAAAGAGATTTGATGTTGTATCAATCGAAGAGGCAATCCAGAATGGACAGCATATCAATAGCTATGAAGTTGAATACAAAGAAAATGACAATGCAAGCTGGCAGACCATGGAAAGAGGTGTGACGGTTGGATCAAAACGACTGATCAGAACATCACCAATATCTGCAACTCAGATAAGAATTACTGTCGGAACATCAACAGGAAAAGTTCCGCAGCTTAGCGAAGTTGGAGTTTATAAAGCCAGCAAAGGCTTCCAGTTGAGTGGTGCTGCTCCTGATGGAATGGATTCAACAAGTGTAAATGATACAACGAAGTTTAAATTTAGTCCTTCAGGATGGAATCCACAGAAGGGACCTACTTATATTAATGGACAGAATACCTGGTCAAATAAAGCGGATGCAAGCTTTACCTATGAGTTTGACGGAACAAAAGTATATCTGATGGGAACAAAAGATCCAAATCATGGTCAGGCAGATGTCTATATTGATAATATGGATACTCCGGTTGCAACGATTGATACTCATGATACCGTAAGATCAACAGGAGCAAAGATTTTTGAGTCGGCGGATTTGGAAAACGGACATCATACACTGAAGCTGGTAGCAAAGACGACAGCAGCAATCGGTGTCGAGGCAGCCTATGTCATTAACAATGGCGGAAAAGGTATGCTCGAAATTGAAAATGAAACCTATACGATGAACGAAAACAGTGATCTTGCTGTCAAGATCAAGCGTGTTGGTGGAACAACAGGTGAAATCACAGCGAAACTTGAGCCAAACCCAGGAAGTGCGATTCAGAAGCATTTCAATACAGAGTTGATTTCTACCGTTCAGTTTGCAAATGGCGAGTCAGAAAAAGTAATCAGTCCTGCAGCACATGCAAACCGTGTGCCGACAACGGACGGGGATGTATATTTTACACTGGAGCTTTCAAGCAGCAGCCCGGTAATCGGACTTGCAAGCTCAGCCAAAGTAACAATTCTTGATGCTGATGCAATTACAAGAGATTCACTTAATACATTGATCACAGAATCTGAAGGATTAAAAGAACATCTTTATTCAGAAGGATGGGACGCATTTGCTAAAGCACTGAAGACAGCTCAGGAAGTAGTGGCAAATGAGAATGCAACAGATGCAACAATCAGAAGCGCATACACAGAATTAGATAAAGCAAAAGCTGCACTTAAGGTTCGTGAAAAGTATACAGAGAATGATCGTTTCAATTTCCCATGGAGAGCAGAAACAAGTGCTAAGCTGGAAGCGGAATTTGCGACAGAAATGACGGATGATACAGAAGCAAATAATGGATATCCAATACAGATTAATGATCATGCCCAGGCAAGTAATAGAAAATATGTTAATGCCATGGGGCCAAAGGATACATTGAAATACGCATATCATGCAGATAAAGCGGGTACGTATCATGTAGTTATGAGATACCTTAGTGGTTCTGATCCAAGTACAAAGAATAGTATCAAGATTACAGAAGCAGGAGGAAAGATCGCAGAGCAAGAAGTTATAGTTGATCCTAAGAAAGAAAGTAATAAACCTGTTTTTGCGGACGCAGAATTTGATATTGAAGTAGTAACACCTGGAGATGGTATGATTGTTATTACACCACCAAAAAAGAAAAGTGGACTCGATGGTAACGGTCCTGGAATCGACTACTTCATCATCAGCCCGGAGAATGTTGTATTAGACAAATTTGCCATCACAGCTACAGCAGGTAAAGGTGGAACTATCACAACAAAAGACCTTACAGATGGTAAAATAACAGAAGGTGAAAACGCAACATTTACAATCACTCCGAATTCAGGATATGAAATCGCAGATGTAAAAGTTGATGGACAATCCATAGGAAAGAAAACTTCTTACACATTTAAAGATGTAGATAAAGATCATAAGATTGAGGCAACATTTGCATTTGCAAATTATACAGCAGAAAATCCATTTGAATTCCCGACAACAAAGGGAACGATAAAGACTCTGGAAGCAGAGCACGCAACAACAATTACTGAGGCATGCGGAGCAACAGAGTGGAGATGCGAAGTAAACTCAGAAGATTGGGCAAGCAATGGAAAGTATATTAATTCTCTGAATAAGACATCTACAGGAGCAGATTCAGTTGCTTATGCTTATAATGCACCGGTAGCAGGAACTTATAAAGTAACAGTAACTTATAGAAGTGGTTCTGATACGAACAAACTTGCATGGAGTGAGCAGGGTGGAAAGATCACTGCCAGTCAGGTGGCAACACCGAACTCCAAGGTGAATAATGTGCTTCAGGCAAAGACTGTTGAATTTAACATGGTTGTTACAACTGCAGGAGCAGGAACTCTTGTATTTACAGCACCAGACGGAGATTCACCACAGACAGATAAATTCGATATCGAGTTAGTAAAACTGGCAGACGAAGCTGACCTTACAGAACTTCAGACAGCGATCACAAATGCAGAGGCAATCCTCAATGCAGCAGATAAAGATAAATATTCTGCAGCAGCACTTGTAGAACTTCAGGAACTTGTAAATGCAGGAAAGCAGCTGACAACAGCAAGCTCTCAGACAGATGTAGATGCAAAGAAAGCTGAGATCACAGCAAAGACTGCTGACATCCAGACTCAGTTCACAATTACAGCAACAGCAGGTAATGGTGGAACGATCGCACCGACAGGAGCAACAAAGGTTTACAAAGGAACATCCAAAGCATTCACGATTACTCCAAATGCAGGATACCATGTAGACAGCCTTACAGTAGATGGAACTGCAGTTGACGTTGTAACAGAATATACATTCTCAGACGTAACAGCAAACCATACGATTGCAGTAACATTTGCAAAAGATGCAATGACAGTTGCAAAGGAAAATCTGCTTGCAGCAATCAATACAGCAAATGAGAAGCTCGCACAGACAGACGCTTATACACCGGCTTCTCTGGAAGCACTTCAGAATGCTGTAGATGAAGCTCAGACAGTTTACAACAAAGCAGATGCAACTCAGACAGAAGTTGACAATGCAAAAGCAAATGTAGAAGCTAAGATTGTATCACCGGTCTTGGCTGCGTCACCCTCTGCTGCTTTCACTGAAAGAGAAGGCAGACAAATCTGCACTGAGACTTGCAGTGAAAGCAGCAGAGGGTGAAGCAGCCCTGACAGATAAGTATACAGAAGAATCCATCGCAGCTCTTCAGACAGCAATTGATGCAGCCAATAGAGTTCTGGCTGATGACAACGCAACCCAGGCAGAGGTAGATGCACAGGTTGAAGCTGTAAATGCAGCAAAGGCAGCACTCGAAGAGAAGAAAGCACCGGTTGTAAAAGAGGAGCTTGAAAAGGCGGTTGCAGATGCAACAGAAGTTGTCGGAGCAACAGACAAGTATACAGAAGCATCACTTGCAGCCCTTCAGTCAGCAATTGATGCAGCCAATGCAGTTCTTCAGAATCCAGATGCAACTCAGGACGAGATTGATGCAGCAGTACAGTCTGTAAAAGAAGCAAAAGAAGCCCTGAAAGCAAAAGATGATAATAAGAAAGATGACAGCAATAAGGGTGATGACAAGAAGGACGATAATAACGGATCCAATAATAATGGCGGAAATAACAACGGCAATACAAATGCAGGATCAAAGAATAATGGTTCTTCCAACAACGGTACTGCAAATGGCGGAAACGGCACATCAAATGCAGTGAAAGCAGCCAAGACCGGTGATACAGCAAATGTAGCTGGAATGGCAATGCTTTGCCTGGCAGCAGGACTTGTTGCAGTAATGGCAAGGAGAAAAAGAACAAACTAATCAGAAGTGAGTTTTGAAGTTCCAATGCAGTAAAAGACAAAATAAAGCACAGCCAACAGAGTTTTATCTCTGATGGCTGTGCTTTATGATATTTGAAAAAGTTTTTATTTCAAAATTGCTTTTCTGTAATGTGACGGTGTTGCATTTACCACGTTCATAAAGACTTTGGAATAATGCTGGGAATCTTTGAAGCCGACCTGAAGGGCAATCTCTGTCAGTGTCAGACTTGTATTCTGCATTAATTCAATGGAACGGTTGATCCGGTAAATGTTAATGTAATTAGAAAGGGTTACCCCCATATAATTCTTGAAGATCTTACTCAGATAGCGGACAGAGATATGCAGCTGTAAGGCGATATCCTCCTGACGGATCTTTTGGGTAAAATGTTCCTGAACGTAATTCAGAGTATAAGCCACGTAACTGTTCTGAAGCTGTGGTTCGGAAAATTCACGCTCTGTTTCTGCATGGTCAAGGATATACAACATCAGGTTCATCAGTGCAACATTAATATTTGCAGCAGAGAAGAGACTGTTGGATGAAGCATAGAGCGTAATGAGCTTCTGAAGATGTTCATTGATGACCGGATCCGATTCCATTCGGTAATAGAATTGGGCAGAAAAGAGGATCGCGTGCATCAGAGTGATAGGAAAAACTCCCTCATCTTCAAGAACAATCGTGGAAAACATCTCAGGATTAAAGTGAATATGCTGAAATTCACAGTCCGATGTATCATTCAGATAGAAAGAATGGATCACATCCGGGAGCAGCATGATAAACTCACCCTCTGTACAGTGGATGGTTTCCGACTGGATATCCATATAACATTCACCGGAAAGAATCCGATAAATCTCAATATTTGTATGTAAGTGCCGGGCAAAACTATAACCGGCTTTACGATATTCAACAACAGCACCGGACAGAATGGAATCGGACAATGTCATTAATCCAGGTACT
>OOAT01001095.1_pt1 | contig 10826 bp, 9 predicted proteins | sample 1671441 | NCBI WGS metagenome assembly OOAT01 (sample SAMN06348157, study PRJEB24527) | human gut metagenome | biome: human gut; feature: ankylosing spondylitis patient; material: feces | host: Homo sapiens | place: China | collected 2015-10 | reverse complement strand
GTGTTGAGGCAGTCGGCCCCTGTGAGGTCACCGCTGACAACATCAAGCAGGGCGACGACATCGAAATTCTGAACCCTGAGTGGCACATCGCAACCCTGGGCGAGGGCGGCAAGCTCGTCATGGAGCTGACCTTCGATAAGGGCCGCGGCTATGTGCCCGCAGAGCGCAACAAACAGGCTATCATCGAGAAGAACGATATCAACACTCTTCCCGTTGACAGCATTTACACCCCTGTGCTCAAGGTGAACTACAACGTCGAGAGCACCCGTGTTGGCCAGGCGATCGATTATGACAAGCTGACCATTGAGGTTTGGACCGATGGCACGATCAATGCGCAGGAAGCCGTTTCTCTGGCTGCCCGTGTGCTGACCGAGCACCTGAACCTGTTCGTCAACCTGTCCGATGAGGCAGCCGGCGCTGAGATCATGGTGGAGAAGACCAACGACGACAAGGAAAAGGCTCTGGAAATGACCATTGAAGAGCTGGATCTGAGCGTGCGTTCCTTCAACTGCCTGAAGCGCGCAGGCATCAACACGGTGGAAGATCTGGTCAGCAAGAGCGAGGACGAGATGATGAAGGTCCGCAACCTCGGTCGCAAGAGCCTGGAAGAAGTCATGGCAAAGCTGGACTCCCTGGGCTTCAAGCTGAACACGGATGACGAATAACTAAAATAATTAAGGAGTGAAACGGGATGCCCGGTACCAGAAAGCTCGGTAGAACCAGCGACAGCCGCAACGCTATGATGCGCGCTATGGTTACCTACCTGTTAGAGAATGGCAAGATTGAGACCACTGTCACTCGCGCTAAGGACGTTCGTTCCATGGCCGAGAAGATGATCAGCCTTGGCAAGGCAAGCGACCTGCACACCAAGCGTCAGGTTTATGCCTATATCACCAAGGAAGATGTTGCAAAGAAGCTGTTTGATGAGATCAGCCCCAAGTACGCTGACCGCAACGGCGGCTACACCCGCATCATCAAGATCGGCGCTCGCCGCGGCGACGCAGCTGAGATGGCAGTTCTGGAGCTCGTCTGATCTGCTCTGACTGTTTGATACAGCGTTCAAAAGCCCTTTCCCAGCAATGGGAGAGGGCTTTTTTTGCGTGGCATTTTCATTGCTTCTGAATGTTCCCGGGAATAGCGGGCCAAACCGCAAACATTTCAACAAGTCCACTAAAAACTCGAACCTATTTTCTAGCAAAATGCCTCTTGATATGTTGTATGGGGGGGTAAACTTAAAATGCAGACGGTGCCTTTTGGGGTGGGTGCCTGCAAAATAACAAACGAAAAGAGGAAGAGAACATGAGAAAAAAGAGTACGAGACTTCTCAGTGCAGCCCTTGCGGTGTGCATGACGGTGACTGTTCTCCCCATGAGTGCATTTGCTTCCGGGGTGGCAGAGGTAAGTCCACAGGAAACTGCCGCCGCACAGAGCGAGGAGACCGGGGACGTGACCAGGGACGTTGCGATCGACGAAGAACATTTTCCGGACTCGAACTTCCGCGAATTTGTAAAAAAGTATGACCGCGACAAGGATGGCAAACTGAGCCAGATCGAACTTGCGAAGGTCACAGATCTGAATTGCGACAAGAGTTATTCCGGCGTGACGGACGATGAAAAGATCAAAAGCCTGAAGGGCATTGAATATTTTACCTCGTTGAAGACGCTGAGCTGCCGGCGTAATCTGCTGACGGAATTGGACGTGAGCAACAATTCGGAGCTGAAGTCGCTGGACTGCGATGAGAATCAGCTGAGTGCACTGGATGTCAGCAACCATCCGGCGCTGGAGGATCTGAGCAGCTATCATAATCCGCTGACTGCACTGAATGTCAGCAACTGTCCGGCGCTGAAGACGCTGAGCTGCGAGGGTGATCGGCTGCTGAGTGAACTGGATGTCAGCAGCTGTTCGGCGCTGGAGAAGCTGTACTGCGATGCGTGTCAGCTGAGTGTACTGGTCCTGGGAAACCACCCGAACCTGATGTATTTGAACTGCAGTGAGAACCGGCTGACCTCGCTTAATATTATCGGCAGCAACGCCATCGACCAATCTCGTTACGACCGATTTCATACCTACTCTAACAGTTATGACATCGTAGTGGCTGACAACCGCTATCGACTGAGCAAGCTGCCGGGCAACTTCGATGCATCCAAGGTCGAGGAATCGCAAGGCGGCAGTTTTGATGCGGAAAGCAACATCCTGACCGTTGACCCAGATGCAACAGAGGTCACCTATACCTACAATTGCGGCACGTACGCCAGTGGTGATAGCATAAAGGCCAAATTTACGCTGAACGTGACCCACCACACCCACCACTACGGCGACTGGCTCCGTGACGAGACCGACCACTGGAAGAAGTGCACCGACTCCGATTGCCCGGAGCCGGAGGAAAGCGTGACAGAGACGAAGGCCGCGCACGACTTTGACGAGGGTGGCGTCTGCAAAGTGTGCGGCTATCAGCGGGAGACCGCCGTGCCCGATGCCCCTGCAGGCGGGAGCGGCACCGACAACATTCAGGGCGCAATCTCTGCTGTGGTCGTGGGTGCTGCCGTAGGCGTCATCGCTTACGAAGCCGGCACCGGCATCTACCGCGTCATCAATATGCCCGGCATCCCCATGCCCTCCAACCGTATCGAGCTGGCCGAGCTGCTGTGGGAGCACGCCGGGAAGCCTGAGCCTGTAAGCACCGCCCTCTACAGCGACATCGACGAGGGCGATACCGACGCACAAAAGGCCGCCCGCTGGGCAGTGGAGCAGGATCTGATGAAGGACGATGCGGACAACAATAAATTCCACCCGGCCTTCCCCGTCAGCAAGCTGCGCACCTGCCTGACCTGGAACGCCGCAAAAGAAAAAGGCTTGTTTGACAAGACCGAAGAATAAAAATCAGGACCCCAAAAGGGCTGCTGCACCAAATGTGGTGCGGCAGCCCCTTTTCTCGTTTTCGGGTGTTGGAATTGCGCCCGGCCCGTGGTATACTGACAATAGCATGTTTTCGGCCTTTGGCCGGACAAGTTTTCCACACAGAGGAGGCGCAGCGGTTGAAACATCCGAATCATTTTGGCTGGTGGTTGGCTTGCGTGCTGCTGTGCCTGCTTCTGGCAGGCTGCAGCATGCCCGGCGAACAGGTGCAGGTGGAGGAGCTTCTGCGTGCGCCCAAGCTTTCCGGCGATTACGGCGATGTGCAGACTGCCCTGAACGACTGGCTGGGGGAGAGCGCACAGCTCAAATATCCCATGCAGGGCGACCTGCTTTCGCCTTTCCTGCTGCAGGATCTGGACGGTGACGGCAGGCAGGATGCCGCCGTGCTTTACACCACCGCCCAAAGCTCCAACGTGTGCATTGCCATCCTGCAGAAGGATGATGCCGACATCTGGCATGTGCGCCAGAACGTAGAGGGCCTTGCGGACACGGTAGAGTCGGTGGGGCTGGCCCAGCTGCAGCCCGGCGATGCCACCCAACTGGTGGTGGGTTATACAGCGGCACAGGGCGACCATTATCTGGCTGTGTATTCCTACACCGACGGCGTGCTTTCCACGATCCTGGAGCAGCAGTACCAGCAGTATCTGGTGGAGGATATCACCGGCGGCGGCAATCAGGACCTGATCCTGATGTCTACGCTGGAGGACGGCGGCGTGCAGATCGAACTGCTGACCGTGGATAAAGAGGGCAGCTTCCAGCAGGTGGCTGTTATGGGCCTTTCCGCCAATCGGTTCGCCGGCTGCGCCTCGGTGGCGGCGGGTGTGGGTGCGGACGGCAGGCATTATCTGGTGCTGGATGGCTGGACCGGCATTTCCGGCAACAATCTGGCCAGCGTGCTGCTGCGTTTTGACGAGGACACGCAGCAGATGGTGCCTGCCGATCAGATCAGCACCGAAAAGCTTTACACCGCATCCCTGCGCAATGTGCCCAGTCTGGTCAGTCAGGATCTGGACGGCGACGGCATCGTGGAGATCCCCACCCAGCCGGACGAAGCGGGCCTGCTGAACATGAGCCAGAGCCGCCGCATGGATTTTATCGTGTGGATGGACTATACCAGCCCGCACCCGGAAAAAAGCTTCGGGCTGCTGGACGAAGAGACCAACTGCTATATCGAGCTGCCCATGGAGTGGGAGGGCAACCTCAAACTGACCGACAGCGAACAATATGATGGTGCAGTGGAGCTGCGCACGGTGGACGAAGACCAGCTGGTAATGACCCTGCGTCTGGTGCGCACCACCTCCAGCCTGAAGGGCTGGACCCGCCTTGGCATCGTGGCATCCCGCCAGATGCAGGCGAAGCTTGCCCCGGATGTGGAGATCCGTGATAAAAATTACCGCCTGTCCAAGGCGCTGTATCTGCTCAACTAAAGAACGGAGGAACAGTTCATGGTACGAGTGCTTGTCGTTGAAGATGAAGCCAACATCCGCGAGATGATCGCGCTGAACCTGCGCCTTGCGGGCATGGAGGCTGTGGAGGCCGAAAGCGCCGAGGCGGCTCTGCCGCTGCTGGAGAAGAAGCCGGGCTGCGATGCGGCCATTCTGGATGTGATGCTGCCGGGCATGAACGGCTTCTCCCTGTGCGAGACCATCCGCCGCACCGATCAGAAGATCGGCATTATCATCCTCAGCGCCAAGGGACAGGAGCAGGACAAGATCCGCGGCCTTTCTATTGGTGCCGATGACTATATGACCAAGCCTTTCAGCGTAAGCGAACTGCTGGCCCGTGTGAAAGCGCTGTGCCGCCGCGTCGGCCGTACTGCAGGCGGGGACGAAAAAGAAAAGGAAAACCCGCTGGGGATGCTCACCAGCGGCGAATTTGTGCTGGACGAAAACCGCCGCGTGCTGCTCAAGGCAGGCCAGCCTATTGAGCTGACGCAGGTGGAATTCCAGATCATGGAGCTGTTCTTCCGCAACCCCGGCATTGCGCTGGTGCGCGAGAAGATCTTGAAGGGTGTGTGGGGCGAGAACTATTTTGGTGACGTGAAGATCGTGGATGTGAACATCCGCCGTCTGCGCATGAAGGTGGAGGATGAACCCAGCCATCCCACCCATATCCTTACTGTGTGGGGTTACGGTTACAGATGGGAAGAATGAGAAGCGGGATCACCCGCCGGTGGCTGCGGGGCAACCTGCTCATCACCGTGCTGCTGGTGCTGCTGGCCGAAACCATGTTCCTGTACAACTACACACGCAGCTATTATAACAGCGTGCAGCAGACCATGTACCGGCGGTTCTCTTCGGTGTCCGGCCAGCTGAAAATGTACACCGGCGATACGGTGCAGAGCACGGCGGCTACCCGCAGCGTGGCCCTGCGCCGCATGGTGGAGCAGTTTGCCGATAAGGACAAATACGAGTTCATGCTGCTGGACAGCTATGGCGGGGTCATTGCGTCCTCCAGCGGCACAAATGCGGACGGCATTGTGACCGGCATCGACTTTGAGCAGGCGCAGGAGGCTTCTGATGGCCTTGGTGTGGCGGTCTACCGCACCCAGTCCGGTGAGCTGGTGATGGCCACCTGCTATCTGGTGCCCTATGCCGCCGAGGATGTGGCGGCGATGCGTCTTGTCACCAGCCTGACCCTTGTGGGAGCGCAGATCAAGAACGCCCTCGCGGTAAGTGTTGTGATCGCGGCGGTGATCCTTGCTTTCACCGTGATGTCCGGCCTGTACTTCATCCGCAGCATCGTGGTGCCGCTGGGACAGGTGGAGCGCACCGCAGCCAGCATCGCCCGGGGTGAGCTGGATGTGCGCCTGCCGGTCACTGGCAATGAGCACGACGAGGTGGACCGCCTGCGCGGCACCATCAACCAGATGGCCGAAGGGCTGGAAGAGACCGAGAAGATGAAGAACGAGTTCATCAGTTCCGTCTCTCACGAGCTGCGCACACCGCTCACCTCCATCCGGGGCTGGGTGGAGACCCTGCGCACACTGGACGACCCGGCAGACGAGAACTACCGCAAGGGCCTTGAGATCATCAACAATGAGACGGGCCGCCTGTACAACATGGTGGAAGAGCTGCTGGATTTCAGCCGTCTGCAGAACGGCCGCATCCGTATGGACTGCCGCCCGCTGGACCTTGTGGCAGAGCTGACCGATGCGGTGCTGTTCTGTGAAGCGCGCATCCAGCGCGAGGGCCTTGTGCTCAGCTACACCGAGCCGGAGGAGATGATCCCGGTCTATGCCGACCCGGACCGTCTGCGGCAGGTGTTCATCAACATCATGGACAACGCCATCAAGTACTCGGCCCCCGGCGGACGCATCACGGTCAAGCTGTGGGCGGGCGAATACAAGGCTTTTGCGGAGATCATCGATCAGGGCCGCGGCATCCCGCCGGAAGACCTTGAGAATGTCAAGACCAAGTTCTACAAGGGCAGCAATTCGGTGCGCGGCAGCGGCATCGGCCTTGCGCTGGTGGATTCCATCATGACTGCACTGGACGGCACCATGGACATCAAGAGCACGCTGGGCCGGGGCACAGTGGTCACACTGGGCTTGCCGCTGTACCATAAGGCGTGAAGATTTTGTCACAATTCTGTGGTAAAATGGTCGAGAAAAATATGATCCGATAGGAGAACCCAATGAATCAACCCAAAAAGGAACGTTTTAAGACTAGCGTCGGCGGGCAGGCGCTGATGGAAGGCATCATGATGCGCGGCCCGAAGCTCATCTGCTGCGCCGTGCGCAAGCCGGACGGCACCATTGAGACCAAGATCGACCCTGTGAAGAACCACGGCATCTGGACAAAGATCCCGCTGGTGCGCGGTGCCATCTCCATGATCGAAAGCCTGATCGTGGGCTACCGCTACATGATGTACTCGGCTCAGGTGAGCATGGGTGACGACTACGACCCCGAAGAGGAAGAGACTGCCTTTGAAAAATGGGTGGGCGACCACTTGGGCAAAAAGGCAGAGGACGCACTGCTGGCCTGTGCCGCCGTACTGGGCGGCCTGCTGGCGATTTTGCTGTTCACCGTGCTGCCCACCCTCATCGTGGGCGGTGTGAACCACTTTGTAACATTGGGCCGTTGGGCCAAGGTGGTGCTGGAAGCGGTGCTGAAAGTTGGCATCTTCCTCACCTATATGGTGGCCATCTCCAAGATGAAGGAGATCCACCGCGTGTTTGAGTACCACGGTGCCGAGCACAAGACCATTGCCTGCTATGAGGCCGGTGATGAGCTGACCGTGGAGAATGTGCGCAAGTACACTCGGTTCCATCCGCGCTGCGGCACCAGTTTCCTCATTCTGGTGGTCATCGTCAGCGTGTTCCTCTACAGCGTGCTGCCGTGGGGCAGCATCGGCCTGCGGGTGCTGTTCAAGCTGCTGCTTCTGCCGCTGGTCATGGGCATCAGCTATGAGCTGCTCAAGTGGTGCGGCCGGTCCGATAACATTGCCACCCGCATCATCCGCCAGCCCGGTATCTGGGTGCAGCACCTGACCGTGTTTGAACCGGACGACAGCATGATCGAGGTGGCCATTGCCGCTGTGACCCCTGTGCTGCCCGAGGACCCGGAGGATGGCAGATGGTAATTGCTGGTTTGACCCCGCGCGAAGCGGTGCGGGCCGTGGAAGCCCGGCTTTCCGCTGCAGGGTGTCCGGATGCCGATTACGATGCACGGGAGCTGTTCCGCGTGGCAGCCGGGCGGGATGCCCGCCTTTCCGACCGGGTGCTGACCACAGAGGAAGCGGAAAAGCTGGAAGCCCTCTGCACGCGCCGTGAGCAGCGGGAACCGCTGCAATACCTGTGCGGGATCTGGAGCTTTCTGGATTTTGACCTTGCCGTTGGCCCCGGTGTGCTCTGCCCCCGGGCAGACACTGAGGTGGTAGCGGAAGCGGCTGCCAATACCCTGACGGGCATTGCAGCGCCCCGGGTGCTGGATCTCTGCGCGGGGACCGGCTGTTTGGGGCTGGGCGTCAAGCGCTTCTGTCCGGCGGCGCAGGTGACCTGCGTGGAAAAAAGCCCGGAAGCCTTTGTTTATCTGGAAAAGAACTGCCGCTGCGCCCTGAAAGGGCAGGGCGGGCAGACGGAGGACTTGCTGGAGCCTACCGCGTTTGAGCAGGCAGATGCCCCGGCCTTTGACTGGGGGCCGGCGCTGAACGCTCTGCGCGCAAAGGCAAAGCCAGCCTATGCGGTGCAGCCGGTGGAGGGCGACCTGTTCACATACTGGCAGGGCCTGCCGGAAGGGCAGCTTGATCTGATCGTATCCAACCCGCCCTACCTCACCGCCGAGGAGATGCGGCATCTGCAGCCGGAGGTGGCGCAGGAACCGGCCATGGCGCTGGAAGCGGGGGAGGACGGCCTTGTGTTTTACCGTGCCCTTGCAGAGCATTACCAGAATGCACTGCGGCCCGGCGGAGCGCTGGTGCTGGAGATCGGCTGGCAGCAGCGGCAGGCTGTGGCGGCACTGCTGGCTGCAAACGGCTGGGCAGACATTGAGTGCCGCAAGGATTTTGGCGGCAATGACCGGTGCATGATCGCCCACAGACCCGAAAAATAAAAATGAAAATAGAAACAACTTCTTGTTGTAATATTTTGATTTTGTGGTATACTATACTGGAAAGTATACGGACAGCCCGCGCACGGCGGGCAGCAGGAAGAAAAGGAGCAGCACGCTATGGCAAAAAATCAGAACAACAACACCGTTGCCCCGGCGACCAAAAAGACCGAGCCGGAGGCCAAAAAGGATGCGCTGGCCACTGCGCTGGCCCAGATCGAAAAGCAGTTCGGCAAGGGTGCCGTGATGAAGCTGGGTGATAACGCCTCCATGCAGGTGGATGCCATTTCCACCGGCAGTCTGGGTCTGGATCTGGCTCTGGGTGTGGGCGGTGTGCCCCGCGGCCGCATCATTGAGGTGTACGGCCCGGAATCCAGTGGTAAGACCACGCTGGCTCTGCACATTCTGGCCGAAGCCCAGAAGCAGGGCGGCGAAGTGGCCTTCATTGACGTGGAGCACGCACTGGACCCCACCTATGCCGAAGCGCTGGGCGTGGATATCAACAATCTGCTGGTCAGCCAGCCGGACACCGGCGAGCAGGCCATGGAAATCTGCGAAGCACTGGTGCGCTCCGGTGCCATCGATGCCATCGTGGTGGACTCGGTTGCCGCCATGGTGCCGAGGGCTGAGATCGAGGGCGAAATGGGCGACAGCCATGTGGGCCTGCAGGCCCGCCTGATGAGTCAGGCCATGCGCAAGCTGACTTCGGTCATCGGCAAGACCAACACGGTCTGCGTCTTCATCAACCAGCTGCGTGAAAAAGTGGGCGTGATGTACGGCAACCCGGAGGTCACCACCGGCGGCCGCGCCCTGAAATATTACGCCTCGGTGCGCATCGACATCCGCCGCGTGGAGGGCCTGAAGGACTCTTCCGGCCAGTTCATCGGCAACCACACCCGCGCCAAGATCGTCAAGAATAAGGTGGCACCTCCGTTCCGTGAGGCAGAGTTCGATATCATGTTCGGCGAGGGCATTTCCAAGATGAGCGAACTCATTGATGTGGGCGTGAAGCTGGGCATCGTGCAGAAGAGCGGCGCATGGTTCAACTATGGCGATATCCGTCTGGGTCAGGGCCGTGACAACGCAAAGCAGTTCCTGAAGGACAATCCCGAGATCGCAAACGACATCGAGGGCCAGATCCGCGCCAATGCCGATAAGCTGTACGCATCCCGCCGCCCGGCAGGCAAGGGCGCTGCGGCCAAGGCCGAGGAACCTGCCAAGGCTGCAGATGCCAAGGAGCCGGTGGTCAAGGCTCCTGCCCGCAGCAGCGAGAGCGAACTGGATATCATGGTGGAGGACTAAATGTCCTTTTATAAACGCCGCCGCCCGAAGCAGGAAGAAGAAAAGTGCGCCGACCCGGCCAAGGCCCGCGCCCGCGCACTGGATGCGCTGGCCTCGCGCGAGATGTCCTCGGCACAGCTGTATGAACGGCTGTGCTATGGCTTTACCGAGCAGGCTGCAGCGGCTGCTGTGGCTGAGATGGTGGAGCTGGATTACGTAAACGATGACCGCTATGCCGAAGCCCGGGCACACAGCCTGCTTGCCGCCCGCAAGAGCCGCCGTGCGGCGGCCCAGAACCTGCGGCAGAAGGGCCTTTCCGGCGCGCAGATCGAGCAGGCGCTGGAAAGCGTCTATGCCCCGGACGCAGACGGCGAAAGCCCGGAGCTGGAAGCTGCCGCCGCTCTGGTGCGCAGCCGCTACATGAAAAAGCTGGCCGATGGCCGCCGCGACCTTGTGGTGGCTGCCCTGCAGCGCCGCGGCTTTGCGTATTCGGTCATAAAAGAAGCGATAAAAAGAGCGGAAGAAGAATAAAAAGCACCCCTCAAAAGAGAAAGAGAGTATCATCCCCTATGAAAATTGCGTGTATTTCCCTTGGCTGCCCCAAGAATCAGGTCGATCTGGATGTGATGGTGCACATCCTGCTGTCTGCCGGCCACGAGACCGTGGCCGATCTGGCCGAAGCAGATGTGATCCTTGTGAACACCTGCGGCTTCATCGAGAGCGCCAAGACCGAAGCCATTGAAAACATTCTGGAAGCCTGCTCCTACAAGCAGCAGAACCCGGAGCTGAAGGTTATCGTCACCGGCTGTCTTGCCGAGCGCTACCGCAGCCAGATCGAGGAAGAGATCCCCGAGGTGGACGCGGTGGTGGGCTGTGCCTCCAACAAGGCCATCGACACCATCGTGGCCCGCCTGTTCCATGGTGAGGACCATCTGGAAAGCTACGGTGCCAAAAAGGACTTTCCGCTGGGCGGCAAGCGTGTCATCGGCACGCCTGCCCACTATGCGTACTTAAAGATCGCTGAAGGCTGCAACAACCGCTGCCACTACTGCGCCATCCCCGGCATCCGCGGCCCGCTGC
>OOAT01001086.1_pt1 | contig 10971 bp, 10 predicted proteins | sample 1671441 | NCBI WGS metagenome assembly OOAT01 (sample SAMN06348157, study PRJEB24527) | human gut metagenome | biome: human gut; feature: ankylosing spondylitis patient; material: feces | host: Homo sapiens | place: China | collected 2015-10 | reverse complement strand
CGCTCTTGGTGCGGTGCTGTCGACATTCCCGGTTCGGCAATTTGCAGAAGTGACATTATTCAAAATCCAGTAGCTGGCGATTTAAAAACATAACTTTTTTTAAATCTTCTGCCGCCAGCGAGACATCAGATTTCACATCGAACGCATCTGCGACTTCGTTGAGCAGTTCGTCCTTTTCTTTTTCGATAGCTTTCTTCATGACTGCGAGCTCGGTTGTATCGCCGGCGCCTTTCGCATCGGCGATGGCCTCACGGCGCTCGAGCTGCTCAAAGAGAAACTCTTCGGAGATTGAACCGCTGCTGTCCTCATCGATCGGATGTCCGCGAAGAGCACAAAGAACCTTGCCGCGCTGAATCGGATCGCTGAGTTTCTGGTAAGCGTCGTTAATCAGCGTTGCCCATTGCTGAGCCACACGCTTTTCAGCGTCGCTTGCCGAGGCAAAACGGTCGGGATGAACCTTCTTCTGGATTTCAAAATACTTTTCATCCAACTTTTGTTTGTCGATTCGGAACTGGGGTTTCAGACCGAAAATTTCAAAAGGGCTCATCGCCGCCATAATGCCTCCGCTTCAGTTAGACATGGAAAGATTTACCGCAGCCGCAGCTTTCTTTCTCGTTCGGGTTCTTGAATTTGAATCCGGTATTGAGACCTTCACGGACAAAGTCCAGTTCGGTTCCGTTGATATAGGGCAGGCTCTTAGGATCAACAATCACTTTGATCCCGTAGCTTTCGTAGACCTGATCTTCGGGTTCGATTTTGTCCGCAAACTCTAAGGCGTAAGCCATACCGGAGCAGCCGCTGGTTTTGACACCGACTCTAAGACCGACGCCTTTGCCGCGTTTACGAAGGAATTCTTCAACGTGGGAAGCTGCTTTTTCTGTCAATGTTACCGACATTATTTATCCTTAATCTGAGCTTGTTTCTGACGATAGTCTTCCACTGCGGCCTTAATGGCATCTTCAGCAAGAATCGAGCAGTGAATTTTGACGGGAGGAAGCTCGAGCTCCTCGGCAATGGCCGTATTTTTGAGCTGTTCGGCTTCTTCCAGAGTCTTGCCCTTGATCAGTTCGGTGACCAAGGAGCTGGAAGCGATGGCGCTGGTGCAGCCGTAGGTTTTGAACTTAGCGTCTTCGATTACGCCGTTGTCATTGACCTTGATCTGCAGGCTTAAAACGTCGCCGCAGGCGGGAGCGCCGCGCGTACCGGTTCCGACGTTCGGATCGTTTTTATCCAGTCTGCCGACATTTCTGGGGTGCTGGAAATGATCCATCACTTTATCGCTGTATTGCATTCTTTTCTTTCCTTATTAGTGTTCTGTCCATTTAACTTGTTTCATGTCCACGCCTTCTTTGTACATCTCCCAAAGCGGGGACATTTCACGAAGCTGTGCAACCTTTTCTTTGATGAGTTTGACGGTGTAGTCAATCTCTTCTTCCGTCGTGAAGCGGCCTAAGCTGAAGCGGATGGAGCTATGAGCCAGTTCGTCATCAATACCGAGAGCACGCAGAACGTAGGACGGTTCCAAGCTGGCGGAGGTGCAGGCAGAGCCGGAAGAAACGGCGATTTCAGGACAGCTGGCCATAAGGGCTTCACCTTCAACAAATGCGAAGCTGACGTTGAGGTTGAACGGAGCTCTGTGTTCCATGCTTCCGTTGACATGGACGGCTTCGATTTCGCTCAAGCCTTTCCAGAGTCTGTCGCGAAGAGCGCCGATACGCTTCATTTCTTCGTCCATTTCCAGGCGGCACAGTCTGTAGGCTTCGCCCATACCGACGATCTGGTGTGTGGCAAGGGTGCCGGAGCGCATGCCTCTTTCGTGGCCGCCGCCGTGGATGATGGCTTCGATACGGGCACGCGGTTTACGGCGAACGTAAAGAGCACCCATACCTTTCGGTCCGTAAAGCTTGTGAGCAGAAAGGCTCATCAGGTCGACTTTGAGTTTTTCCATGTCCAGAGGAATCTTGCCGGCGGCCTGAGTGGCGTCGACGTGGAACAGGATTCCGCGTTCGCGGCACATTTCACCGATTTTTTCGATGTCCTGAATAACGCCGATTTCGTTGTTGACGGCCATCACGGAAACCAGAGTTGTATCAGAACGCATGGCTTTAGCCAAAGCGTCGAGGTCTAAGAGTCCGTCCTTGCCGACATCCATGTAGGTGACTTCAAAGCCTTCGCGTTCGAGCTCGCGCATGGAGTCCAACACCGCTTTGTGTTCGGTCTTTACCGTGATTAAATGCTTGCCCTTGTCCTTGTGGAAACGAGCTGCACCCTTGATTGCGAGGTTGTCGCTTTCGGTTGCGCCGCTGGTCCAAACGATTTCTTTCGGATCGGCGTTGATCAATGCTGCCACTTCAGCGCGGGCGTTTTCAACAGCCTCTTTGGCTTTCCAGCCGTACTCGTGGCTCGTGCTGGCAGCGTTGCCGAAATTCTCGTAGAGGAAAGGAATCATCTTATCGACGACACGAGGATCCACAGGCGTAGTCGCAGAATAATCAAGGTAAATAGGGAACTTCATGATTAGCTCCAATGAAGAGATAAATTGGGGATTTATTAAACCTTCGGTTTGATAATGGATACGGGGCTTAAGCCCTGATCTTTGAGCTTTTTCTTGTCAGCCAGGTTTTTCAGCGAGATCCCTTTCAGGAACTTTCGGATTTCCTCGTTGAGGCTTTCCCAAAGATCGAATGTGATGCACTCACCTTCTCCGTCGCAGACTTCTCTGTTTTTATCGCAGCTGGCTTTCTCCAGCGGATCGTCCACGGCTTCCAAAATATCGATCACCGTGATCTGATCTGCAGGCTTGGCCAAACGGTAACCGCCGGCAGGACCGCGCACGCCTTCAAGGAGTCCGGCTCTGCGCAGCTTTCCGAAGATCTGCTCAAGATAGGCACTTGAAAGATGGCGTCTGTCCCCGATCGCAGCAATGGATACGTACTCTTCCGGATCGTGGAGAGCAATATCAAGCATTGCGGTGACGGCAAAACGGCCTTTAGTAGTGAGTTTCATACTTATTCCGATTCATTTAGTCGGAAATAATAGACCGTTTTATTTCCGAGCGCAATAGTCGGAATTGAAAAAGCCCTCCGAAGAGGGCTAAAAAGGAAAATGAATTTTCAGCGGCTACAGAGCTGAGCCGGGAATGTAGACGGAAGCGCGTTTCTTGACGACTTCAAGCAAACCTTCGCAAGCGTCTTCACAGTAGTCGAGCACTGTGTTAAAACCTTCATTGCCGCCGTAATACGGATCGGGCACTACAGCCGTATCGTATTCGGTTGCGTAGCGCATCAGGAGCGCCAGCTTGTGTTTATACATCGGCGGGCAGATCTGCTGCATAGCAGTCAGATTTTCCCAGTCCATCGCCAAAATGAAGTCGCACTCCCTAAAGTCGTCGGATGTAATCTGACGGGCTCTCAGCTCGGATAAGTCATATCCGCGCTTACGGCCTGCAATCTGAGCGCGCACGTCCGGCGCCTCTCCGACGTGATAACCATGTGTACCGGCAGAATCCACGATTACTTTGTCAGTCAGTCCGGCTTCCTTCACCATTTTCTTAAAAACTGCTTCAGCCGTAGGGGAACGACAGATATTCCCCATGCACACAAATAAAACTTTTACCATGTTTTTTGCATTCTTCTTAATTGACGAATTAATCACACCTCTCTCGCGTACACCGCAGGCAGGTTGCAATAGCTTACGAGCCCCTAACGCTTTTTGCAAAAATGTATAGGGTAATTACTAATAATTCAACTCAAAATGAGCACTCAAGCATTCGGCTTTGCGCCTTCTTCATCCTCGCCGGGCGTTGCACCGAAAACCTGTTTACGAATAGACGCCAATTTATCACGGACTTCGGAGGCTTTTTCGAATTCGAGATTCTTAGCATGCTCAAACATTTCATTTTCGAGACGTTTGATTTCGCGAGCCAGTTCTTTCGGCCCCATTTTTTCGTAATCCTGACCGTCAACCAGACCGAATTCGTTTTCAAGACTATCGCTCTTATAGACACCGTCAATAATGTCACGGATCCCTTTCTTAACGCTCTTAGGCGTGATGTTGTGTGCGACGTTGTAAGCCGTTTGTTTTTCTCTGCGTCGAGCCGTTTCGTCCATCGCTCGGCGCATGGAATCGGTAATCGTATCGGCATACAGAATGGCTTTGCCTTCAACATTTCGCGCAGCACGTCCGATGGTCTGAATGAGAGAACGCTCGCTTCGCAGGAAGCCTTCTTTATCCGCATCCAAAATTGCGACCAGTGCTACTTCCGGAATATCCAGACCTTCTCTCAGCAAGTTAATGCCGATCAGAACATCGAAAACTCCGGCGCGCAGGTCACGAATGATTTCCACGCGTTCCACCGTATCAATGTCTGAGTGAAGGTAACGGACTTTGATGTCGTTATCCTGCAGGAAATCCGTTAAGTCCTCGGCCATGCGTTTGGTCAGGGTCGTAATCAGAATTCGCTGACCTTTAGAGATTCTCTCTTTGATTTCGCCGAGTACATCGTCCACCTGAGTCGTAGCCGGGCGTACTTCTACTTCCGGGTCCACGAGGCCCGTCGGACGCACCACCTGTTCAACGATCTGAGAAGAATGATTCAGCTCATAGTCTGCCGGGGTGGCCGAGACAAAGATCGCACGACGCATCTTGCTTTCGAATTCGTCAAAGCGGAGCGGACGGTTGTCTTTGGCGCTCGGAAGACGGAAGCCGTAGGTGACGAGGGTTTCTTTTCTTGCGCTGTCTCCGCGATACATTCCGCCGATCTGACCTAAAAGAACGTGAGATTCGTCAAAGAACATCAGCGCGTCTTTCGGCAGATAGTCGATCAAGGTCGGAGGCGGCTCTCCGGGCAGACCTCCTGCTAAGTGGCGGCTGTAGTTCTCAATGCCTTTGCAGAAACCCACTTCATGGAGCATCTCCAAGTCAAAGAGTGTTCTTTCGCGGATACGCTGCGCTTCAAGCAGCTTGCCGCTCTCTATAAATTTAGTCTCCTGATCCCGAAGCTCGTCTTTGATGGCTTCAATCGCTCGCAGGATATCGTTTCTCGGCGTGACATAGTTCGATGTCGGATAGATAGCAAAGCGGTCTACCTTCTGGCGAGTTTTGCCGGTCAGCGGATCAAAGAAATACATAGCTTCGATTTCGTCATCGAACAGCTCAATACGCAGCGCCATTTCCGAGTGCTCGGCCGGGAACACGTCGATTGTGTCGCCGCGAACGCGGAACTTCCCGCGCGTGAATTCCATATCGTTGCGTTCGTATTGGATGCGGACCAAATGAGAAATCAAATCCCGCTGTTCGATCTTGTCACCGACTTTCAGGATAAGACGCATCTCGGTGTAGGACTCAGGTTTACCGATACCGTAGATAGCGGAGACAGTGGCCACAATGATCACATCGCGACGTTCCAGCACACTCTTTGAAGCCGACAGACGCATCTGCTCGATGTGCTCGTTGATGGCAGAATCTTTTTCAATAAAGAGGTCCCGCTGAGGTACGTAAGCTTCCGGCTGGTAGTAGTCGTAATAGCTCACGAAGTACTCCACCGCGTTATTCGGGAAGAAGTCTCTCATTTCCGCGTAGAGCTGGGCAGCAAGGGTTTTATTCGGCGCCATGATCAGCGTCGGCAAACCGGTTCGAGCGATAACGTTTGCCATCGTGTAAGTTTTGCCGCTTCCAGTCACACCAAGCAGCGTCTGGGCCGTAAGGCCGTCTTCAATGCCTTCGACGAGCTCTTTGATGGCCTGAGGCTGATCTCCGGCCGCCTCAAATGGCTGATGCAGTTCAAACGGAGAATTGGGGAATTTGATGATTTTCAAGGTGGTGTCTGCCTAAAGAATCCTTTGAATTTGAAAAGTTTAGAACGAATCGCTCGGAGTCCGCTGCGCAAAAATCCGATCTGGTTAATCCAAGTCAGAATTAATTTAGTCGACATTCCTCTGACTCTAATTCACACCCCTCGCATCTTCGGACCCATTTTTGGATGCACACCTAACTATCCTATTGTTTTCAATGAATTTATTATGATTTTATTTATGTAACATCGTGTTGACTGACATAATTTTTGTTGTCAAAATATTTGCTTCTGCAATTCGGCAGACATAAAAATAGAGGCTCCTGCTATGTGCACTTTCAACATTGGCAAGTGCCTATTCAACATAGGCATACGCCGTACACTGCATCTAACGCGGTTTACGATGCGCGACTGCTTTTCTTTCAACAAATTCGTCTCTGAAGCTGCCCAATAATCTTTCGGCCGTATCCGTTCGGCCATTCTCGTCCTTTTCTATATCTTCAATAAGACAACTTTCAGCAATCTCGCCTCAGCTTGCGTAAGTCGTTTTTGAAAGAAAAGGGCCCGACCTCTCATTCATTAAATTTTTTGCGGATTCATTCAAGTTAGTCCGGAGAACATTAATCATGCAAAAACTTAAGATCGCAGCCTCTGCCGTATTAAAAGATAAACTTCAGGTCGACCGTGAAGTTGTCAAGCTCTCCACGGCAGACTTTACCGAAGTCTCAGCTGTTGTTATTGATATTGAAGACTACCGCAAGGGCGGTCTAAACAAAGTCGACGGAACAGCCCTTGGCATTCCCGTCTTCCTTTACCTTCGAGACGAAGAGAACACTCCGGAAGAACTCGTCGGACACGTTGTCGGCGTCATCAGCGACAATCTGACGGACAGACGCTTATTCGGGCGCCAGATCGATGAGGCGGCTAAACGCTACGAAGACAAAGTCCTGCCTCCTTTCTTCGGCGCTTTGGCGCAGTACGTCTATAAAGGCAAATCTCAGTTTGACTGCCCTGGACATCAGGGCGGTGCTTACTTCCGCCGTCACCCGGCCGGACGCGCTTTCTACGATTTCTACGGCGAAGAACTCTTCCGTTCCGACCTCTGCAACGCCGACGTTGCGATGGGCGACCTTTTGATTCACGAAGGCGCGCCGCTCAAAGCACAAAAAGCCGCCGCAAAAATCTATAACGCCGACAAGACGTATTTCGTTCTCAACGGAACCTCTGCCTCCAATAAGGTCGTCTTAAATGCGGCCCTCACACCGGGAGACTTAGTTTTATACGACCGAAACAATCATAAGTCCGTGAATCACGGTGCTCTGCTGCAGGCCGGCGCCACACCGATTTATCTCGAAACTGCGCGCAATCCTTTCGGCTTTATCGGCGGCATTGACGAAAAATGCTTTGACGAGAAATATCTTCGCGACCTCATTCGAGAAAAGTGCCCCGAGAAAGCCGACGCCAAGCGCCCGTTCCGTCTTGCCGTCATTCAGCTCGGCACTTACGACGGCACGATTTACAACGCCAGACAAGTCGTCGACAAAATCGGACATCTGTGCGATTACATTCTGTTTGACTCCGCATGGGTCGGCTATGAACAGTTCATTCCGATGATGCGCGACTGCTCACCGCTGCTTCTCGAACTCGGGCCGGAAGATCCCGGCATTTTTGTCACACAGTCTGTACACAAGCAGCAAGCCGGCTTTTCTCAGTCTTCACAGATTCATAAGAAAGACGCCCACATCAGAGGTCAGGACCGCTTCATTCCGCACAAGGTGCTGAACAATGCCTTTATGATGCACGCTTCCACGAGTCCCTTCTATCCGCTGTTTGCCTCTCTGGATGTCAACGCCAAAATGCAGGAAGGTGAAGCCGGCCGCAGACTTTGGGCCGACTGCGTCAAGACCACTATCGATGCACGCAAGCTGCTGCTGGATACCTGCCACCACATCAAGCCGTTTATTCCTAACAAGGTACGAGGCGCCGACTGGAAGTCTTATCCGACGAATCTTATTTCGCAGGATCTGGAGTTCTTTAAATTTGTGCCCGGTGAAAAATGGCACTCTTTTGAAGGCTATGGGGAGAGCCAATATTTTGTCGATCCGTGCAAATTTATGCTGACGACACCGGGTATCAATGTCGAAACCGGTGAGTACGAAGACTTCGGTGTGCCTGCCACCATTCTTGCGAATTACCTGCGAGAAAACGGCATCATTCCCGAGAAAAATGACCTTAACTCCATTCTTTTCCTTATGACGCCCGCAGAGAACAAAGAAAAGATGGACCATCTCGTCAGTCAGATTGCCCGTTTTGAAAAGTATCTCGACGAAGACGCACCTCTCGAAGACGTGCTTCCGGGGCTCTATAAGCATTATGAGTACCGTTACCACGACTATTCGATTCGCCAGCTCTGCCAAGAGATGCATGACTTCTATAAAGAAAGGAACATTAAAAAAATTCAGAAACAGATGTTCCGCAGCGAATACATGCCCAAGAGCGTGATCAATCCTCAGGACGCTCATTTCGCCTTCCTGCGCGGTCAAGCCGAACTCGTACGTATGGAAGATGCGGAAGGACGTGTTGCCGCAGAAGGCGCACTTCCCTATCCTCCCGGCGTTTTATGCTGCTTCCCCGGAGAGGTCTGGGGCGGTCCGGTTCTTAAATACTTCTTGGCTTGGCAGGAAGCTATGGGCAGAATGCCGGGCTTTGCACCCGAACTGCAGGGTGTTTACGTCGAAGACAACGGCAGAGGCGGCAAACAGGTTTACTGCTACGTGCTCAAAGAAGACATTGTCGAACGCCTGAAAGCAAAAGGTCAGTAGTACGATGGGACCGGGGCTTTAGCTCCGGTCTTTGTCGATTCAGAGGATATTTATGTCTGAACAAAATCCGAAGAAGATGTCGGTTACCCAACTGACGCTTCTGACCGCTATTAATATGATGGGCTCCGGCATCGTAATGCTGCCGACAAAGTTAGCCGAAATCGGGACCATCTCGATTCTCTCGTGGGTGATCCCTTGTGTCTTGCCTATGCTTTCGCCAAATGCGGAATGTTCAGCAAACGACCGGGCATGGGCGGCTACGCCGAGTATGCCTTCGGCAAAGCCGGAAATTTTCTGGCCAACTACACCTACGGCATTTCTCTGCTCTTTGCCAATATCGCCATTGCTCTGACTTGTGTCGGCTACGGATCCGAACTGCTGGGCATCAGCCTGTCCCCTGTTAATGTTTGTCTTTCCACGATTGTCGTCCTCTGGATCTGCACGTCCGCCAACTTCATGGGTGCGTCCATTACCGGCAAGTTCAGTTCTTTGGCTGTTTGGTGCGTCGTCCTTCCTGTTCTTCTTCTGAGTGTCATCGGATGGTTCTGGTTCAACCCGACCATGTACGTTGACTCCTGGAATCCGCACCATCATCCATTCTTCTCTGCTGTCGGATCTTCTATTTCCATGACGCTTTGGGCTTTCCTCGGGCTGGAGAGTGCCTGCGCCAACAGCGACGCCGTTGAGAATCCTCAGAAGAACGTACCGATTGCCGTGATGGGAGCCACAATCGGCGTGGCCATTATTTATATTGCATCCACCAACATCATCGCGGGCATCGTCCCGAATACCGAGCTGGTGAAATCCAATGCGCCGTTTGGACTGACTTTCAGCTTGATGTTCAACTCTACGATCGGCAAGTTCGTGACATTCCTTTTGATTCTTTCTTGCGCGGGTTCCACGCTGGGCTGGCAATTCACGATCGCCAAAGTGTTCCAGCAATCCGCTGTGGAAGGTTTCTTCCCGAAGTGTTTTGCGAAAGTTAATCGGTGGGGCGCGCCGGTTCTCGGCATGGTCATCATTGTCGCCATGACGATTAGTCCGGAGCTCTTTAATCAGTTCAACCGCTTGGTCGACTTGGCCGTCGTCACCAACATCATGCCGTATTTGCTTTCAATGGCAGCAGTCAGCGTCATTATGAAGGCTGCCGGTGTTGAGCCTTCTAAAGCAAAGCTTTATACGTTTGTCGCCTTAATCGGTGCGCTTTACAGCTTCTACGCACTGTTTTCCACCGGCATTACGGAAGTCTTCTACGGTTCGCTTGCCACGTTCTTCGGTTGGACACTGTGGGGGCTGCTGGCTCCGCGCTTTGTCAGCGATAAAACTTAGTCTTAGCTCTTTGAATTTTTAGAGGACTGTCCGTGCGGCAGTCCTTTTTCATTTCAGCTTCCGAGATGCCAAATATTTTCGTTGGAAAAACGATTTTGCCGCCAATTTTGAATTAGGCTAAGTAATTGACATTTTTTAACACCTCTAGAGAATCTCATGTCCAAATCCATTTTTGATGTTGTCGGACAAGCTCCCGACGATCCTATTCTCGGCCTCAACGAAGCTTTCAAGTCCGACCCCCGCGACAAAAAAGTTAATCTGAGTATCGGCGTCTACAGCACTGAAGACGGCAAAGTACCTCTGCTGCGCGTCGTTGCCGAAGCCGAAAAGAGAATTCTTGAAGCCGGCGAACCGCACACCTATCTGCCGATTTCCGGTATTCCTGCCTTCACTTCCGGGGTTCAGAAACTGATTTTCGGTGCTGATTCTCCGATCATCAAAGAAAAACGTGCCGTTACCGTTCAATCTCTCGGCGGAACCGGTGCTCTTAAAGTCGGCGCAGACTTCCTTGCAGCCATTCTCAAAGATCCGGAAGCTGTGGTCAGCACACCGACTTGGCAGAACCACGTTGCGATTTTTGAACAGGCCGGTTTCAAGGTCGGCAAGTATCCGTACTATGACAAAGAAAACAACGGTGTCGACTTCCCTGCCATGCTTGAGAGCCTCAACGGTTTGAAAGAAAATACCGTTGTGATCCTGCACGCCTGCTGCCACAACCCCACAGGCTATGACCTGACTCAAGAACAATGGGCCCAGGTTGTTGACGTGTGCGTCAAGAACAAGCTGATTCCGTTCCTCGATATCGCTTACCAGGGCTTCGGTGACGGTCTTGAAGAAGACGCCGGTTCCATCCGTCAATTTGCCGACGCCGGAATCCCCTTCTTCGTTTCCAGCTCTTTCTCCAAGTCCTTCTCGCTTTACGGCGAACGTATCGGTGCTCTGACCGTCGTCTGCAAAGACCAGGAAGAAGCATCCCGCGTCATGAGCAAACTGAAGGCTTTGATTCGCGCCAACTACTCCAATCCTCCC
>OOAT01001057.1_pt1 | contig 11307 bp, 10 predicted proteins | sample 1671441 | NCBI WGS metagenome assembly OOAT01 (sample SAMN06348157, study PRJEB24527) | human gut metagenome | biome: human gut; feature: ankylosing spondylitis patient; material: feces | host: Homo sapiens | place: China | collected 2015-10 | reverse complement strand
GGTGATGACGCTGGAGGATGAGTTTGGCATTGAGGTGCCGGACGATGCCATCGAGAATCTGCGCACCGTGGGCGACGTGGTGGAATTTGTGGACAGCCACAAGGGCTGATAACAGTTTTGCAAAAAGGCCCCGCACCCGCAGCGCTGCACACGGCGGCGCTGCAGCGGGGCTTTTAATATGAGCTCGTGCGGAACGACTGGAACACAGGCGTTTGGCGCACGGCTTAGGAGGATATAACAAAATGGCAAAAGACAACAAGAAGCTTGTGCAGGCGATCACCAGCCAGGAAGAGAACTTTGCACAGTGGTACACCGACATCTGCGTCAAGGCAGAGCTGGTGGAGTACTCCAGTGTCAAGGGCTTCATCATCCTGCGCCCCTATGGTCAGGCCATCTGGGAGCTGATCCAGAAGGACATGGATGCCCGGTTCAAGGCAACCGGCCACGAGAATGTGGCCATGCCCGTGCTGATCCCCGAGAGCCTGCTGCAGAAGGAAGGCGAGCTGGTCAATGGCTTCGCGCCGGAGGTGGCGTGGGTCACGATGGGCGGCTCCGACAAGCTGGAAGAGCGCCTGGCGGTGCGTCCCACCAGCGAGACCATGTTCTGTGACCACTGGTCCCGCGTGCTGCACAGCTACCGTGAGCTGCCCATGAAGTACAACCAGTGGTGCAGCGTGGTGCGCTGGGAAAAGACCACCCGTCCTTTCCTGCGCAGCCGTGAGTTCTGGTGGCAGGAAGGCCACACCATCCACGAGACTGCCGCCGAGGCCGAGGCTGAGACCCAGCAGCAGCTGAACTGCTACGCGGATGTCTGCGAGCAGGATCTGGCCATCCCTGTTGTCAAGGGCCGCAAGACCGATAAGGAGAAGTTTGCCGGTGCCGAGGCTACCTATACCATCGAAGCCATGATGAAGGACGGCAAGGCCCTGCAGAGCGGCACCAGCCATTACTTCGGCGATAAGTTCAGCAAGGCTTACGACGTGACTTTTACCGGCCGCGACAACCAGCTGCATCACCCGTTCCAGACCAGCTGGGGCGTTTCCACCCGTCTGGTGGGTGCCATCATTATGACCCACGGCGATGACGACGGCCTGATCCTGCCCCCGGCAGTGGCCCCCATCCAGGTCGTGGTCGTGCCCATCGCCGCCCACAAGCCCGGCGTTTCCGAGAAGGCCGCCGAGCTGGCTGAGAAGATCAGCAAGTATGCCCGCGTCAAGCTGGACGACAGCGACAACGCCCCTGGCTGGAAGTTCTCCCAGTGGGAGATGAAGGGCGTTCCCCTGCGCCTGGAGATCGGCCCCAAGGATCTGGAAAAGAACCAGTGCGTGCTGGTCCGCCGCGACACCCGTGAAAAGATCTTCGTGAGCCTGGATGAGCTGGAGACCGCGATCCCGGCCCAGCTGGAGGCCCTGCGCAAGGATCTGTACGAGCGTGCCCTCGCCAACCGCGAGAAGCGCACCTGGGCAGCCACCACCATGGAGGAAGTCAAGGAGCTGGCCAAGGCCAACACCGGCTACATCAAGACCATGTGGTGCGGCGACCTGGCCTGCGAGATGAAGATGAAGGAAGAGGCTGGCCTGTCCAGCCGCTGCATGCCCTTTGAGCAGGAGCACATCAGCGATGTCTGCCCCTGCTGCGGCAAGCCCGCCAGCAAGATGGTCTACTGGGGCGTGGCCTACTAAGCCGCTCTACAGTCAGAGCCTGATCCGATGAAAAAAGCAGCTTTCCCGTCCAAACGGGAGAGCTGCTTTTTTGTATCTGCCTATTGACAACTATGTGTCTACTGTATATACTGTAAATATACAGATGCAACGGAGGCGGCAGACATGAATCTCTTCATCGATAACAAGAGCGGTGCACCCATCTACGAGCAGCTCTACACCCAGATCAAGAACCAGATTTTGAGCGGGGAACTGCAGCCGGAGGAAGCTATGCCGTCCATCCGGGGGCTGGCGCGGGATCTGCGCATCAGCGTTATCACCACAAAGCGGGCCTACGATGAGCTGGAACAGGAGGGTTTTCTGTATGCGGTGCCCGCCAAGGGCTTTTTCGTGGCGGCGAAAAACACCGAGCTGCTCCGGGAAGAAAACCTGAAAAAAATCGAAGCACACCTGACGGAAGCCGTCCGGCTGGCGGCTCCCTGCGGGCTGACCAAACAGGAACTGACCGAAATGCTGGAATTGTTGTGGGAGGAATGAACCATGAATGCATTAGAACTGCACGGCCTTGAAAAGCACTACCCGGATTTTGCGCTGGGGCCCATTGATCTCGAACTGCCCGGCGGCACAGTCTGCGGGCTGATCGGCGAGAACGGCGCGGGTAAGAGCACGACCATTAAGCTGATCCTGGACATGATCGACCGGGACGCTGGCACTGTGAAGCTGTTCGGGCAGGAGGAAATTACTCCGCTTGCCAAGGCCGATATCGGCGTGGTGCTGGGCGGCGAGGGCATCCCTACCTGCCTGACCGCGCCGCAGGTGGGGAAAGTGATGGCGGGCATCTATCCCAATTGGGATGCCGCCGCCTACGCCGACTGGTGCCGCCGCTTTGACCTTCCGGAGAACAAGAAGTACGGTGACTACTCCACCGGCATGAAGATGAAGCAGTGCCTTGCCGTGGCACTTTCTCATCACCCCAAGCTGCTGTTGTTGGACGAAGCCACCAGCGGCTTGGACCCGGTGGTGCGGGATGAGCTCATCGATCTGCTGCTGGACTTTGTGCGGGACGAGGATCACGCGATTTTGATCTCGTCTCACATCGTCAGCGATTTGGAAAAGCTCTGTGACACCATTGCCTTTCTGCACAAGGGGAAGCTCCTGCTCTGTGAGGACAAGGACACTCTGCGGGATGAGTACGCCCTCTGGCACGGCACTGCCGGGCAATTGGAGGAGCTGGATAGCAACGCCATCGTCAGCCGTCGGGTGACAGCCTACGGGGTCGAGGCACTGGTGAAAAGGGAACTTGTCCCGTTGGGCAGCACCCTGACACCGGTGAGTATCGAAGAACTGTTCGTTTTGATGGTGAAAGGGGAGAATATGCGATGAAAGGTTTGCTGTTGAAGGATTGGTATCAGGTCAGAACCAGTATGAAAGCCATGTGCCTGACGGTTTCATTTGTGCTGGTGATCTGGGTGTTCAGTACATCGAGCGCCTATGTGTTCCCGGTGAGTTATGCGGCCGTTTTTCTGGGCATCTTGCCTGTGAACCTGCTTGCATACGACCACGCCAGCGGGTGGACGGAGTACAGCTTTGCCCTGCCGCTGAGCAAGGAACTTCAGGTGGCAGAAAAATATCTCGTGGGTCTGCTTTGCACGGCGGTCTCTGCGGCGCTGAATGGAATTTTCTGCGGCATCCTGTTCTGGATGGGAAAACCGCTTCCTGCGATGCCAATCGGCCTTTTGCTGGGGGCGGGCGCAGCTTCCATCCTGCTGATAAACGGGATCATGCTGCCGCTGTACTACCGTTTTGGCGCAGAAAAGGCGCGGATGCTCTACATGCTGATGTTTGCCGGAATGGGCGCTGCTCTGGGCGGCGGTGCCGTGATGGATGAACTGCAGCAGAACGGCACGGGAAGTGGGCCGCTGCCTGTACCCCTCTGGCTGGCCGCAGTGCTTCTGCTGGCGGTACTGACCCTGTATGCCGTGTCCTGGCGGGTGTCGGTGGCATGGTATGGAAAGTATAAGAAGTAAGCTCTTCTTTGTGCAATAGAGCAATCATCCGGTAAAAAAACTGTAAAAGGGGTTGAAAAATCCGGCCCGGCGTAGTATGATAACGAGGCTGAAAGAAAAATCTTACACCAAGGAGGAGTTTGTTTCCATGTCCAGTGACCATACGGATCACCCCAAACAACGCTTCTCCTGCGATGCGGGCCGTGCAAACGTGTTAGCCGCATCCTGAACTGCATGCCCTTTGTACACCGCAGGAGTTGTAACCAGACCGATGCGGTGTATTTTTTATGCCCGAAAACGGGAAATGGAGGGACCAAACCATGCAGAAGAAAAATTATGTGCAGGAGATTCTGGACATCATCCACAGCGGCCTGCCCCAGGCAGAGTTGGCTGAAAAGCTGTCCGATTACCATGAAAACGACCTGGCCGATGCTCTGACGACCCTGACACCGGAGGAGCGCCAGAAGGTGTACACCGCACTGGGCGTGGACACGGTGGCAGAGATCTTCTCCTATCTGGACGACGCAGAGCCTTACTTGAAGGAGCTGGACCCCGAGCGGGCCGCCCGGGTCATCTCCCACATGGATTCGGACGATGCCGTGGATGCTCTGGATGACCTGGAAGAGGACGATAAGGCAAAGATCGTCCACCAGCTGGACAAGGATGCCGCCGATGATGTGAAGCTGCTGCTCTCCTATCACGAGGACGAGATCGGCAGCTGCATGACCACCAACTACATCTGCATCCGCAGGGGTATGACCATCCGGCAGGCCATGAGTGAGCTGGTGAAGCAGGCAGGCGAGAACGATAACATCTCCACCCTGTATGTGGTGGATGAAAATGAGCACTTTTATGGTGCCATTGACCTGAAAGACCTCATCGTGGCCCGTGCGGAGGAGCGCCTGGAAAAGCTGATCGCACGCTCCTACCCCTACGTCACCGACCACGAGAAGATCAGCGACTGCATCGACCGCATCGTGGACTACGCCGAGCGCTCGCTCCCTGTCCTGAACGACAGCGGGAAGCTGCTGGGCATCATCACCTCGGCGGATGTGGTCGAGCTGGTGGACGACGAGATGGGCGATGATTACGCAAAACTCGGCGGCTTGACCAGCGAGGAGGATCTGAACGAGGGTGTGTTCCAGAGTGTGAAAAAGCGCCTGCCTTGGCTGATCGCCCTGCTGTTCCTCGGGATGCTGGTGTCCTCGGTGGTGGGTGCGTTTGAATCGGTGGTGGCGGTGCTGCCCATCGTCATCTGCTTCCAGTCCATGGTGCTGGATATGGCCGGCAATGTGGGCACCCAGTCGCTGGCTGTGACCATCCGTGTGCTGGTGGACGAGAACCTGACCACTGCCAAAAAGCTCCAGCTGCTCTGGAAGGAAATGCGGGTGGGCCTGACCAACGGTGCACTGCTGGCCGTGCTGGCGCTGGGCTTCCTGGGCTGCTACATCCACTTCTTCAAGGCTTACGCCTGGGGCGAAGCCTTCCTGCTCTCGGGCTGTGTGGGCGTATCTCTGGTCGTGGCCATGGTGATCTCCAGCCTGGTGGGCACGGTCATCCCCATGCTGTTCCATAAGATCCACATCGACCCCGCCGTGGCTTCCGGCCCGCTCATCACCACCATCAATGATCTGGTGGCTGTGGTGGTCTACTATGGTCTGGCCGCTGTGGTGCTGATCGATATGTTCCATCTGGGCTGAAATAGAGAAAGGCTGCTGCCGACAACTCCCTCAGTCACGGCTTCGCCGCGCCAGCTCCCTCTTGGAGGGAGCCTTGACGTAATGGCAATCTGTGAAAGCCTCCCTCATTGAGGGAGGTGGCATCGCGTGAGCGATGACGGAAGGAGTTTGGCAACAGCCTCTTTTTACTTATTCTGTATCCAATACCGCTGTGTCAGCGTTCCATCGGAGGAATCGAACTGCTCATCCTCCAGCACGCCGCCGTTGGCGCGGATGGTCTTTGCTGAGGCAACGTTGTAATGGTCGCAGCAGATGCGCACCTTTTCGATGCCTCGTTCTTTTGCCTTTTCCAGCGTCAGGCGAAGCATCTGGGTGGCGTAGCCGTTCTGCCGCTCCGAGGGGCGGACGCTGTACCCGATGTGCCCGCCGTAGGTCAGCAGGTAATCGTTGAGCCGGTGGCGCAGGTTGGTCATGCCCACCAGATGCTCATGCTCATCCAGAGCCAGATACTCCGTGGCGGGCACGAGACCGGCGGGGGTTGTGGCCGGGTCTTTCAGCTTGCGGAGTTGGGCCAGCCAGGCATCGAAGTCGGCATATTTGTCCAGAGCCGAGGTGCCGTCCATCCGGGAGTTGATGGCCAGAAATTCTTCCCGGTAGGCCATGACCTGTTCCCGGTCGCCCTCATCCGGCTCCCGCAGGTGGATCTTCTGGGGCGAGGTGTGCCGGGTGGCGGTGCGGAAATCCGGAGCCTTCATCAGGCCGTGGCAGTTGCAGTAGAAGTAAAGCACACCTGCGCCCCGCAGGGAGAAGCGGGCAGAGGCATCTCCCTCGGGGTAGAGCTTGACCAGCTGCAGCTTATCCCCGGTGAGGTAGGCCAGAAACGAGATGTAATGATTTTTCTCCATGGGGTGGTGCAGGGTGACGAAGAGCTCGTCCTCCACCCGCTCCACGGTCAGCTGATGATGCTCGTCGGCATCTTCGGCTTCGGCGATGTCCAGCGCAGGCAGGGCGATGCCGCAACAGCTCACCACAGCCTGTCCGGTGGCGTGGAGCACATTGCCGCAGAGGGGACAGACGTAGAGCTTGCTCCGCAGCAGGTTGGCTGCCCGGTTCCGGTTGATGATGGGTTCTCCCTGCATCAGCTCCAGCACACTGACCCCCAGAGCCGCAGCCAGCGGTTCCAGCAGGGAGATATCGGGCAGACCCTTGGCGGTCTCCCACTTGGAAATGGTCTTGGCGCTGACAGAAAGCGTTCCGGCAAGCTCTGCCTGGGTCAGGCCCTTGGCTTCCCGCAGCTGCCGGATGGTGCTGCCGGTGACGTATGTGTTCATGTGCTGTCCTCCTGAAGTAACCCCCAGTCATTGCGGTGGGGTTGTTGTTACAAAGTATAACCCAACAAAAAACTCCACGCAACCTACGCTGCGTGGAGTTCGTGCTTTCAGGAATTACCCGGCTTCGGTCTCGTCTTCCTCGTCCGGGTCCAGCTCCATGGTGAACACGGCCTTTTTCAGCTTGCCGCAGCCCTGGGCCTTCAAGCCGGATTTGTACGGCTCCCCGGCCAGATAGAGGGCAAAGCGGCCCTCGCAGAGCATTCCGGCAATGCTGGTGCCGGCGGTGCCCACGGTGGTATCAGCGGCTTCGTCAGCGGGCCGGGTGGGGCTGAACTCGCCCAGGGACACTTCAAACAGCTCGCTGCCTTCGAGGTCGGTCTCAAGGGTCAGGTGGTTGTCGTGCCGGACAAAGGGGGCCTTGTCGCTGGCCTGCGGGGTCACGGTGCTCACCGTGACCACAGCCTTGTCACCATCGATGCGGGTGCGCCCGGCGGGCAGATTGTTGATATCCCGCGCCATGATGAACTCGATGACGCTGTCCAGACTGCTGCACAGGCCCAGATAGTTGGGGAGATTGTTCAGGGTATCGTAGATCATGGATCAGTCCTCTTTCGGGTCGGTCAGAAGCTCCTTGATGCTGGGCACAACGCCGCCCAGATTTTGCAGCTCCGACGGGATGATGATCTTGGTGGCCTTGCCGTTGGCGACCTTGGCCAGTGCCTCCAGGCTGCGCAGAGCCAGCACCTTGTCGTTGGGCATGGCCTCGTTCAGCAGGCGGATGGCATCGGCGTTGGCCTTCTGCACGGCGAGAATGGCCTGCGCCTCGCCCTCAGCTTCGAGAATGCGCTGCTGTTTGACGGCATCGGCGCGGAGGATGGCGGCTTCTTTTTCGCCCTCGGCAGCGGTGATGGCAGCCTGCTTCTCACCGTCGGCCTTCAGGATGACGGCGCGCTTTTCGCGCTCTGCCTTCATCTGCTTCTCCATGGCTTCCTGGATCTCGCGCGGCGGGATGATGTTCTTGACCTCCACGCGGTTGACCTTGATGCCCCACTTGTCGGTGGCTTCATCGAGGATGGCCGTGATCTTGCCGTTGATGACATCGCGGCTGGTCAGGGTGTGATCCAGCTCCATCTCACCGATGATGTTGCGCAGGGTGGTGGCGGAAAGGCTCTCGATGGCTGCGATGGGCTGGTTGACACCGTAGGTGTAGAGCTTGGCATCCATGACCTGGAAGAACACCACGGTGTCGATCTGCATGGTGACGTTATCGCGGGTGATCACAGGCTGGGGAGGGAAGTCCGCGACCTGCTCCTTCAGGCTGACCTTTTTGGCGATCCGCTCAATGAACGGGATCTTGACATGCAGGCCGGCCGACCAGGTGTCGGAGTAGCTGCCCAGACGCTCCACAACGTACACCATGGACTGAGGCACGATGACGATGTTGGTGACGACGATGAGCAGGATAACAAAGATGAGCGCGAGGATTACAAACAGCATGATAGGCATAGAGACGCTCCTTTTTTAGTGGGTGATGGATTCGGTCAGGATGGGTTCTACAATGAGCAGGGTGCTGTGGATCTCGGTGACCCGGCAGGCCTGCCCGGGGGTCAGGGTATCGCCGGGGGTGGCACAGCGGGCGCTCCAGTCCACGCCGTCCAGCCGCACCCGGCCCGTCTGCTGGGCGGAAACGGGGGTCAGCACCCGGGCTTCCCGGCCAAGGGCGCGGTCACCGTTGGTGGGGGTGGGCTGCTTGTGCAGCCGTTTGGCCAGCGGCTTGAATGCCAGCAGGCAGACCGCGCTGACCGCAATGAACACCACTGCCTGCACCCGGAACGAGTGGGTGAACAGGCAGCAGAGCAGGGCTGCCGCGCTGCCTGCCGCAAACCAGACGGATACCATGCTGAAGGTCATACCCTCCAGCGCCAGGAACCCGACGGCGGCAAGGAGCCAGAAAATGGGGTCAATGGACATCGAACATCCCTCCTTATAATCCTATTATAGAGCATCCGGTTGGGGGAAGGTCAAGAGATTTTTGCTGAATTGTTGCGCAGAAAACAAAATGCGGTCATACATAATCATAGTAGCTGTGGTTCGGGTTATGCCCCACCTCTTCCACCACGATGGTAAAGCCCATGGGGTTTACCTCGGTGCTCTTGCCGCTGGCAAGGGTCTCCACGATGATATGCTCGGTGCGGTTGACGATGATCTCCGCGGTCTCCACCTTGCCCACCCGCTGGTAGTGCAGGATGCCGTCCTCGGCACGCAGGACCCGCAGCTGGCCGGTGCGGAAGGCCTCGCAGGTGTGGCGGAGCTGTGCCAGCTGTGCCAGCACGGGGCGCAGGCGCTGTTCGTGGGCATCCCACCGGAAGAAAGCCCGGTTGAAGGGATCCCGGTAGCCCTGCATGGCAATCTCGTCGCCGTAGTACAGGCAGGGCACACCCGGCAGGGTGTAGATGATGGCGTAAGCCATCCGCAGGCGGAGCAGGCCTTCCTCGTAGGCTTCGCCGGTCACACAGCGGCCGCTCTGCCACGCGCGGCCCCGGCCATTGGCGGGCTCGTCAGCGATCACGGTCAGGGCACGCTCGGTGTCGTGGGTGGAGAGGAAGTTCAGGGCGGTGTCCATGGCCGGGGCAGGGTAGTGCTCGCAGATGGTCAGGATCTCCGTCATGGCCTGCTCGGCGGGCTTGCCCTTGACGAAATCCAGCACGGCGTTCTTGAAGGGGTAGTTCATCACGCTGTCCAGCCCCTTGCCCAGCAGATAGGTGCGGCGCTTGTTGAAGCCAAACTTGGTGGTGGCATCCTCCCACACCTCGCCCAGCAGGAACTTTTCGGGGCTGACCCGCTTGACGGCGGCGCGCACCTTCTCAATGAATTCGTCGGGCAGCTCATCGGCGACATCCAGCCGGAAGCCTGCCGCACCACGCCGCAGCCAGGTGTCGATAACACCGCCCGGGCCGGTGATGAACTCCACATAGGAGGGGGTCTCCTCGTTGACCTCGGGCAGGGTCTCAAAGCCCCACCAGCTGCGGTAGCCACCCTTGTACTGGGGGCCGAAATCGTACCAGCAGCGGTAAGGGGAGTTGGGGTCCCGGTACGCGCCGCCCTCACCATAGCGGCCCTCGCGGTTGAAGTAGCGGCTGTCGGAGCCGGTGTGGCTGAACACGCCATCCAGCACGATGCCGATGCCGTACTTCTGGGCGGCGGTGCACAGTGCCTCAAAATCCTCGTTGGTGCCCAGCAGGGGGTCCACATTCAGGTAGTCGGCGGTGTTGTAGCGGTGGTTGGAGTGGGCCTCAAAGATGGGGTTGAGGTAGATGAAATCCACCCCCATCTCGTGCAGGTAGGGGAGCTTTTGCTGGATGCCCTTGAGGTCGCCGCCGAAATAGTCCTCGTTCAGGTGGCCGCCCACCTCGTTGGGCTGCCAGAAGGGCTCGGCGTGCTTGTCGGCCTGATAGATGCGGTCGGCAAAGGGCATGGGCTTGTTCTCCACCCCTTCGCAGAAGCGGTCCGGGAAGATCTGATAGAACACCTTGCCCTTGATGCTTTCAGGGGTCTCAAAGTCCTGCTCATAGACCGTGATCTGCCAACTTTCGCCATCCTGCCAGCTGATCACACCGCAGTTGTCGGGGCCGCGCACGATGCGGCGGAAGTCGGTGTAGAGGTCGAAGTAGTAGAAGTAGAGGCCTGGATCGTTCAGAGGCACTTCCACGGAAAAGTGGTTCTGTCTGGGGGTCTGGCCATCGAAGTTCATCCGGTAGTAGACGGGAACATCGAACTTGCCCTCTTTTTTCAGGACAAGGTGCGGGTCTACATAGCCCAGCTCTTCGGGGATGCAGAGCGACAGCCGGACAGTCTGCCCGGCGCGCACCGCACCAAAGGGCTGCTTGAAATAGGGGTCAAAACTGTTGAACGGACAAGACAAGTGGGGTCGTTCCTTTCTCAAAAAAAGCCCCGGTTCCGTAATGGCTCCGGGGCAGAGATATATTTGTGCTGAACCCTTCCGTCAATGCTTCGCATTGCCACCTCCCCTAGTAGGGGAGGCTTTGGCAGAACGGTGAAGTCTGTGCGTAAAGGAAAAGCTGTAAAACTTTCCGTAACGCCAGAGGCCCCACTACTAGGGGGGCTGTCACCGTAGGTGACTGGGGGGTTGACCTTTCCAATTACTTCACAGCAGAAGCGTGCCAGATATCGCGGGCGTAATCCAGCACAGAACGGTCTGCGCTGAAGATGCCGCTGTTGGCGGTGTTCTTCAGGCTCATCTGTGCCCACTTCTCGCGGTCAGCATACAGGCGCTGCAGGTCGGCCTGAGCACGGCGGTAATCCTTGAAGTCGGCCATGACCATATAAGGATCGCTGGTGCGCAGGTTCTCGGTGACCTCGTGGAAGTCTTCGCCGTTCCAGCCGCGCTCCAGGAAGTTCAGAGCGGCATTTGCCACGTCATCGCCCATGATGAAGGCGCTGGGGTGGTAGCCCACCTGCTTGAGGTTGTTGACCTCGGGGGTCAGCATACCGAAGATCAGCTCGTTCTCCTTGCCGGCGGCATCGGCGATCTCAACGTTTGCGCCGTCCAGCGTGCCCAGCGTGATGGCACCGTTCAGCATGAACTTCATGTTGCCGGTACCGGAAGCCT
>OOAT01001050.1_pt1 | contig 11358 bp, 9 predicted proteins | sample 1671441 | NCBI WGS metagenome assembly OOAT01 (sample SAMN06348157, study PRJEB24527) | human gut metagenome | biome: human gut; feature: ankylosing spondylitis patient; material: feces | host: Homo sapiens | place: China | collected 2015-10 | reverse complement strand
CCGCGACCCTCAGCTTGGGAAGCTGATGCTCTACCAACTGAGCTACTGCCGCATTTCTTTTTGACGTGGACAAAGATACAATTTTTTTTATTTCAATGTATATTCTGTAAAAATCTTTTTTTGTTTAGTGATGTAAGAGGCTGTTCAAGTTTTCTGATAAAGAGCTTTTCAAAGTTGACTCCGGGTAAAATTTAGACAGGCATTTAAAATCTACATAAAGAAGTCGATGCCTTTGGCAACACAGTAATAACGGAGGAATTTGCCTGCAAGCATCGATAAATTTGTAATAAGTACATTGGCACGCATAAGCCCTAATGTGACGATGATCAGATCTCCTCCGGCAGGAAGAAAGACGAAAAAAGCCATCAGAGCTCCTTTCCCTTGCAAAAATTTTTGAGTTTTATCCAAACTCGATTTCTTAATGCGCAGATATTTCTCTATCCATTCGACTTTTCCCAGTCGTCCTATATAATAGCAGGTTACTCCTCCCAGCCAATTTCCGGCAGTTGCCGAAGCGAGACATCCCCACTCGTTATATCCGGCATATAGCAATAGGCCTAATACGACTTCTGAACTAAACGGAAGAATGCTTCCGGCAAGAAAACCTGCTATGAAAAGCCCTATATAACCCCACTCACTAAGTCCTGCAATAAAATCCATAAATAGAATAATAGGTAAATGAATATAATGGTATAGAACAAATAAACCATTACCTTGTTGGTAATGTTATTGAAGAGGTGTGATGCTTGTATTGCTACATATACATTTAAAAAAGGCAGGAAGTTGTAAAACTCCGAAATATTCAACCCGATGAATATTGTTGTACACACAGATAAGACATTGATAAACTCGTTGTAAACGCGAGTACATATTTTGTCGCTGTAATGCTTATAAAGGCTGCTTATGCCAGCAATGAATCCGATGGCAATTGTCGGTAAGAGATATAATAACTGAGAAAATTCGCCTTCGTCATGTAGCCAATGTATTGTCCCGGCGGTTTTGAATATTTTATCGAATGATAACGGATAATTCCAAATGAAATGCCCTCCGTAAAAGAGCCATATAACCGTAATAATTCCGATTATGGACGCAAAAAATGTTTTAGAATTTAATGCTCGGGTCTGATATAATCCGATCCAGAATATCGGGAGAAAGAATATTAACGGTGTCCAAAACAGAAAACCGGCTGTAATAAGCAGGGAAAAGGTAAAAGCTTGATTCTGCGGGCGAATATTTTGATATGTACTGTAAAGAAGTGCTATGGACAATAAGATCACCGGTACGAGAATATTGCCGATTCGTAATTCTGAAGTCAGTTCGGGATTAGAACATTCAAGTAATAAGAAAAACAGCAAAGGAAGCGATGAATGCGCTCTTACGATCGTATATATGTTATTGATCCATAGGAGTAATAAACTGCTTATCAAGATTGCTCCCAGATTGATAATAATACGGATATGCTCGGTATGTATTCTGTTGAACAAAAAAGACAGCAAGCCTTCTGTACCGGATACCTGCGGATCGTAAAAGATGTAAGCTATCAAAGATAACAAGCAGGCAGCTACCACACTGAATGTAATGGTGGTAGCACTGCCCGAAATATTGTATAGCTTGTCTTCCCTCATATATGTTAAAGGTCAAAACCTATATCGTGGCGGAAATATTTCTTTTCGAAAGAGATTTTTTCCGCATTCTTAAATGATGTCGCAAGAGCTTCGTTTTTATCTTTTCCATAAGAGCTTACGGCGATAACGCGACCTCCGTTCGTGACGATGTTCCCGTCTTTCAATGCTGTCCCGGCGTGGAACAAGATACTGTCGTTTATCCGGTCGATTCCGGTGATTATTTTCCCTTTTTCATAGTTACCCGGATAACCTCCCGATACGAGCATAACCGTTACTGCGGAGCGAGGATCGACTCGGAGTTCTTTTTCGGATAGTTTGCCTTCGGCTACACCTTCGAATAGTTCGACCAAATCGGAAGCTATACGGAGCATTACCGCTTCGGTTTCGGGATCTCCCATTCGCACGTTATACTCTATTACCATCGGTTCGTTTTTCACATTGATAAGACCGAGGAATATAAAACCTTTGTATTCGATATTTTCGGCTTTCAGGCCTTCTATTGTCGGTTTTACGATACGGTCTTCGACTTTTTTCATAAATTCGGCATCAGCGAACGGTACGGGAGAAACCGCACCCATACCTCCCGTATTCAATCCGGTATCGCCTTCCCCGATCCGTTTGTAGTCTTTCGCCTCAGGGAGTATTTTATAAGAATTGCCATCGGAAAGGACGAAAACCGAGCATTCGATTCCGGATAAAAATTCTTCTATGACAACCGTGCTGCTCGCTTCTCCGAACATACCGCCGAGCATTTCTTTCAGTTCCCGTTTCGCTTCGTCCAAGTCGGGAATGATCAGTACACCTTTCCCGGCTGCCAATCCGTCGGCTTTCAGTACGTACGGAGCTTCCAATGTGTCGAGAAAAGCGCATGCTTTGTCATACTGCTCGGCCGTGAAACTTGCATAGCGGGCGGTGGGGATATGATGACGCATCATAAATGCTTTGGCGAAGTCTTTGCTCCCTTCGAGTCGTGCACCCTCTTTTGATGGTCCTATTACCGGAATTTTATTTAATTCCGAATCGTTTTTGAAATAATCGTATATACCTTTTACCAATGGGTCTTCAGGTCCTACTACGACCATATTTATGTTATTGTCGAGGACAAACTGACGGATACCGTCAAAATCGGATGCCGACAGAGCTATGTTGATTCCGATCGACGCTGTTCCTGCATTGCCCGGGGCAATATATAGTTTATTTACTTTCGGACTTTGTTTTATTTTCCATGCCAGAGCGTTTTCCCGGCCTCCTGATCCTAATAACAAAATGTTCATTATTGTCTGTTTTTCTTAGTTTATTTTAAATAATCATCAAAATACCGAGTTATTTTTTCATATAAATGTACCCGGTCAGGACCCAATACATTGTGGAAGTGTCCCGGATATACAAAGTAGTCGGGATATGTACCGGATTGAATACAACTTTTTAAAAAAGATAAGCTGTGTTGCCAGACTACTACCGGATCTTGATCTCCGTGTATCAGCAATAAATGTCCTTGAAGGTTTCCTGCAATACGGTTCAAATTACTGTTTTTATATCCTTGTGCATTCTCTTTAGGTGATCCCATATAACGTTCACCGTACATTATTTCATAATATTTCCAGTCGATTACAGGACCTCCGGCAACACCGGTTTTGAATGTTTCGGGATTGTTCAGCATCATATTCGTGGTCATAAATCCGCCGAAACTCCATCCGTGTACACCGATTCTGTTTTCATCGACATACGGTAGAGATTTCAGCCATTTTATACCTTCCATCTGATCTTGCAGTTCAATCTTTCCAAGCTGCCGATGAGTAACATTTTCGAATGCCGATCCCCGGTTTGCCGATCCTCTTCCATCTATTGTAAAGATAATATATCCCCGATTTGCCATATAAATATCCCAGCCTCTGGCATCCCACTTCCAGCCATCCCGAACTTGTTGGACGTGAGGGCCTCCATACACATATACGATGACAGGGTATTTCTTACCGGTTTCGATTTTTGCCGGTTGTGTAAGACGGTAATATAAGTCTGTTTCTCCGTCCGCCGCCTTTATTGTCCCGCACTTTATATCCGGCATTGCATAACCGTCATAAGGGTCGGGCGCACATAATAGATTTTTTGTTTTACCTGTTTTCAGATCGGAGAAATCGATCATGCGGGGAGTATTATGGTTACTGTAACGGTCTATCATATATCGTCCCGATTTGCTCATCAGGGGGGTGTGTACGCCGTTTGCAGGAGTCAGTCTTTCCCGTTTTCCGTTTGAGAGGGTTACCCGGTATAAATTCACTTCCAGAGGAGATGCTTCGGTAGAGGTGATATATAAGTATTTTCCCGTCGGATCTATTTCTGCCGAAAGGACTTCCCATTCTCCCCGAGTGATTTGCCGGATCATTTTTCCCGATGTGTCGTAAAGATATAGATGCCGGTAACCGTCTTTTCGGGAAGTGTAAATAAATAATTCGGGTTTTCCGGGAATGAAAATCAGCGGATTTTCCGGTTCTACATATTTTTCATTTGTTTCGGTAAACAAAGTGCGGAGATGCTTTCCTGAAGCAGCATCATATACTTCGACAAGGCAAGTGTCTTGACGGCGGTTCAATTCTTGTATATAAATTTCTTTTTCATCGGGCGACCATGTTATATTAGTAAAATAACGGTCTTTAGGAGTTCCTGTATGCAGATATACGGTATTTCTGTCTGAAAGACGAAAAACACCGACTGTTACTTCGTGACTCCGCATGCCTGCCATCGGGTATTTGATATTTTTCAATTTAGCTTCTCTTGCCGAAATATCTACTAATGGATAGTCGCCTACCATGGTTTCATTCATCCGGTAAAATGCAAGAGCATTTCCTTTCGGAGACCAAAAAGTACCTTTCTTGATCCCGAATTCATTCCGGTGTACATTATTTGCACCCATCGAAATATAGCCGTTCGAATCTTTACCTACGGTTATCCGTTCTCCGTTTGGCGATATAATATATAGTCCGTTCTCATTGGTCAGGGCATATTGGCGTTTGTGCGGGTCAAAGTCGAAATCGGTGTCTCCTTTTTCCAATGGATAAAGCTGTTCGATAGAGCTGCCGTCGGCAGATAAATGGATAAAATGCTTGTCATGTAAAAACGATATTCCGTTTTCTTTTTCGTCTTCCCACACTGATATTCTGGGCATCGATCCGACAGGTTTCAGCCCTTTTTCCGCAATAAACCGGTTTATATCCTTTACGGTAACAAGAACCTTTTCTTTATGATTTCCCGGTTTTACGATCATTATAGAATCACCTTTTTGATAAATATAATTTTCTCCGAGAAATTGTAGTTGCTTTATATTTTTCGGCACGAATCGAGCGTAAGTTTTGCCTCCGGGCATCAGGTTATCGAGTGAAAATTCTTTAAGTTGAGCCGATACAGCCATAAATTGAGTGATTGCTAATATAAATAAAAAACGGAGTTTCATTCAATAAATCATTTTTGTTTGTTACTTATCAGGATAATTCCTTTTACGTGATTTTTTCATCTGTTCTTTTTCTTTCCGTGCAAGGTTCTTGTCTCGAAGCTTTTTCCAACCGGGACGATTATCTTCAGAAGGAGTGCGGCCGATAGAGGGCTGTCTGAATGTGACGAACTTTTTCACGGCTTCTTCTCCATGCCATTCGGGAATGCTGCTGTCTTTCCGTTCTCTCTTATTTTCCGGCTGTTTCTCGAAATCGTCTTTTTTCTTTCTGAAACGGGTCTCTGTTTTGGTGAAAGGTTCTTTGTCTCGATAAGGTAAACGCTTTTCTGCCTTTTCATTGTTCCTTTCTTTGAAGCGATATTCCCGTTTCTTGAACTCGGTAGATTCTCCTTGAATCCTCCTGTCTCGCGTTTGAAGTCGTTATATTTACCTTCGAAAATTTCGTATTTCCGGTATTCGCATTCTAATGAACCGTTCATCATATTTATGCAAATAGCGGGTTTCAGGCCTATTTTATTGAAACATTCGTCGTGATAACTGATAATCCAAGCATCATAGCCTTTGAATACGTGTTTAAGCTGGGAACCTATCATTTCATATAATCCCAACAGGTCTTTTGACGAGATGCGTTCTCCGTAAGGAGGATTTGTTATCAATATTCCGTTTTCGGGCGCTTCGGTATATTGTTGAAAAGGTTTTACCTGCAGATCGATATACTTAGCCATTCCGGCGCTTTTTATATTTTCTCGGGCGATAGCAATAGCTTTGGGTGAAATGTCAGAACCGTAAATCTTGAAATTAAATTCTTTTTCGTTGCTGTCATCATTATAAAGAGAGTCAAAAAGCTCTTCATCGTAATCGTTCCACCGTTCGAATGCGAAGTCTTTCCGATAGATTCCCGGTGCTGTATTTGTTGCGATCAGGGCGGCTTCGATCAAGATCGTTCCTGAACCGCACATGGGGTCTATGAAATTTTTTTCACCTTTCCATCCCGATTTAAGAATAAGGCCGGCTGCCAAAACTTCATTAATGGGAGCTTCGGTTTGTGCGACTCTGTATCCTCTTTTGTGTAGCGATTCGCCGGAACTGTCGAGAGATAGAGTGCAGGTGTTATGTGCGATATGCAAGTTCAATATGAGATCGGCATTGTTGAGCCGGACCGACGGGCGTTTACCTGTTTTTTCCATGAAAAAGTCGGCGATGGCATCTTTAGCACGATAGGTGACGAACTTCGAATGTTTAAATTCTTCCGAAAAAACGACAGATTCGATAGAGAATGTTTGTTCGGGAGACAGATATTGATGCCAGTCGAAAGACTTGATTTTTTCATAAACCTCATCTGTATCGGATGCAGTAAATGAGAAAATCGGTTTGAGAACACGCAATGCCGTCCGACAACATAAATTCGTTTTATATAAAAGCTGTTTATCCCCCTTGAAAGATACCATGCGTTTGCCGATTTCGATATCTTCTCCGCCCAGTTCGGCAATTTCTTGAGCCAGAATATCCTCTAACCCTTGCAATGTTTTAGCGATAATTTCAAATTTCTCGTTTTTCACCCTGATAAAACTTTATATTTGCGTATTTATTTTTCTGCTTTTTGTTGTAAAATGCGAGCTCCGGGTTCAACGTTTTCCGTAACCCAGATGTTACCGCCGATCGTAGCGCCTTCTCCGATTGTAATGCGGCCTAAAATAGAGGCATTGGAGTAAATAATGACATTGTTCCCGATAATCGGATGTCGGGGAATACCTTTGATCGGATTCCCGTTTTCGTCAAGAGGGAAACTTTTTGCACCGAGAGTTACCCCTTGATAAATTTTCACGTTATTGCCTATAATTGCAGTTGCTCCGATAACGACTCCCGTTCCGTGATCGATAGTGAAATATTCTCCGATTGTAGCGGCCGGATGTATATCTATACCTGTTTCGGAATGAGCCATTTCGGAAATCATTCGAGGAATAAGCGGTACTCCCAATTGAATAAGACAGTGAGCAATGCGGTAATTGCTGATAGCCCGTATTGCAGGGTAACAAAATATGACTTCTCCGTAACTCTCCGCTGCCGGATCTCCGTTATAAGCAGCGATCACATCGGTAGCCAGCAGACGGCGTAGTTCGGGCAGGGATTTGATAAACTCTGCCGATTTCTCGTTTGCCGATTCCCGCATATTTTCAAGACTGGTGTATTTTTTGCGGTCGCAAGCGAAACAAAGCCCTGCCAGTATCTGTTCGGTCAATAGTTCGAACAAACGTTCTGTACCTACACCGACATAATATGAAATTGTACGACGGTTGATTGTAGAATGTCCGAAATAGCCCGGAAAAATCAAAGACCTGCACAATTCGATAATTTCGTGTAAAACTTTTTCTGAAGGCATCGGTTCTCCGTCATGATGTTGATGGCATAGAGTCTTGAAAGACTCGTATTCCGATAGCTGTTCTACGGTAGAGGTGATTACATCGGAGTATTTGTGCGGGTTCATATTCTTTTTTTCGGTTTTATTAAAAAGACATTCTTTGCAAAGTTACAAAATATCGCGGATATTCCGGACTAAAAGTTAGGTTAGAGTCCGAAGTGTCTAACTGGATTTTTCTGTTTCCTATAATGGGCTACGATGTTTTTTCGAGAATTTGTCATTTCTTGTTTTGATTTTGTTTTGATTTTTGTCTTTTTAATTCATACAAATAAAGTTGGTGGAATTCTTCCGGAGCATACTGTATAATCTCCGTATTTTCCCCCAAATATGTATTCCGTTCCGGAGATTCCTCATTGTAATATATCGGGACCGGCATTCCCACCCAAGGACTCCGCTTAAAACCCGGATAAGTGGTCGTGTACTCCTTGCCATCGACTTTATAACGACATTCCGCTTCATATTCCGTATCACCGTATATCGTTTCACAGGTATCCACTTTCACAATCAAAGCCCAAGCAAGCGTGTTATTCTTTCTCATCATACTTCGTGTACGTAACGATTTTGTAAACCACCACCCCCAAATTATAACCAAAACGATGAACAATAAATTAGATAATTTCTTTTTCGACATGATATGTTATTATAAAGTTAGTCGATCGGAAGTATAAGTTTCCACTCCAATGAATCCTCCCGTACCTGACGTTCATAAAATTTTACCGGATCTTGCAATATAGAGTCCATCCTCGCATCTTCGGCTCTCATATTCATTTTCGGATCATCAGGATTATACCATACCGGTACACGGAGTCCCAAAGGCGGCATTTTATCAAAAGATATTGAATACGGAACATACCGTTTATTCCCGACATAAAATATTACATCTGCCACATAGCTATTATCTTTTTTATAGTATGTAATTTTATAAATAACCGCCTCAGCAACACCTTTATTTTGACGGATAATATCAAACTCTGCTTCTTCTCGTTGAATTCCCCAGTAAATAGAACCAAAAAGAAGTCCGAGTCCCGACATAATTAATATTGCAATCAGAATATCCTTTATTTTAGGATATTTATTTATCGTTTTTTTAATCCACTTTATTCCACCCATGTTTAATAATCTTTTAATTACAATTTTTTAAAGCGACAAAGCTTCTTTTAGGGTATCCTCCTCTTCAGGCAATTCTATACCTCTCGTAAAGCCGGACGGCAGATTGTACCACCACGGATTATTCATATAAACCGGTTGTGTCGGTATGGGATAACTTATATTATTATTTAAATTATCAATGCTATTCATCCATCTTGTAGAAACTACTTTTGCTCCGATTTGAGATCCTGTACTTGCCCCGAGGTCTAATGTAAACGATTTATAATTATTTTTCAAAAAAGAATTTTTCCAACTCTTTCCCGGCAAATCGGTTTTCGAAGGAAACATTTTACCCAACTTATCCGCTTTCCAATCCAGGAATCCGGTCATTCCTACATCCGCAACAGTACCGACAATGATTTCCTGATAAGGGACGATTGAAAATCCCTCTCCAACCTTGTATTCGAACGTATTGGTCAGCAACGGGGTCACATATTTCATGGTTTTTACAACTTGAGAACTTGTACCTAACCCAGCGGTAATGCCTCCGGTAATGCCGGAAACAAAAACATCAAAAAAGTCAATATGTGACGTAAAAGCTTCTTTCAGAGTACACCGTTTGGTTGCCAGATTCGCTATACCCTGAGAAACATAATTGATCGTAGCACTCCATAAAGCTGCATCGATTATAACCCCTACAGGACCTAAAAAGAGAGAGAAAATCCATTTCCCATTCTCATCTTTATAAACCAACGGATTGTTCAAGCAATAGGTGTAACGGTTAAAGTTCTGACTGAAATCCGGCATCTGCACATAGGGATCGGGACTGAGAAAGCGTCCTATTACCGGGTCATACAGCCGGGCATTCATATCGATTAACCCGAAATTTTGTAAATGTATATGTCCGCAATAACCACGTCCCAGTACTAATGAAGGCTCTTTTTCCCGGGAATATAACTCATGGGTGTCAGGATTGCGTAATCGTCCCCATGGATCATGACTCAATTCTTGTTCAACAAATCCGTTTTCATTAACAATATGCGTGATGCTTCCCAAATGGTCTCGACAAAGAAATATAAGCCCTTTTTCTTCCCACGAGAAATATTTATCGGACAAAACAACTGATGCCGAGTAGGCATCTCCGTCAAGATATAAAACAACTCCTGAGTCCTTTTGTGTATCTGATCTTTCTTCATATTTATTTTCTAAATAAAATTTATTTCCGGACATTACCCGTACACCCGCATGGTCATAAAGGAAATTAAATATTTGACCTCCTTCGGAAATTTTTTCCGGAAGAGACAAGCCGTTATACGAAATTTCCTGAACGTCAGAAGGGATACCGTTCCCGTAAAGATTTACCGTTTCTATCGCGTACGGTTTACTTTCGCTATATTCAAACTCTCCGACTTCAGAGTGATTTAAGATATTACCCTTAACGTCATACGTTATCGTTTTTCCGTCAAAGGAAATCAATCGATTTAATTCGTCATAGCCAAAATCCTCTTTCAAGTTGCGGACATTATCTTTTCTCCATTTCAGATTTCCCGTACCGTAATCAAAACTCATACTTATATCTTGAATTACACGACTGCCGCATTTGACGACTTTCCCTGTCGGAAAACCGAATTCATCATATTCAAAAGTCCGGGTCAATGGCCCGGTAATCGTTTTTGAAGGTAATCCCATATCGTTTTCCGTGCTTAATCTCCAAGCGATTTTATTTCCTCCGACCCGAATAGCAATCTTATGCCCCTTTACATAACCGTTTTCAACAGAAACAGGCGATGTCTTTTCACTGCCATACGTGATTGCACCTACTTTTCCTGAACTATTGTACTTATATGTGCGATAAATCCTATTTTCTTTTATAATTGTCGTATCGGATTGCAAACGGCCTAAATTATCGTAAACATAAGTGTGTCCGATATTTCGATTGTCAATAGCGCTTTTTAATCGATTTTCATTATCATAGACAAAAGCCGTAACAGATTCCGGTTGTCCGGCTTTTAATATTGTCTGTTTTATTTTACGCCGATAAATATCATACTCATATTGTGTTTCATTCCCATTTGCCTCTTTTCTTGACTTGAGTAATCCGTTAGAGAAATATGTTAATTGTATCAATCCTGCGCTCGGATCCGATATTGTCTCCTTTTGGCGCAATGGAGTATATTTAAAAGACGTAACAACTCCTCCCGGAGACGTAATTGACATTGGCAGACCATCGACTCTCAGATCATAGACGATATCTCCTGTCGCATCCGAAATTTTTATCAATTGTTTCAGCGAATTGTATGTTTTTGTAACCGTAATTCCATTTTTGATTTCTTTTATCGTATTTTGACCATATTCATAAATTTCATTTTTGCCCGAAGCGTAATGTTTTCGTATAGGGCGGTCATAACGATCATATTCTGTCTCATTCCAAAGAGAAGGGGCATCGGGACGGTAATGATGTTTTATATAAACGCCCCCATGTGTCATATATCTTGTCTATGTTTAAAAATTTTCCATCAAAGCGTTCTTCGCTTTGACGAACCTCCCTGCCAAACGTGTCATAAAAAACTTTTTTTACCGGCTCTCCCGATTTTTCGATAGTTTCTACGATTTTTGCATTTATAGGAGTTTCTGTCCAAGCCCGGGTAATTTTTTCTGTTGTAGCGTCAGGATATATTACGGATACCTGACGTCCCCATACATCATAAGTGTAATGGATTTTTCTATTTTTATTATCTTGTTCTGTTAGAATATTTCCAAAAGCATCATATTGATAAGTT
>OOAT01001035.1_pt1 | contig 11561 bp, 13 predicted proteins | sample 1671441 | NCBI WGS metagenome assembly OOAT01 (sample SAMN06348157, study PRJEB24527) | human gut metagenome | biome: human gut; feature: ankylosing spondylitis patient; material: feces | host: Homo sapiens | place: China | collected 2015-10 | reverse complement strand
GGCACAGCGCGGGAGGTTCGGATGGAAAACTACAAAAATAGCAAGATCGGACAAGAGACTGCCCAAAAGTATGGGGACATCATAGAGATGGAACGCCCCCAGACCGAAGAATCCCTTCGCAAGCATCCCCGCATGACCTTGCAGAACCGGGCAAAGATCTTCTCTCCCTTTGCAGCACTGCGGGGTTATGATGAGCAGCTTGCCGCAGAAAAGCAGCGCACCGAGCGTGTGCCCAAGCGCATTCTGACCGAGGAAGAAATGTCGGCTCTGTCCGACCGGCTGATGCAGGTCACCAAGGGCATGACCATCACGGTGCGGTACTTCAAGGAAGACACTACCCACCCGGAGGTTCCAGCAGTGGGTAACTACATCACACTGACCGGAAAAGCAGACCGCATCGACCCGGTGTTCCGCACCTTGCAGGTGGGCGACACCGTGGTGCCCTTTGAAGATCTGGTGGAACTCAGCGGGGAGGGCATCATGGAGATCGACCAATATCTCGGCATTACAGAGGATTGAGTGCAAAAAGACCATCAGCCGGAAACGGCTGATGGTCTTGCTTACTTATGGTGTATCGTCGGTAACTGCTTGACTTTGTTTCCGACTTTTTTGCGTTGCTGTTTCATTTTGCGTCCGCAGTTCGGACAGATCCGTTTGCTGGCTCCCATAGCCCCTCCGTTTAATATCGAAATTCAGCTTGCAAGAAAGCTGATTCAAATTAAAACGTGCAAAGCCGCTTAACTGGCGTCAGCGGGAATCTTTTTTCCACGCCTGCCATGGTGCACATATGCGTGCCGGGCAGTTCCAGAGAAGCGTGTGCACAGGAAACTGCCATTTTAAGCAGCTGGTCGCCTTGCGTGTGCTGTTTGGCGATTGCATAGGCAAAACCGGATACCATGGAATCTCCCGCACCTTGAACGCCCTTTACATCCACCGAGACAGGTTCTGAATACCATGCAGCCTCCGGCGTGACCAGCAACGCACCCTTTTCGCCAAGAGAAACTGCGCCGTAGGCGATGTTGTGCTCCATGAGAATCTGGCGATAGCTTGCGCAGAACTCCTGCGTTACACTGGGATGAACGCCAAAAGTGGCATAATATTCTTCTTCATTGGGTTTGATCAGAACAGGAGATGCCTCCATTCCATTCAGAAGCAGCGGCCCCGATGCGTCCAAAATAAAGGGCACATCATATTCCTGTGCGCTTTTGCCAAGTTCATAGTAGAAGTCGTCAGGAAAGCCCGGTGGCACACTGCCGCCAAGGATCAGCACCGATGTTGTGGGCAGAACATTTTTGACAGCGCGAATAACATCCATGGCGGTTTCGGGATGTAGAGGAGTGCCTTTTTCGTTGAATTCCGTCATGCAGCCCGTAGAGGTTTCAAACAGCTTGATATTGATACGGACATTTCCGGGGACGGGGATAAGCTCTGCATCCATATCTCTTTGCTTGAAGAAATCCACTGCTTCTCCATCTGAATGGCTCAGGCAGACGCTTTTGACCGGCATTCCAAGCTGGGTAAGTGCCAGCGAAACATTGATGCCCTTGCCGGAAAAGTTGCAGATCGTTTTCTGGACACGATGGCTATGACCAAGGTTGACGGAATCCACCTGAATCGTGCGGTCGATGCAGGGGTTCGCAGTAACAGTTGTAAAGTGCATGGGTTCTCTACCTCCTATCCGGGGAGCATTGTTTCAGCATCCCGGAAACTGGATATGTTTATTTTTTTTTTCACCGGAAGGAATGTCAGTGTACAATTCGATCTTACCGCAGGAAGGACAGAATGCCGCTTTTACTTTTTTCTGGTCGTTTTTCTTTTTGATCGTGACCAAGTTAAAGAGAATACCGTTTTCAATCTTGATCTTGTAATCCAAAACCATTTCAGCATGACAAATTGGACAGTTCATAAAACACCTACCTCCTGACATTTTGATACACCTAGTCTAGCATACAAAACGAACGCTGTCTATTGGCGGAACGAAAACGGCTATCATGAGAAAAATAATAAAGGCCGCCCGAAAAATCCCGATAGAAAAGCAAGATTTTTAGTAGATGATATGTTATAATAGAAAAAATGCAGCACCTGCTGAACGGACGGAAAGGACACCACGATTATGGAAGAAAACAAGAAACCGGAAACTACTTCGCAACAGGATTCGGCACCCGCGGATTACAGCCGCTACATGGGAACTCTGAACCGCATCTACCGCCGCAACAACAACCCCAAAAAGAAGCGGTTGGGGGACGGTATCACCTCTTTGAAACAGGAGCAGAAGCCCACGGCACCTGCCAAACCGGAAAACGGAAAGAAAGACCACAGCTTCCTGATCACGCTTGCCGTGGCAATTGCCATCATCCTGATCCTGTGGGTCATCAAAAAGTTCTGAATCATACAAAAAACACTGCCCGGAACGATCTTCCCTTATCGTTCCGGGCAGTTTGGCAGGAGGGATCTGCTACCGTGGATGTCAAATCAGGTGAGACGATCAAACGTTCTCATTCAGGAATGCAGCAATTTCTTCTGCGGCGACGGTCTCATCCTCACCCTCAACCGTGACGGTGATGGTTTCGCCCTGCTTGATGCCAAGTCCCATGACTGCCATCAGCTTGCGCATATCACAGGTCTTGCCATCTTTTTCAATGGTGACCTTGCTGGCATACTTCTTTGCCAGCTTGACCAGCAGACCGGCGGGGCGGGCGTGGACACCAAGTTCGTCCTTGATGGTGTAAGTAAACTGTTTCATGGGTTCTCCTTCATTTCCTTCTTCTTTAGCGTGCAACAGGGCAGATCAGACGGCGCTCTCGTAGTCCAGCATGAACTGCACAATGCCGTCCATAGCCAGCTCACGCGGGTCGAGCTTCAGCTGACCCTCACGGATCTTGGCATAGCTGATGGGCATATACTGGTGCAGCATATTCATGGGGATGGGGTACTCGCGCAGGTTGTCGAACAGCTTGTTCATGGCTGCAACGACTTCCGGCTGACCGATGTAGTAGCGGGCACGGTCAGAGTAGCTGTACTTGCGGCACTGTGCCAGATGCTTTTCGTCGCCGTGGTAGTGCTTTTCCCAGTTTGCAGGGGAAGCCAGCATGACCTGATCCAGCGTTTCGATGAAGTTGGCGCGCTTTTCTTCCGGCACCAGCTCCTTTTCCATCATGCTCAGAGAGAACAGAGCCTCGCGCAGACCAAAGGTCAGAGCAGGACCGACCTTCAGGATAGCAATGCCGTCGGTGACCATGTTGTACAGGTCAGTTGCGGTCTGGTAGTCGGTAGAGTGACCCTCGAAGCAGATGTCGGGGAACTCCTTCAGAGCGGCGCACAGGTCAACGGCTGCGGCAGGGTTGTAGTCGAACACCTGCTCATCGCCAAACTCCACACCGGGCTGGACAACGACTGCGATAACGTCCTTCATGCCCTCGCCAACGCCTTCCTCAGTCCAGACGCGCTGATAGGTGGAAACGGTATCACGGAATGCTTCGGGCTTGGTGACAGCCAGCGTATCCTCTGCCTCGGTTGCACCACCGGGGATGGGCACTTCACTGCCGATAACGAACACCGGGCGCATTGCATCCGGCTTCTCAGCTTTCAGTTCCTCGTAGCCCTTCATAGCAGCCTTGTACAGCTTTGCGCCACGGCGAGCGATCACCTCGGTCTGGAGCAGACCTTCCGGGTCGTCAGCAACCTTCATGCTGGTATCCAGATGAATCTTGGTAAAGCCGGCGCGTGCATACTGGTAAACCAGTTCCACGGAGTTTTCCATTGCTTCGGACTCCGGCAGCTTCTGCCAAGTCAGGGGTCCGAGGTGGTCGCCTGCCAGAATCATCATGTTTTCGGGCAGACCGATGGCGCTTGCCATTTTCAGGACCATCTGATAGAAATCAGCGGGCTTCATGCCGGTGTAGCCGCCAAACTGGTTGACCTGATTGGCGGTTGCCTCGATCAGAACAGGGATGTTGCGCTCCTTTGCACGGCGCAGGGCAATCTCGATTACCAGTTCGTTGGCACTGCAATAAGAGGGGATGCCGCAGCGGATGCCCTCACGGCGCTTATCCATCATTTCCTGAAGGGGATGTTTCATTTCAATTCTCCTTTGTAATGCTCCAAAATCTTACAGCTTTGCCTGACCCTTGCAATAGGTCTGGAGCACATCGTAGTTATCCTCCAGTACCACAAGGTCGGCATCCTTGCCCACCTGAATGGAACCCTTGCGATCATCCAGATGCAGGCAGCGCGCCGGGTTGATGGTGCAGGCGTTCAGCGCATAGTTGAACGGTACCATTGCATCCTCGACAAGGATCTTCAAGCCCTTGTTGATGTTCAGGGTAGAGCCAGCCAGACCGCCGGTAGAGGTCAGGTGTGCGCTGCCGTCCGGGTAGATCACGATCTCGTTGCCGCCGAAGATGTACTTGCTGCCCACGGGGGTGCCCTTTGCCATCAGCGCATCGGAGATCATGATAGAATAGTCGGGACCCTTGCTCATAAAGTAGTTGTTCAGAGCAGCCGGGGTGGAATGGCAGCCGTCGCAGATGATCTCACCGTACATGGTGCGGATGCGGTATGCTGCACCCACCAGACCGTTTGCGCGGTGGTTGAAGGGTGTCATACCATTATAGACATGGGTCATGGAGCGTGCGCCATTGGCGTAAGCCATGACTGCCTGCTCGTAGGTGGCAGCACTGTGACCGATGCTGACAACGATACCCTGCGAAGTCAGGTAGCGGGTCAGTTCAAAGTTGTCGTCCTGTTCGGTAGCCAGCGTAACATAGCGGATATGGCCGTGTGCGGCTTCCTGATAGTGCTTGAACTGCTCCACGCTGGGCTTTGCAATGAACTGCTCCGGCTGTGCGCCCTTGTACTTCATGTCCAGATAAGGACCCTCGAAGTGGATGCCAAGGATCTCGGCACCGTCGTAGCCGCCCTCCATGACACGGGCAACATTGGCAACTGCGTTGGTCAGCACCTCAACGCTCTGGGTGATGGTGGTAGCCAGAAAACTGGTCACGCCCTCAGAAACGATGTGCTCTGCCCAGTAACGCAGACCTTCCTCGTTTGCGTCGTTGGTGTCAAACTCATAGGCACCGTGGCAGTGGATGTCCATAAAGCCGGGGACGATACGCTTGTCGCCGTAATCGTCATCTACATCCTTTGTCCCATAGGGGAAAATGCCGACGATCTTACCCTCTTTGACCTCGATGGCAGCAGGTACGAACTGATCTGCGATCCATACTTTTTTACTTTGAATTATCATCTGAATTGTCCTCCTTCCGAGTGAATTACCCTTATGCCATTATACCGCATACTTTCGGAAAAATATTTACAATTTTCAATTGACTTGTTACTTGTTTCGGCAAACATACCCAAAAAGCCATAGAAATTCAATGGTAAGACAAGGAAAACACCGCTTCCGTTTGTCTTTTTCAAACAAAAAGTTATGGCTTTCAGTTGCCCCCTTGTTTTCTGCTATGGGGGTGTGATATAACAGGAAGGAAGGGATAGTGCGCTTTGGTAAGCCCTGTCTATGATTCGGATAAATACCAACCGATTAGGAGGTAGAATAGCATGAGCATTTTTAATCTGACTGATGAGAAGATGAAGGAAACTTCTTCCACTTTTACTGCACATGAGATCTATCAGCAGCCTGCAACTTGGCGCAAGACCTGTGCACAGCTGGCTGCCTGCAAGGACGAGCTGCAGGCTTTTATCGATCAGGTCGTCAAGCAGGATGACTTCGACATCGTTCTGGTCGGCGCAGGCACCAGCGAGTTCGTTGGCAATTCCCTGTTCCAGGCTCTGAACCCCAAGTACAACTACAAGGTCAAGTCCTACGCTTCCACCGATATCGTTCCCTCCCCGGAGAACTTCCTGTCCCGCACCAAGCCCACCCTGCTGGTGAACTTTGGTCGTTCCGGCAACTCTCCTGAGTCTCTGGGCAACGTGGAAGCAGCGGAGGTCGTCTGCCAGAACCTGTACCACCTGTTCGTGACCTGCAACCACGAGGGCACTCTGTCCAAGATGGCTGCAAGCCGCAAGAACTGCTTTGCCCTCAACCTGACCCCGGAGACCCATGACCAGTCCTTCGCCATGACCTCCAGCTACAGCAATATGTATCTGGCAACCTATCTGGCACTGAATCTGGACAAGCTGGATGAGATCACCGCTGAGGTCGAGAAGCTGGCCGTTGCAGGTCAGCACTTCCTCGATGAGCAGTACGGCGAAGTCCAGAAGATCGTGGACGAGTTCGATTACAACCGTATCGTTTATCTGGGCAACATCGGCCTGAAGGGCGTTGCACAGGAGTCCGCTCTGAAGACTCTGGAGCTGACCGCCGGCAAGGTCGCTACCATGTACGATTCCGAGCTGGGCTTCCGTCACGGTCCCAAGTCCATCATTGATGATAACACCCTGACCATCGCTTATCTGAGCGACGATGAGTACCGCCGCCGCTATGAGCTGGATCTGGTCAAGGAGATGGCACATCAGCGCAAGGGCAACAAGATCGTCGTTGTTTACAACCACGATTGCGAAGGCATTGAGGAGCTGGCAGATTACCCCATCCAGATCAAGATCGGTCAGGACATGGAGAACGTTCTGCTGGGTCTGGACTTCATCCTGTTTGCTCAGACCATCGCTCTGATGAAGTCTCTGTCTCTGGGCATTACCCCGGACAACCCCTGCCCCACTGGTGAGGTGAACCGTGTTGTCAAGGGTGTCACCCTGTATCCGTACACGCTGAAGTAATTAAAAAATCAGGAGGGCAACGAACATGATCGGTTTGGTAGTTACCGGCCACGGCCATTTTGCTGATGGCATCCACACTTCCGCTCAGATGATCGCTGGCGAGAACGAGTATGTCCGCTATATCAACTTTGAAGAGGGTATGACCCCGGAGCAGCTGGCGGAGAAGTTCAACGCCGCATTCGACGAGTTCCGCACCTGCGATGGCGTTGTGGTTCTGTCCGATCTGCCCGGCGGCTCTCCCTTCAAGACTGCAGTGGAGTGCAAGTACGCACGCCCCGATCAGAAGATCGAGGTCATTGCCGGCACGAACCTGCCGATGCTCGTTACTGCGGTTACGATGCTGGATATGGAAGATGATCCTCGCTCTCTCGCAGAAGAACTGGTTGACACCGGCAAGGATTGTATGGTAATCTTTGAGTTACAGGCTCCTGCCGAAGAAGCCGAATCTGATGAAAGCGACGGAATCTAAACAATGATCAATTGGGAAGTAATTCTTTGGACCTGCGTTACACTGGCAGTCATTATGGGTGTGATTGGACTCATCCTGTATGCTATCTCTGCCAAGAATATGCGCAATAAGCGCAAGGAACTTGGCGAAGTCCATACGGACATGAAGGTCGGTTCCCGCATTATGTTTGCCGGTGGCATCTACGGCAAGATCGTAAGCATGGAGGATGAGGATACCCTCCGTGTGGAAGTTGCACCGAAGATCGTTATTACTATTTCCCGTTATGCCGTCCAGAGCATCGTAAAATAACTGCTTTGGTATTCTGATAGCGTCGATCTCGTGTGTTTTCTTCTTCATTTGCGCACGAGGTTTTCATAAGTTCTTCATTCGCAAAATCCCCCTCCATCCCCGGCGTGAAAAGACAGGCAATGAGTGCTGCGCGGCTTTCTGCCTGTCTTTTTACATTCTTTACTAAGTCATCCGAGACCTCTTCTTTCATTGACAGGACCCCCACAGCGGTTTGCCAGACTGCTGCGGGGGTCCTGCTTTTTGATGCAAAAGAAATTAGAGCCGCTGCCCCGAAGAGCAACGGCTCTAATTCCTAAGGAAGAATGTCTTATATGGGTAAGACGGATGAATACAAAATTATGCCTTGCCGTTGCTGCCGCAGACAAGGATCTTGCTCATGACGTACTCCTTGACCTGCTCACGACCAACTGCGCTGTACTTCTTCGGGTCAAATGCTTCGGGATCGCCTGCAAGATATTCTTTCAGACCCTTGCTGAATGCGATGCGGAGATCGGTGGCGTAGTTCACCTTGCACATACCGCGGGCAACGCACTCACGGACGGCATCATCCGGGACACCGGAGGTGCCATGCAGCACCAGAGGAACAGAAACGACCTTGCGGATCTCGCTCAGACGGTCGATGTCCAGCTTCGGGGTTCCCTTGTAAACGCCGTGTGCGGTGCCGATAGCAACAGCCAGAGAATCCACACCAGTGCGCTCTACGAACTCAGCAGCTTCGGAAGGAACGGTGTAGCCATTGCCATTGCCGCCGTCCAGATCATCTTCCTTGCCGCCGACCTTGCCCAGCTCAGCTTCCACAGGGATGCCGGCTGCATGGCAGGCACGAACAACTTCCTTGGTGATCTCGATGTTTTCCTCGAAAACATGGTGAGAACCATCGATCATCACAGAGGTGTAGCCTGCACGGAATGCCTTCATAGCCAGTTCGTAGCTGCTGCCGTGGTCAAGGTGCATCACAACAGGAACAGTAGCCTCGGAAGCAGCAGCGGCGACCATTGCGTGGAACATTGCCGGAGAAGCGTACTTCAGAGTACCCGGAGTGGTCTGGACAATAACGGGTGCACGCAGTTCCTCTGCAGCAGCGATGATGGCCTGAACCATCTCCATGTTCTCTGCATTGAATGCGCCGATTGCGTAATGGTTCTTCTGAGCATCAAGCATCAGTTCTTTGGTAGTGACTAAAGCCATAATTACCCTCCTGAAACATTTACCTTCGTATCATTTACTCTGCCTTGCAAGAGCCGATTGTTCGTAACGGCAGATAGGATATACAAACATCCACCATTATTATAGATAGTCGTTACTAATTTATCAAGAGTAAAAAACGGTGAAAGATTTGTATTTTACGGTTAGAAGTCGAGGTGGGCGTCTTTCCGGGCGGCTTCCAGTACGGCTACCGCCGATCTCATTGCACGAATGCGCCGCTCTTTGACGGTATCCTGCGGAACAATCAGGAAGCTGGAGACATTGAGAACCTCAAACCGCCAAGGCGTATCGGAGATATCACTGACGTAGGGCTCTTTTCCTTTTCGGTTGACAACAAGTTTCTGGCAGTTGCTGCTGCCCGGCTCGATGAGGATGCTGCCCTCGGTGCCAATGATCTGGGCACTGTTGTGAGCAGAGCCATCCTTGGCAGCCGTACACTGGCAGACAAAATCCGGGTATTCCAGAATCAGGATACCGCTGGTGTCGATGCCGTTGGCGTGGCGGTTCGGATAATAATGGACGGCTTTCGGGTCGCCAAAAAGCCCTACCACAAAATAGATGTTATAAATATTGAGGTCCATCAAGGCTCCGCCGCAGTAGGCGGGGTCGAACACAGGGGGAGTCTGCCCATTCATAAAGGCATCATACCGGCTGGAATACTGGCAGAAGGTGCAGGATACCGTCTTGATGTCACCAATCTCCTTTGCAAACAGCTTTGCCATACCATAGTTCGGATGGTCGATGGTCGTAATAGCCTCCAGCAGGTGCAAATGGCGCTCTTCCGCAAGGCGGAGCAGTTCATCCAGCTGCGCCACAGTGGGGACGATGGGCTTTTCACAGAGAACGTGCTTTCCAGCCAGCAGCGTAGCCTTGGCCTGCTCAAAGTGGAGGCTGTTGGGAGTGGCGATATACACCAGTTCGACCTCCGGGTCTGCCAGCATCTCGTTGTACTCGGTATAGACCTTGGGAATATGAAACTCGTTGGCCATTGCAACTCCGGTGTCTGCGTTGCGAGAATACACGGCAACAACAGGCATTGTTGTAAGACGCGCAAACTCCTTTGCCATCGTGTGGGCGATAGAGCCTGTTCCAACCATTCCAATATTCATAGAGGGATTCCTTTCACTTCTTGTTTTGAAGATTCTGCTTTACAAACTCACTGGGCGACATATGATACTTCATATTAAAGGACTTGGAAAAATAATGGATGGAGGTGTAGCCCAGCCGCAGCGAGATCTCACTGATGGTATAGCGGTTTTCCAGCAGCATCTGACAGCTTCTCTCCAGCTTTTTATCATTGATGTACTTTTTCGGGGACTGGTCGATGGAATTCTTGAACATCAACTGCAACGCCGTCCGCGACAGCGAAAAGTGTTCGCAGATTTCCGGGATCGTCAGAGGAAGGTAGATGTTTTCATCAATATAGGCAATGATCCGGTCAAACAGTTCATCCATTGCACTCTTGTGCACGGAATTGCTGGACTGGTTCATAGGGGAAGCATAGGTTCCTTGCAGCAGCCGGATGATGATCTCAGTCAACAGACAGAGCATCAGACTGTTCATATAAGGAATGCCGGTTGTGCTTTCCCGGACGAACGCTTTTATTAAGGAGTTGATCTTCTGGTCATAGTGGAACACCCGGTTGATCAGAGCATCGTACCAGACCTCCTGTTCCACAGGGGTCAGATTGCGCATATCGAACAGCACCGTCAGATAGGATGCGTTGTGGCTGTCATCCGTATACTGGGTGTGGAACTGACCGGGACCGTAGATCATCAGTTCCTTGTCTTTCAGCTGGTACAGTGTTCCGTCCACCTCAGTTTCGAGTTCGCCCTCGTCTACATACGTCAACTCAAAAAAGTTATGCTGCTCACCCTTAAAGCAGTAGTTCGGGGTGCGGATTCTATAATAATACCCCAAGATCTTCTGCATTTCAATACGGGGCAGAACCGCAAGGAACTCATACTGGGAAGGGAAATCGGTAACATGGAGAGAATAGTTGCTCTCGGCATACAGGTCAAATTCCAGCTTCTGTGTAGTAGAAACCACCGCAAAATAGACATTGGGCTTGATGTGAATCAGCCGGTTCATGGCAAACTCTTGTACATCGGCGGTATTTGCCGTATGGGAGACCAGCAAAACACCGATGCCGTCATGTACCTCTATATAGGTATCACAGCTAAAACAATAGAACTGTGATACATAGCGGCGGGTGATGGCGGTCTGATGCTGGTGGATCAGGTCAGGGTGCGTGAGCCTGATGGGTTCGTGGTAGGTCTGGCCGTACTCCAGAAAGCTGTCGTTGGAAGTTTCGCGTTGCATATCCAGAATCCTCCTTCTCTCAAACTTGTATTGAGTATAACATTTTTTGTTGAATATTACCAGCTTTTTCCGACGAGTTTTGGAAGTTTGTAATGAGAAGCCACGAAAATAACCGATTTTTAGAAACACTTTGTTAAAAAATATAAAGACATTTGTTCAAATATCGCCTATAATGTAGTTACTCTGAATTGGAAACTCAGACAAAAATTTCAAGGAGGAATGAAAAAAATGCCGAACATTGTTCTAACTCGAATCGACAATCGTCTGGTTCATGGACAGGTTGCTACGCAGTGGTGCGGCGCAATCGGCGCAAACCTGATTCTGGTGGCGAATGACGAGGTGGCTGGCAACAGCCTGCGTCAGGGCCTGATGAATATGGCTGCGCCTGCTTATGCAGCTATGCGCTATTGGACCATCCAAAAGACGATCGACACCATCCACAAGGCAAGTGCAAAGCAGCTGATCTTCATCGTCTGCGAGAATCCGCAGGATGTCGTGAAGCTGGTGGAGGGTGGCGTTCCCATCAAGAAGGTCAACA
>OOAT01001020.1_pt1 | contig 11938 bp, 8 predicted proteins | sample 1671441 | NCBI WGS metagenome assembly OOAT01 (sample SAMN06348157, study PRJEB24527) | human gut metagenome | biome: human gut; feature: ankylosing spondylitis patient; material: feces | host: Homo sapiens | place: China | collected 2015-10 | reverse complement strand
TATGTAGGGGCGGACGCAAAGGAGTCCGCGGTGCTGGAGGGGCAGATCCTCGTGGACGCCTACCGGAAGAATCCGTCAACCCTTGACCGGAACGGGGACGGGGTTGTTTCTTATGTCCTCCTTGAGGGGGAGACGAACCACCAGGATTCCCTGATCCGCACGGAGTGGTCCATCGAGACTCTGAAGGACGGCGGTGTTCCGATCGAGAAGATCACAGGCGGGATCGCAAACTGGGAGAGAAACCAGGCCTCCGCCCTCATGGAACAGTGGCTTTCGGATTATGGGAATAAAATCGAGCTTGTGCTCTGCAACAATGATGACATGGCTATTGGTGCGATTGATGCCATCGAGCGGGCGGGGATCGTCGCCGGGACGATCAAGCTTGTCGGGATCGACGGGACACCGGCCGGTCAGGAGGCGTTCCGCGAGGGAAAACTCTTTGGGACGGTTGAGTCCAGCAAGGATATCTACGCGAAGAGAATCTTCGATACGGCGGAGGAGCTCGCAATGGGAAAAGAGGTGACCCAGGAAAAATATTTCTGGTGTCCCCAGCATATCATTGCTAACTGACATCATTTTTTACAGGCATGCGCCGCCTCGCGCATGCCTGTACTGTTATATTTAAGCTGATTTCTGCCATGATATGACAAAAAATTGTGGTTTTTTTACAGGAATCAAAGAATTTTAATAATTTATCATAAAAAATAGTATGGAAAAATACACAAAGGCAGGCTATAATGAATTCATCGTTAAGGAAAAATGCCTAAACGGTCAAAATTATTTTTTGAATGGGAGGATTCAAAACATGAGAATGACAAAGAAAGTAACAGCAATGGCACTGGCTTCCATGATGGCCCTGTCTTTAGCAGGATGCGGAGGAAGCTCTTCCACAACAGCAACAACAGCAGCAGCTACTGAGGCAGCAAAAGAGACAACAGCAGCAGCTACCGAGGCAGCAAAAGAAGCTGCAACAACAGCTGCAGCCGCAGCAGCAACCACAGATGTAGCAGACAAGAAAGTCGGCATCAGCATCTACAAGTTCGATGATAACTTCATGACTCTTTACAGAACAGAGTTAGTTCGCTACTTAACAGAGGACCTTGGATTCAAGGCTGAGAACGTAGTCGTTCAGGATGGTAAGGGCGATCAGGCAGAGCAGACAAACCAGATCCAGAACTTCATCACACAGAAATATGACGTTCTGATCTTAAACCTTGTACAGGCTTCTTCCGCACCGGAGATCACAGATATGTGTAAAGAAGCTGGTATCCCGGTTGTTTACATCAACCGTGAGCCGGACGCAGCAGAAGAAGAGAGATGGGAATCTGAAGGTCTTAACGCTACATACGTAGGATGTGACGCAAGACAGTCCGGTACATACCAGGGCGAAGAGATCCTTGAGACTGCAAACAAGGGCGATATCAACGGCGACGGCAAAGTTTCCTACATCATGATCCAGGGTGACCCGGAGAACGTAGATGCTCAGTACAGAACAGAGTTCTCTGTTAAGGCTCTTACAGACGCAGGAATGGAAGTTGAGGAGCTCTTAAAACAGCGTGGTGACTGGGATCAGGCTAGGGCTCAGCAGATCGCACAGGACGCTTTAAACCAGTACGGCGACAAGATCGAAGTAATCTTCTGCAACAACGATGCAATGGCACTTGGTGCATTACAGGCAATCGAAGCAGCAGGACGTAAAGTTAACGAGGATATCTACCTTGTAGGCGTTGACGCTCTGACAGAGGCTGTTCAGAACGTAATCGACGGCAAGCAGACAGGTACTGTATTCAACAACCACTTCGCACAGGCTCAGGCAGCAAGCGATATCGCTGTTAAGTTCTTAAGCGGTGAGAAGGTTGACGCAGTCAACATGGTTAACTACGAGAAGGTTACTCAGGATAACGCTCAGGAAATCCTTGATATGTTAAAGTAATTGATACTGTAACAAATGAGAACCGGGTGTGTTGTCTAACACATCCGGTTCGTTGATTAAAATATGCCACCCGGAAATGCGGGGGAGTGTAACTGAAAGGAGTTTTGGGATGGCAGAACAGTACAGACTCGAAATGAGAGGAGTCAAAAAAACTTTCCCGGGCGTAAAAGCGCTTGACGGAGTTAACTTACGGGTTCGCCCCGGAACGGTCCACGCACTGATGGGAGAGAACGGTGCCGGAAAATCGACACTGATGAAATGTCTTTTCGGAATCTATAAAATGGATGAAGGCGAGGTCTATATCGACGGCGTCAAGACGGAGATCGCAAACCCGGATGACGCGCTGAAAAAAGGACTTGCCATGGTTCATCAGGAGCTTCAGCCAATTCCGGAGCGCTCCATCGCTGAGAATATGTATCTTGGACGGTATCCGATGAAAAACTACGGACCGGTCAAGGTCGTTGATCATGCGACGATGAACAAAGAAGCTGAGAAATGGCTTCGGGATGTAAAGATGGATTTTGACCCGAAAGCAAAACTCGGCACCTTATCAATCGGACAGATGCAGTCAGTAGAGATCGCAAAAGCGGTCAGCCAGAGTGCAAACCTTGTAATTCTGGATGAGCCGACCTCCTCACTGACTGATAACGAGGTAGAAGCATTATTCCGGATCATCAGAGACCTGAAATCCAGAGGTGTTTCTATGATATATATCAGCCACAAGATGGCTGAGATCCGCCAGATCTCCGACGATATCACGATCATGCGCGACGGTACATACGTTGGAACTTGGGCAATCGATGATATCTCTGATGAAGAGATCGTAAAACAGATGGTTGGACGTGAGTTAAATAACGTTTATCCGCCGAAGGATGATTACCGGACGGATGAGACTGTCCTCAAGGTCAGCCACCTGACAAGTATCTTACCGAACTCCTTTAAAGACTGCTCTTTTGAGTTAAAGAGGGGAGAGATCTTAGGCTTCGGCGGCTTAGTCGGAGCACAGAGAACAGAACTTATGGAAGCAATCTTCGGAATGCGCCACATTGAGAGCGGTACCGTTGAGATCCTTGGAAAAGAGGCACATATTAAACGACCGCAGGACGCGATCAACAGCTCTGTAGGAATGATCACAGAGGATCGTCGCGGAACCGGTATCTTTGGATGCTTGAGCATTGATGATAATACAGCGATCGCTTCCTATAAGCATTATACCCATATGGGTAAGATCAACAAGAAAGAAGTCGATGACGTCGTAAAAGACAGCATCGCGAAATTAAAGATCAAAACACCGAGCGGAAAGACGCTGATCCAGTCTCTCTCCGGTGGCAACCAGCAGAAAGTAATTATCGCAAGATGGCTTGCAAACAATCCTGATATCCTGATCATGGATGAGCCGACCCGTGGTATCGACGTCGGAGCCAAATACGAGATTTATCAGATCATGATCGATCTCGTAAAACAGGGCAAATCCATCATTATGATCTCGTCGGAAATGCCGGAGTTGATCGGTATGTCCAACCGAATCATCGTAATGTGCAACGGTCACATCACCGGTGAGGTGGAAGGAGAAGACGCAACTCAGGAGAAGATCATGTCCTTTGCCACAAAATTCACTTTAAGCGGCAAGGAAAACAAGTAGATTACAGGGAGGTTCAGTCATGACAGCGAAAAAAGTAAGTGCAAAAGATTTCCTTATCAATAATGGAATCATCGTCGTTCTTTTATTACTTGCAGTATTTACTGCGATCAAGCAGCCTACATTCTTTTCACGCGGCAACTTAATCAACATCGCATTAAACGTAGCTCCGCGATTCATCATCGCCTGCGGTGTATCCGGATGTTTAATTACAAAAGGTACAGACCTTTCCGCAGGACGTATGGTTGGTCTTTCTGCCTGCTTAGCAGGTACCTTACTTCAGAAGCCGGATTACAGCGGCAAGTTCTTCCAGAACCTTCCGGATTTCGGAAATGCCTGGGGCTTATGGGTTCTCGCGGTTCTTCTGATCTGTGTGGCAATTTGCTGTATCTTTGGTTTCATCAATGGCATCGTAATTTCTTACTTACAGGTTCCGGCCTTCATCGGAACACTTGGTATGCAGCTTATCGTTTACGGTGTCTGCCTTGTTTACACAAACGCGACTCCGATCGGTGGTTATCATAACGCATACACAGCAGTAGCAAAAGGAAAACTCTTTGGCGCGATCCCGTTCCTGTTCCTGATCGCCCTTGCGGTTGGTCTTGTTATGTGGTTCATCTATAACATGACTCCTCATGGAAAGTATATGTATGCGATCGGCGGCAACGAGCAGTCCGCAGAGGTTTCCGGTGTAAACACAAAGAAGACAAAGATCATCATCTACATGACAGCAGCAGCGCTCTACGCACTGGGCGGTTTCCTTGTAGGCGCAAAATCCGGTGGTTCCTCCGTCAACATGGGTCAGGGCTGGGAGCTTGAGGCGATCGCAGCCTGCACCATCGGCGGTGTATCCGTAAACGGTGGTATCGGACGTATCTCTGGTGTTCTTATCGGTGTTCTTGTATTCGAGATCTTAAAGACCTGCTTACAGTACCTTGGTGTTGATACAAACTACCAGTACATCGCACAGGGTATCGTTATCGTAGTTGCGATTGCGCTTGATATCAGAAAGTACATTGCAAAGAAGTAATAGACTGACTGTTTCGGTACAGTTAAAAAACGGGCGGAGGACGAGTTCCAACGCCCGTTTTTGCACACTCGCGCGAAGATGCAGATTGTTGGAAACGGCCGTGCGAGACGCTCGGGTGTACCGCGGCACATTTTTGCGTACATCATGTATCAGAAAGAAAATACCGATGGCTGGTTTTAGCAGCCTGCCTCATGGAAAGAAAGCCGGAGCGGTTTGATAAAACCTGCACCGGGAGAGTGGAGGTGAAGGAATGGAAGAAGAGATTGAGAAGGTCAGCGGAATCGGAACAGTGACCGAAGCCGCAGAAAAGGCTGTGGAGGCCTTTGGTGAGAAGACTTTAGAAGAACTCACTGAAGAGAATAAACGGCTGCAGGAGGAAAATGAGCGCCTGAAGAACAGATCCATAAAAGAACGGATGTACGATAAGATCAATGTGTCGGTGCGGACCATTGATATCTTTATCGGGTGCATGTGCGTATTGTTTGTGGCTGTTGTGGTGATGGGGATGCTGAAGTAAGAGAGTGAAGCGCTGACAGAGATCATGCCCGCCGCAGCCTAAACATTCAACGACAGGAAAAGATCCTGATGCCAGAAACTGAAACTATCGAAGTGGATAACAAAAAAGCTCTGGAGAACGATATGAGAAAGGTTCTCCAGGGCTTTTCTTTGTCTTGTCTGCTGATTCCCTAAAGAGGAAAATTACAGCAGGAGTCTTATTTCTTATAAAGAATTCTGATGGAATTCAGCACGCAGAGGATCGCAACGCCGGTGTCGGCGAATACCGCGAGCCACATGGAGGCGATTCCCATGAGACCTAAGATCATGACAAGAGCTTTTACCGCAAGGGCGAATACCACATTCTGGTTGGAGATCGCGCCTGTGCTTCTCGCGATCTTGATGGCTTCCGGAATGGCATCCATGCTTGATGTCATGAAGACGACGTCGGCGGCCTCGATGGCTGCGTCAGCACCGCTTCCCATAGCTGCGCCCACATCAGCGCCTGCAAGCACCGGTGCGTCGTTGATTCCGTCACCGACGAACATTGCGCTTCCGTTCTCCGCGCGGAGCTTCTGCAAGATCTCGAGCTTATCAGCCGGGAGAAGCTTTGCGTATACATTGTCGATTCCGACCTCGGCGGCTACCGCCTCAGCGGCTGCCTCGCCGTCGCCTGTGAGCATAGCAGAGCGGATCCCCATGGATTTTAAGGACCTGATGGCATCCTTTGCCTCCGGCTTGATCGTATCGGCGATCTGGATCGTTCCTGCAAGCTTTCCGTTTACCGCAACATAGACGGTAGTGACAGCACCGTTCTCATCGTAAGCGCCGCAGTCCACGTTGAACTCGGTGAGAAGCTTTCTGTTTCCGCAGAGCACTTCGCCCTGGGAGAGCTTTGCATGGATGCCTTTGCCGGAGATCTCCTCGATCTCGGCGGGCTTTTCGATCACAAGATTCTGATCTTTTGCAGCGGAGACGATGCTGATTCCAATCGGATGAGTAGATGCGGTCTCGCATGCTGCCGCGATCTGAAGGATTTCCTGCTCGGAAGCTGTGCCTGCCGGAAGGATCGTCTGAACCACGAAGTTTCCTTTTGTGATGGTTCCTGTCTTATCCATGACAACCGTTTTTACAGCTTTCAGGTTTTCAAGTGCAATTCCACCTTTAAAGAGGATTCCTTTCTTGGAACCTGCGCCGATCCCGGAGAAGAATGCCAGCGGAACGCTTAAAACAAGGGCACACGGGCAGCTGATTACGAGGAAGGTAAGAGCTGTGTAGATCCAGTGGGACCAGTTTCCTGTAATTAAGGACGGAATGATCGCTGTCGCAGCCGCCAGGGCAACGACGAACGGGGTGTAAACTCGTGCAAATTTCGTGATGAAGCGCTCGGCCTGCGGCTTGCTGGCTGCGGCGTTCTCCACGGAATCGAGGATTCTTGTGACCATGGACTCGGAAAGTTTCTTCTCGACTCTCATCTTTAAGAGACCGGAAGTATTGACGCAGCCGGATGTCAGCTGGCTTCCGACCTTTACCGATACCGGGACAGGTTCACCTGTGATCGGTGACGTATCGATCCGGCTCTCGCCCTCTACGACAACGCCGTCAAGCGGAATGCGGTCGCCGGGACGGATCTCTACGATATTGCCGACAACGGCGGAACCGGCCGGAACCTCGCGGACAGTACCATTTTCGTCAAGAAGAACGGTCTCCGGCCGGAGATCAACGGCTTCCATGATCTGGCTGCGGCTCTTTTCAACCGCGCGGTGTTCGAATGCTTCACCGACCCGGTAGAAAAGCATAACTCCGACCGCCTCCCCAAACTGGCCGACACAGAAAGCACCGATGGTCGCGAGGCTCATCAAAAAGTTTTCGTCCATCACGTGGCCGGTCTTCATGTTTTTCAGGGCTGTTAAGAGAACTTCCCGTCCAAGGATCAGGTAGGCGATCACAAAGCATATGGCGGAGATCTGCGGCATGGAGTGGGAGAGAAGCTCTCCGACGATGAAGAGCAAGCCTCCGGCGATCAGCTCCGGAAGATCATGGGCATGCTTGTCGTCACTGTTTGCATCTGCCGGTTTTCCTTCCTCGCGGACCTCGATGATGGTGCCTGGTTCGATCTTGTCTGCAATCTCCTGCATCTTCGGGAGCAGCTTTGTTCCTTCAGAAGAGTAGACACGGAGCTGTCTCGTCGCGAAAGTCAAAATACAGTCATCGACTTCCGGGAGCTCCTGGATCTTTTTCTCGATCTTTGCGGAGCAGTTCGCGCAGTCGATGTTTTTCATCACGTAGACCACACAGGTGGATTTCGGTGCCGGACCGTGGTGGTGTTCGGCGTGCTCGTGATGATGATCGTGTTCGGAGCAGCAGCCATCGTCATCGTCGTGATGATGGTGATGTTCACAGCCGCAGTGCTCTTCGTGTTCGTCATCATCATGACCTTCGTGATGATGGTGTCCGCAGTCGCAGTGCTCTTCATGCTCGTCACCATGTTCCTCGTGATGGTGATGGTGCCCACAGCCGCAGTGCTCTTCATGCTCGTCATCATGCTCATCGTGATGGTGATGGTGTCCGCAGCAGCAGTGTTCTTCGTGCCCGTCATCATGCTCATCGTGATGGTGATGGTGTCCGCAGCAGCAAACCTCTTCGTCCTCGTGGTCTGCTGATTTCTGCTTGGATTTTTCTAATTCCTCCATAGAGTAGACCTCCTCAGAATTATAATTTTTAATTATCATATTAACATATGAACCATCGTTCATATGTTAAATATAGTACAGCTCTATGGGAAATGCAAGACTGTTTTTTAATATTAGTAAAAGAATTAAGAAAATAAGGTGGGAGAGCAGAAAAAGCTGCCTGGCGATATTCCGCAGGCAGCTTTGGCTATGTACGTATAAATATTAGATTTCCTTAAACATCCGCGCCTCGATCAGATGGATTCCGTGAAGGAAACACTCGCAGACCGGAGTCTCAACGCCAAGCTCTTTTCCGAGGCGGACAACCGTTCCGGCGAACATATCGACTTCCGTGCGTTTTCCGACCTCAAGATCCTGAAGCGTTGACGGCTTATTTTCATAAGGAAGACGTCCGAGCGTGTGCTCCTGACGGTCGATCTCATTCTGACCGATATCAATGCCCAACTTATTTGCAATGCGGATCACTTCCCACATGGCCTTGTGGCGGAAGAAATTGGCGTCATCGTTCTTCTGGAATGCTCCGAAGGGAACGCCGAACATGGCGCATGTCATATTCTCGGCAACGTTGCACATGAACTTGAACCAGATTCCTTTTAACATATCTGCATCGATCTTGTAGTCGATCCCACAGAGATCAAAAAGACTCTTCACAGCGAGAACATTCCCGGAATAGTGTTCCGGATCATTCTTAAGATCGCCGAAGTGGATCAGACCCTTATGCGGATCGAACTCCGTCTTTCCGTCCTTCATGACAATGCTGATCCGCATATAGGAGTACAGCAGATGTTCGCTGCCGTAGACGGCGGCGATCTGTTTTTCGCTCTCCACACCATTTAATACGGAGAGGATGATCGTATCTTTGCCAACCTGATTTTTAATATCCCTGATCGCCTGCTCCAGGTCATATCCCTTTACCGCAATGATAACGAGATCTGCCGGATCCCCCTCGACATCAGGTGTGATGATCGGAAAACGGTAATTGATCGTATTGACTGTTACCCCTTTTCGCTCCAGACGCTCTTTTCTTGCGCCGTCTGCAAGGATCCGGAAATCAGCCCCCAGCTTTTCTGAGATACGCGGTGCGAAAAATACCCCCATCGCACCGAGACCGATCAACGTCACCTTCTTTATGTCCTTCATAACTCCCTTTTCCTCCTTAAAAGTAAAACAAGCTGCGTTCCTTCTATTGTATAGTAAGACCGTTGGGGTGTCAACGAAAACAACCTTGTCTTTAGGGATAAAAGATGATATGATGGAAAAGTATGGAGAAAAATTAACAAATATGTGTGGGGGAGAGAATACTGGATGGAAATCACAAAAGAAGATAAACGGTCGGTGATCGACCACTGTTATCTGACCTATTTTATCAGCGGAATGGTCATCCTGATCTTCGGTGTCATTCTGCCAAACCTGATCGAGGAGAGAAATTTAAGCTTTACCGCGGCCGGAGGACTGCTTTCCTTTCTGGCGATCGGAAATTTATGTTCAAGCCTGGTCTATCCGGTATTCTGCGGGATGATGTCCCAGAAGACGGCGGTAGTCGTACTGGCGGTCCCCTATCCGGTGTGCTTGTTCCTGTTTACAATGGGACTTCCGGTCCCGGTGCTCTATGTGATGATCTTTCTGATCGGAATCACGAAGGGCATGATCACGATCATCAACAATCATGCGATCCGTCAGGTGACGGGAAGTTCCAATCAATATCTGAATCTGCTTCATATGTGGTATGCGGTGGGGGCTTTCCTGTCCCCATTCGTTACGATGCTCCTCATGGGAGCGGGTATGAACTGGAAGACGATCCTTCGCCTCCTTGCAGTCCTCACGGTTCTCATCGTTCTTTCCTACGCCACAATGGATTACAGAAAGATCGAAAAAGAGGTGGAGAAGAAGGCGGGAGAGGAGAACGGCGGATCGTCGATGACAAAAGAAAAATTCTGGTTTTTAAAGAACACGGGATTCCTTCTGGCGGTTGGGGCATTGTTCTTCTATATGGGCCTTGAAAACTCCGTAAACGGATGGTTTGTTACTTATTTAAAAAGTACCGGCTTTATGTCCACAAGTCTTGCGACTGTGATGGTATCCGTGACCTGGATCATGATCATGATCGGAAGGATCGTCATTGCGTCCATCTCAAAGAGCGTGCCGCCGGCAAAGATTCTGGCAGTGATCTCCGCACTTCAGTTTGTCTCGGTATTGATCCTTGTCTTCGCGGATCATACCACAATGGCAGTGGCGGCCCTGATCCTTTTAGGACTTGGAATGGCGGGGGCGTTTCCGACAACTACGGCCTTTACCGGCGATCTCATGGGAAATTCCCCACTTGGAATGTCAGTGTTTACAGGGATCGGTTCCCTCGGCGGGATCCTTACCCCGCAGGTCATTGGAGTCCTTGCGGATAAGCTTGGATTCCAGGCGGCGATCCTGTTTTTAGTGCTGGACGCATTCCTGCTGGCACTTTTTGGAGCCGGGGCTCTGAGATATGCCACTAATCAGAAAATTCAAGTCGAACGTCCGTGAGACCTGGCGCTTGATTCTGGTCAGTAAAGCTGACATATCACTGTGCATCCTCGCGGAGCATTTATCTCAGTCAGAGACCTGACTCCCGCTGAGACAAATTTACTATTACTCACCACCTAAAAGAGGTGGGAGTCTTCTCGACTGAGATAAAAAAGTCAACCGGGATGGCATAAAAACCGTCCTGAATATAAATAAGGGGTAAAAACATATGGATATTCGTTATTCCGCAAATCAAAGAGACGTAAAACGCTACACAACCGAAGAACTTCGGGATGAGTTCCTGATTCAGGATCTCTACCATCCGGATGAGGTGGTATCCGTATACTCCCACGTGGACCGCATGGTGACATTGGGATGTATGCCGGTGAAAGAACATGTCTCCATTGAAAAGGGGATCGACTGCTGGAAAAATTTCGGTACCCACTATTTCCTTGAGCGCCGCGAGATCGGAATCTTCAATATCGGAGGTGCCGGATCCATCACAGCGGACGGAATGGAGTACCGCCTTGGCTATAAAGACTGCCTGTACATCACAAAAGGCACAAAGGAAGTGATCTTTTCCAGTGACAGTGAGGAGACTCCGGCAAAATTTTACATGGTGAGTGCGCCGGCCCACACGTCCTACGAGACAAAGCTGATCACCTTGAAGGATGCCGCAAAGCGCCCGCTGGGTGATGCCAATACTTCCAATAAGAGAGTCATCAACCAGTTCATTCATCCGGATGTGCTGAAAACATGCCAGCTTTCCATGGGAATGACAGCGCTGGAGCCGGGCAGTGTCTGGAACAGCATGCCGTGCCACACCCATGAGCGCCGCATGGAGATCTACATGTACTTTGAAGTCCCGGAGAATCAGGTGGTCATGCACTTTATGGGTGAACCGACTGAGACGAGACACATCGTCATGAAAAATGAAGAAGCTGTGATCAGCCCGTCCTGGAGCATCCACTGCGGAGCAGGAACCTCCAACTACACCTTTATCTGGGCTATGGGCGGAGAGAATCAGGAGTTCGACGATATGGACAACATCGCTCCGATGGATTTAAAGTAAGATATCGCAGAGACCGATAAAAAACTGATATAAAATAGGAAAGGTAAGGATCAAAATGGATAAGAAGAACATGTTTTCTCTGGAAGGAAAGATTGCTCTCGTAACAGGAGGTGCCCACGGAATCGGCTTTGCCATCGCGGAGAGCTATGCAGAAGCAGGAGCAACGGTTGTATTTAACTGCAGCAGCGAGGCGTCCTTAGAGCGCGGACTTGCCGCATACAAAGAAAAAGGGATCGATGCTCACGGTTATGTCTGCGATGTTACGGACGAGGAAGCGGTAAAGAAAATGATCGCGGATATCGAGGAGAAGATCGGAACGGTCGATATTCTTGTAAACAATGCGGGAATGATCAAAAGAATTCCGATGCATGAGATGAGCGCGGATGAGTTCCGCAAGGTTGTCGATGTTGACCTGAATGCTCCGTTCATCATGGCAAAAGCTGTCCTTCCGGGCATGATGAAAAAAAAAGCCGGAAAGATCATCAACATCTGCTCCATGATGTCTGAACTCGGAAGAGAGACCGTATCCGCATACGCAGCGGCAAAGGGCGGTTTGAAGTCCTCACCGGAGGTATTGTCG
>OOAT01001005.1_pt1 | contig 12037 bp, 8 predicted proteins | sample 1671441 | NCBI WGS metagenome assembly OOAT01 (sample SAMN06348157, study PRJEB24527) | human gut metagenome | biome: human gut; feature: ankylosing spondylitis patient; material: feces | host: Homo sapiens | place: China | collected 2015-10 | reverse complement strand
TGTCCGCCGGCTCCACCGCTTCGGAAAGTATCCCATTTGATTTCCCCTTCGTTGATTTCCACATCAAATGGTTCGGCTTCCGGCAATACGGCAACAGATGCCGCCGAGGTATGCACACGCCCTTGTGTTTCGGTAGCCGGAACGCGCTGCACACGGTGAACGCCCGATTCGTATTTCAGCGTGCCGTACACTTTGTCGCCGGTCACATAACAGATAATTTCCTTGAATCCTCCGGCAGCACCTTCGTTGGCACTGGAGACTTCCAGTTTCCAACCTTTCGTTTCGCAGTATTTACTGTACATGCGAAACAGGTCGCCGGCAAAGATGGCTGCTTCATCGCCTCCCGTGCCGCCACGTATTTCGAGGATGGCATTACGGTCGTCCTGCGGGTCGGCGGGAACAAGCAGCAGTTTGATTTCCTCTTCCAGCTCGGGAATACGCACTTCGCAGGCATTAGCCTCTTCGCGTGCCATTTCTTTCATTTCGGGGTCGGATTCGGTTGTCATTATCTGCTTTGCCTCTTCCAGTCCGTTCAGACATTGTATATATTCTTTGCGGGCCTTCATAATGTCGCTCATATCCTTGTATTCCTTGGTGAGCTTGACATAACGCTTTTGGTCTGCAATCACATTCGGGTCGGTGATGAGGGTGGAAACTTCCTCAAACCGGGCTACCAGCCCTTCTAATTTTTCAAGTAGGGTATTATTGTCTGCCATATATGTTTATTTGTTCTTGGTTTCAATCCAGGTAAATATGACGGCCATAGCGAGTAGGAGAATGACATATCCTATCCATTGCCATGTTGTGTATTTTTTTTACCCATTTCTTGGATTGGAAGTACACGTCTGCAATGATGCCTGCCGTAGCTCCTATAGCCATATAAGTAACGTTTTTTAGAAAAAGACTGTCCAGCCATTCGCTCAGACCTATACAGGCTGCTCCCAGAAAGATACATGCCAGCATCAGCAGGCAACCTTTGGGTGGTATTCCTTTTCTTGTTTCTTTGTTTTCGTCCATGGCCTTCTCTTTGCCGGATTTAGTATTTAAACTCCCCAAACTCGGAGCGGATAATCAATTCTTTCTTGTCGCTTTCTTCTACGCGTCCCACAATTTGTGCGTCGATATTGAACGACTTGCTGATAGCGATTACTTCTTCGGCATGCTCCGGTGACAGGTAAACTTCCAGACGGTGTCCCATATTGAATACCTTGTACATTTCTTCCCAATCGGTGCCGCTTTGTTCCTTGATGGTCTTGAACAGCGGGGGAACAGGGAACAGGTTGTCTTTCACTACACGTACTTTGTCTACAAAGTGCAGAATCTTGGTCTGTGCACCGCCTGAGCAATGAACCATACCGTGAATTTCGGGACGAAGTGCATCCAACAGCTTCTTCACTACCGGAGCGTATGTGCGAGTGGGTGATAAAACCAACTTGCCTGCATCCAGCGGACTGTCCTCCACTTTGTCTGTCAGTTTCAGGTTTCCGCTGTAAACTAATTCTTCGGGCACGGCCTTATCATAACTTTCGGGATATTTCTCTGCCAGATATTTAGAGAACACATCGTGGCGGGCGCTGGTCAGTCCGTTGCTTCCCATACCGCCGTTATATTCTTTTTCGTAAGTGGCTTGTCCGTAAGAAGCCAGACCGACAATGACGTCACCCGGACGGATATTGGCGTTGTTGATGACATCGGCGCGCTTCATGCGGCAAGTCACGGTAGAGTCTACGATAATGGTACGGACCAAGTCGCCTACATCGGCAGTCTCGCCGCCGGTGGCATAAACGCCTACTCCCATATCACGAAGCTCGGCAAGCAGTTCGTCCGTTCCGTTGATGATGGCAGAAATGACTTCTCCGGGAACGAGCAGTTTGTTGCGTCCGATGGTGGATGAAACCAAAATGTTGTCGACAGCACCCACACAAAGCAGGTCGTCAATGTTCATAATCAGTGCATCTTGCGCAATGCCTTTCCACACACTCAGGTCGCCTGTCTCTTTCCAATAAAGGTAGGCCAAGGACGATTTTGTGCCTGCACCGTCGGCGTGCATGATGTTGCAATATTCGGGGTCTCCGCCCAGAATATCAGGGATTATCTTACAGAAAGCTTGGGGGAAAATACCTTTGTCAATGTTCTTAATGGCGTTGTGTACATCTTCTTTGGATGCTGACACGCCGCGCTGCATGTATCGTTGATTACTCATGAGTTAAATGTTTTGTTCAATTGAATGCGCAAAAATAGCTATTATTTTGCTTATAGCCTTGAGTTTTACAAAAATAAAAAGAAATCCGGGGGTATGTTTTGCTTCCTGTCTGTATTTATTCCGATGCTTGGCCCCGATATTAGCCGGATTAAGCCTTTTCATCCTTTTGATTAAGTCTTTTGATAGGGCAGATTATTACAGACTTCGGCAATGGACCATACAGTCCGTTGTAATGGACTGTATAGTCTGCCGTAGTAGACTGTACGGTCTGCTGTAGCGGACTGTAATAATCTTCCGTTTGAAAGAGCTTAGCCGACAGTAAAGAGTTGCTTGGTCTTCCCTTTTCTGCGAGAAGCAGGATAGTTGTTTATTTCAGGTATTGCTCTTTAAAGATATTGACGCATAGAATGAAGATGGAAATCAGTAGCGGACCGAATATCACTCCCATGAAACCGAATAGAGACAGTCCGATGACAACTCCGAATATCGTGATGAGAGGATGGGTGTCTGCCATCTTTTTTTGGAGAATAAAGCGGATGAGGTTATCGATATTGGTTACTATTAACCCACAGTAAAGAAGCAAGCCGATGGCATGAGGCCAATCACCCGATATAGCCATGTAAGCAGCTAAGGGAAACCATACAAGGGTTGTTCCCACAATAGGAATGACGGTGGCAAAGCAGGTAAGGAAACCGAAGAGCAATGCACTGGGAGCATCAAACAGGTAATATCCCAACGTAGCGATTGCTCCTTGAATGATTGCCAATAATGGGATACCTATTGCATTTGCCCGGACAATCATATTGATTTCGTTCATTACATGCTTCTTGTTGCTGTCACTGAAGGGGAGAAGCTCATAAATATATTGTTCCATTTTTGTTCCTCCAATCAGCATGAAGTAGAGTACAAAAACCAAAACAAACAGATTGACGGCAAAACTGCTGATGCCGCCCATCAGAAATTGGCCGATGCCGGGGAGTATGGATGCTATCGAGCTTATGTTTTCTTTGCTTAGTAAGTCATATTCTGTCTTCCGGTGAATCCAGTCGGCAAGGTTGGTAATTGTGTCGACAAAAGTGGCGGTGTCTACATTGACGGTCTGTAACTTGCTGATGAGCAGCCATACAGCCAATGAGAGAGGAACAAGAAAGCAGAGTATGGCTTCTATCAACAGGATAATGGCAGTGACGCTTTTTCTTATTTTTTTCTTTTGAGTAAGATAGAGCATCTGGTCTCTGACCATGATGTAGATAGTACATGCTCCTAATATTCCTCCCATAAAAGGAGTCATTTTCAAGAAGAGCAAAAGCCCTAATCCTAGTATGATGGTGATAAGGGAGTATTTCCGGTATTGTTCTTTTACGCTCATGTTTTATTGTATATCTCCTGGTGGATAAACAATAAAACAGAGCATAATGTTCATTTCATCAGAAGGGAACGTTCTTTGTCATGTTCTCGTAATTGTTATATTGCCCACTGATGTTTCCTTCTGTTTCGGGAGCCAGTTCCATAGCCTTTTTCATATCTTCCACAGAGCCGTCTTTGTCACCTTTCAACAGTTTGATGCGACCTCGTTCGTGATAGGCTTGTGCAAAGTTGGGATTGATTTCGATGGCTTCATCATATACTCCGATGGCCTTGTCGAAGTCTTTCTTTGTAAGGAAAAGCTCTCCCAACAGCAGATATGCCTTTTCATTAAAAGGATTGAGCGACAATACTTGATTGAAACATTCCTCTGCCTGTTCCTCTTCACCGGTTGCTGCAAGGATTTCTCCTTTCAACAGCAGAGCTTGTTCGTCTTCGGGGTTGAGGTTCAGTAATTTCTGAATGTCCTCTGCGGCATCTTTTGCTTGCTTCATGCCCCATAATACTTCAGCACGTAATTGGTATGCCTCCGTATAATCTTCTTTTAAGACAATTGCTTTGGTCAGCATGGCAATGGCATTGATTTCTTCTTTCATTCCCACCGCTGCCTTGGCAGTGAGATAATAGGTCAGCGGATTCTTGTCGTCTAAAGCAAGTGTCTTTTGGCAGGCATCGTTCATGCCTTCATAGTCTTCCTGCATGAAGCAGATACTTGCTAATGACAGAAAAGTGTTGACCTGTTCCGGCTCTTTTTCTGCCATGCGGTTGAAGGTGATGCGTGCATCATCCAGGCGGTTGGCCTGGATGTATGCATTGGCAAGCAAGGTGAGCGTTTCCATTTCGTCATTGATGGCAACTGCTTCCTCAAAACATTTGATGGCGTATGGCAATTTGCCCATGTGCCGGGCGCGGATACCATCGTATTTTAAAATCTCAAAGTTTTTTTTATCGTTTTTCTCTTTTTCTGTTTCAGGGGTATTGCTCCCACCGAATAAAGATTTAAAAAAGCCCATAATTTATAATCGTTTTATTTGTCTACAGTAATAACGAATCGTCTGAGATAGATTTCTTGTTCTTTGTCTTGGCTGTTACTGAATCTCACAGCTTTGACGGGAGCTTTCTGCAGATCTGCTGTCAGGCGATTCTTTTCCTGCTTGTAATCTATTTTCTTCCATTCTTTGCCGTCGGTCGAAACTTCAAGTACTCCCCAGGTTGCCACTTCGGGTTTGCCGAAGTCAATGTCAATGCTTTGTGCCGGATAAACGTTGTCCAGTTCGATGGTGATAAAACCTTTGCCTTGCCATTTGATTACTTCCAGTGCCGGAGACACTTGGATGCGGTTGGTCTTTAACTGTAATGGCAGGTTTCTGATTTGTTCCACATCACTGATAAGCTTATGCGGCATATAATCGGTAGTTGCATCCAGTAGGGTATTATATTTCTTGTTATAGCGTTCTGTGACTGTGGCAAAAGTTTGGTCAATCAATGGCTTAATCACTTTTGTGGCAGTTTTTACGCCCGGCTGGTATGGATTCTGATTGTAAGTCTGGTCTATTTGGAACATCTGTTGCTGTAACGCTTTTACATGTTTGTATTTGCGCATAAACAGTTCCTGATTGCCGTTTTCGTATGCTTTTGCCATGGCCAGGACTTCTTTTCCTGTTTCGCCCAGCAGCTTGAATTGTGTCAGCCATGGTTTCATTTCTTTCACCAATGGAGTGTTTTCGGCGTCAGTCAGCAAGATATCACCGGATTCTGCCATTCTGCCGAAAGTTTCCTGCAGGGCGGCATAATCGTTTTCATTGTATTTCTCGCCTTTTATATAACTGTCGGTAAAACTTTGGGCAACGGGTTGCAAGGCAACGGATTCGTCACGACGATATCGGTGTCCGTTAGCTCCCAAATCGGAATTATGTGCCGCAAAGAATTCCAGTTCTTCGGCAGATGCAGGCATAATGTTTTTGATGGCATCTTTCCAAGTCTTTTCACTGTCATACTTTTCGGGGTTCCATGAGTAGGATGCCACTCCGTATATGGCAATCTTCGATGCTTCGGCATGTTCCATCGGATTGGTCACGAAGCCGGACATTTGGTCGGCTATCCGGGTGTCATTGCCGTATACGGGACCGAGCAGCAGGTGGTCGCGTACATAGTCGGAAACAGGGAAGTTCCACCAGATATAGGCCGGACGTTTGATACGTTCGTTAATCCATTGGATGCCTTCTTGGGTGATGTCGGAGATAACGCGGTCGCCTGTCCACATGATTTGGATACTCGGATTCAGCTTGTCGCCCAGTGTGGTGAGATATCCGCCTTTAGGGTCGGACCAGCTTTTGTTATACTCTGTGGGACACATGACAAGGGGAGTCACGTCCTTTTTCACTTTTACAAAGTTTTCGTCGATGTAGTTCAACAGCTCTGCCTGTTTGACAGGGTTGGTTCCTTCACCCGAAATATCGTCAAAGAAAACAGCGAAAGAGCGCACGCCCAAGTCATACATCTTTTCAAACTTTGCCAGCAAGTTGTCACGGTCTTCCTGATTCCACTTGATGTCTTGTCCCGGATGAATGGCCCATACGAAATCGACTTCATTTTCTTTAGCCACCTTTACCAGTTCTTGCAATTGTTCGGCTTCTTTTTCGGGATAGGGCAGACGCCAGTTGGGAGAACTGTGGTAAGGGTCGTCTTTAGGTCCGTAGATATACGTGTTCATCTTGTTTTCGCCATAGAATTTGAGTTGGCGCAGACGAGCGGCATGGCTCCACGGAGTGCCATAGAATCCTTCCACTACACCGCGGAAGCGGATGGAGGGGTAGTCTTTTATTTCGACAGCCGGAAGTTGGTTGTCTTTCAACAGGCGGCTGAGAGTCTGCAAGGCATAGAATGTTCCTCGTTCGTCATTTCCTGCCAATACGATTTCTTTATCGTTGATACAAAGATAGTAGCCTTCCTTTTGATTGGGAATGCGGCGGGCAAACTTGCGGATGGCTTTGTCTCCCTTTTCCCCGATATAGATACGTAGACCTTCTTTGGCAGAATGATTGCCTGCCAATAATTGTTTTAATTGTTGTACTGCATAGGGGTTGGCTTCCGTGTCTCCCGTGAATTGATAGCTTCCGGGTAAAGTGATTAGCTGTCCGGATTCGGAAATCTGTTGAGGAACAGGCTGGATGTCTGTATGTTGTGCAAATGCATTGAATCCTGTAAACAGACAAATAATTGCTAAATACGCTTTTCTCATGTCTTATTTGGGGTAAAAGGTTAATAAATCAGTGGCAAAGATAATACTTATAAAGAAAGAATTCCATCATTTGATTGTATTATTTCTTCGGATAGGAGGTATGAAAGCACTCTTTCTGCTTTTTCGCGTTCTCCGTTTATGCGGTTTAACAGAGTGGCGGCAGAGAGGGGAGAAGTTTCGAGCTGTTCGCGGATTTGATTTTCCATCTCTTGAAATTCCCCCAGTTTCATACCCGAATGATGTTTGCTGAGACATACGTCACATAAACCGCAGTTATGCTCGTTTTTCTCGCCAAAATAGCGGAGCAGCATACGGCTGCGGCATTTGTCTTCGGCAGTGGCATACTCTGTCATGGCCTTGATTCGGGTGATATAGCTTTCCTTGCGCTCTTCATAGATGTCACGGGTGATGGCAAGTCGGCCGGCCTCCTGCCGTTCACGGGTATATATAATGTAAGGTGTCTTCTTGCGCGGAATATAGTGCAGTATATGGCGGCGGGTCAGCATCAGGAGAATTTCATAAATGCGTTGGCGGGTCAGTCCCGAGCGGATGGCCAGAGAGTCTTCGTTTATATAGGCATAGTCGGTAAACAAGCCGGTGTAAGAGCGAAGGATGACATTGATGAGTTTCTCTGTTTCGGGGTCGGTCTCGCGGAGTTTGTACAACTCGTCTCTGTGGATGGTGAACAGAATGCGGGAAGCATTGTCTTGTTCATCTGTATATTCCAGATATCCGGCACGTGTCAGTATTTTTAAGGCACTGTCTGCTTGTACAGGGAAATGCTTGAAGTTACGGCAGAATTCATCCAGATTGAAGGCAAAGGTACATCCCAAACCGTCTCCCATCGCCATCTGGAAATAGTAGTTCACATCTTCATATACTTTGCGGATGTATTCTTTGTCGGGGAATGTGTCGGTAATCCGTTTGCTGAGTGTTGCTTTATCGCTCTTGGCATAGAGCAGGACGGCATAAGCTTTTTGTCCGTCTCTCCCCGCACGTCCGGCTTCTTGGAAATAGGCCTCGGGTGAATCCGGCAAATCAACATGGATGACGAGACGTACATCCGGCTTGTCAATACCCATTCCGAATGCATTGGTGGCAACCATGACACGGCTTTCGCCCGATAACCAACTTCTCTGCCGTTGGTCTTTGACGTCATTGTTCAGTCCGGCATGATAAAAGGTGGCTGTAATTTCATTGTTTACCAGTAATTCCGCTACTTCCCGGGTACGCTTCCGGTTTCGGGTGTATACGATGGCGCTTCCTGACACGCTGTTCAGAATATGCAGCAATTCTTCCTGTTTGCTTTCTGTGTTGCGGACAATGTAAGCCAGATTCTTTCGCTCAAAGCTCATGCGGAAAATGCGGCTGTCTTCTCTAAAACCTAATTTAGTCTGAATATCCTTTACTACTTCGGGGGTAGCTGTGGCGGTAAGTGCCAATACCGGAACAGTAGGAAGCAACTCCCGAATTTCGGAAATCTTTAAATAGGCAGGGCGGAAGTCATATCCCCATTGAGAGATACAATGAGACTCGTCGACTGTAATCATGTTGATTTTCATATTCCGCAGTTTGGCGCGGAATATATCAGTGTCCAGTCGTTCGGGAGAGATATAAAGAAATTTATAGTCACCGAATATGCAGTTCTCTAGTGCAACAACAATCTCTTCGCGCGTCATGCCCGAGTAAACTGCCAGTGCTTTAATTCCCCGGTCTCGAAGATTGCGCACCTGATCTTTCATGAGCGCAATGAGAGGAGTAATGACCAGACACAATCCCGGTTGTGCCAATGCCGGTACCTGGAAGGTAATGGATTTACCTCCACCGGTAGGCATCAGCCCCAATGTATCATGTCCTTTTCCGATACTTTCTATGATTTCTTCTTGAATACCGCGGAAGTTATCATAGTTCCAGTATTGTTTTAGAATCTCTTTGTAGGTCACCCTTTTCTATTCCTCACTAGGTTTGATATCTTCAATCTGTAACTGCACCTCTCCGCGCTTATGCGTGTTTTCTTCGATGGTATAACAGATGTCGAACGAGCGCTTGGTCTTGATGTAACGGGCTTGTGAGCTTTGTCCGAAAGCGATTCCGTTCATGACGTTATTTGATTTGTTGTCGACCAGCTCCAGCTTGATATGTTCCTGATCACGGCCTACTACTTTGCTGGTTCCGTAATCATATACATTATGTGTACAGAATACCGGTTTGTGATTATCCGGGCCGAACGGATTGAACTTTTTCAGGTCGGCATGAAATTTCGGGGTAATGTCGCGGAAATCTATTTCGGCATCGATGTCTATCACCGCACTGGTTTGTTCGGGTAAAATATGTTCGGATACATATGTTTCGAAACGGTGGGTGAACTCTTCTACATTTTCTACTTTCATCGAAAGACCTGCCGCATACGTATGACCACCAAAGTTTTCCAGTAAATCACGACAGTTTTCAATAGCCTTATACACATCAAAACCGGAAACGGAACGAGCCGAACCGGTTGCCAGGTTATCCGTGCGTGTCAGTACCACTGCCGGACGGTAATAAATTTCGGTCAGGCGTGAGGCTACAATCCCGATAACTCCTTTGTGCCATGCTTCATTGTAAATGACAATGGTACGACGGTCTGCCAATCCTTCCAGACTGTCCACAATGTGGTTGGCCTCTTCAGTCATGGTTTTGTCAAGGTCTTTTCGGGTCTCATTGTACTGGTTAATCAGATTGGCTTTCTCCAAAGCAGAAGAGAAGTCTTTTTCTATCAATAGTTCTACAGCCTCTTTACCGTTCTGTATACGACCGGAAGCATTGATGCGCGGACCTATTTTGAACACAATGTCTCCGACAGTGATTTCTTTCTCGGATAATCCGCAAATGTCAATAATTGCTTTAAGTCCTACGCTTGGGTTGGAATTCAACTGTTTCAGCCCATGATAAGTCAGTACACGGTTTTCTCCCATGATGGGGACAATATCAGAGGCTACACTGACTGCAACCAAATCCAAAAGGGGAGTCAGCTGGTTGAACTCGATACCGTTGTTCAAAGCAAAAGCCTGCATAAATTTGAATCCTACACCACACCCTGACAGATGTTCGTAAGGGTAAGTGGCGTCCGGGCGTTTGGCATTCAGAATAGCTACGGCAGGAGGCAGTACATCATCGGGTACATGATGGTCACAGATGATGAAATCAATTCCTTTTTCTTTTGCATATGCAATTTCTTCCACCGCTTTAATGCCACAATCCAATACGATAATTAGTTTTACACCTGTTTCGTATGCATAATCCACCCCTTTCACTGATACTCCATAGCCTTCGTTGTAACGGTCGGGAATATAGTAATCAATGTTCGAATAGAACTGCTGGAGAAACTTGTATACCAATGCTACGGCTGTTGTGCCGTCTACATCATAGTCTCCATAAACCAATATGCGTTCTTTCTTTCCCATAGCTTGGTTTAGGCGTTCTACGGCAATGCTCATATCCTTCATCAGGAAAGGATCGTGTAGTTCGCTAAGCTGTGGGCGAAAGAATCTTTTAGCCTCTGCTGCTGAGGTTATACCTCTTTCTAGCAATAGCTTACAGAGGACGGGATTGATTCCTGTCTCTTTAGCTAATGCTTTAGCTGCTTCTGTCTGTTCTTGGCTTGGAGGTTGGTAATTCCATTTGTGATTCATTTTATATATTGTTTTTTCTTTTTCTTCTCGCATGGGGAGGCTTCGCTTTTATTTGTTTCAGGCAGTCTCCAATTAATCCGTAAAGTTAGGAAAAAACAAATAAAAAAACCGTTAATTCCGTATATATTTTTACGGAATTAACGGTAGTGCTTTAAATACTAGTATATTACAGCATTATTTAATACCTAACTTTTTAGCGATTTCTTTAGGAAGTGCTTTCTTGTTGACAACGATATTCATGGTTTTATAGCGCACGAATGCTTTTGATGCATACCATACACCGTTATATTTGCCGGCTTTGCCCCAAGAGTTCTTTACCATATAGTATTCATTTCCATCCTGGTCTTTGGCGATACCATAAATCTGCATTCCGTGGTCATCGGTAGTTTCCCAGTTGTCATATGCTTCCTGGCGTTCTTCCTGAGTGCACCATTTCTGAGGTTGCGGTTTGCTGTTCAGTTTCTTTTCTTCCGGTTTCATTTTCAGCCAATGTGCCATGTCGGAACCACTTAATTCCTGTACTTTTTCAGCATCGGGCATCACTGCGATACCATCGCGGGTAAATCCTTGTTCGCTGACGTCAGACCCCCATGCAATAGTATAGCCGGTATTGATGGCATTGTCAAATACTTCCATCAGTTCGTCAATTGGTAGGTTGTAAGATTGTCCCCAACGCCAGTTGTCCTGAATTTCAAGAACAAACGGTTCATAGAACGGATGATGGGTGTAAGAAGTCAATGAAATATAATCGTCCGGATTCAGTCCGGTTGATTCGAAGAATGACTGAGGAGTATATTCTTTCCCTTTGTAAGTGAATTTTTCGGGACATTCACCCAAATAAATGTCATGGATGGCAGCAATAGCTTTCTTCCACAGCGGTTTACGGTTTTCGTCTGTTTGGAGCGAACGGTGTTTTCCTTTTGCGATGGCAGCAACAACCGCATCAGATACGGCAGTCAGTTCTGTATGGTTACTTAATGTATCTCCATACATCACACCCGGGCGCATTTCTTCTTCCGGCACCAAACCGAATTTTTTCATACCATATATTACATCATAGAAAGAACCTCCTTGTGAGAAAGATACATCTCCATGAGTGCGCACTGCTGCATCGGCACGGTCAAGATAAGTTTGATGTACGATGTACATTTCGGACAAGTCGTATTCTCCTTTTCCCATACGGAGTAATTCTGATTCCAAAAAGGCCATACTTGAGTAGCACCAGCAAGTTCCTGCACGGTTTTGGTTCTTAATAGAAGTAATAGGAAGTTCCTTTACGGTAGTAAATACAAATCCTTCTTCTTTAGGTTCTTCTTTTGCTTCTTGAGCCGACAGACTCATGCTGAAGAGTCCGGCTGCGGCGAGTAATGTAAATCTTTTCATTCAGTGATAATAGTTTTGTTTGATATTAAATTATTATTCATTCATAATTGCTTCTACCTCTTTGATGGTGATGGGGATGCGTTTTTCTCCGGTAAAACGAGAGCCTTCGGGGGTAATCAGAATATCATCTTCCAGACGTATGCCGCCAAAGTCTTTAAATTTATCAATTGCATC
>OOAT01000986.1_pt1 | contig 12275 bp, 9 predicted proteins | sample 1671441 | NCBI WGS metagenome assembly OOAT01 (sample SAMN06348157, study PRJEB24527) | human gut metagenome | biome: human gut; feature: ankylosing spondylitis patient; material: feces | host: Homo sapiens | place: China | collected 2015-10 | reverse complement strand
ATGACCACCGCCTGTGGCCCAAGGATGCCCCCGAGCAGCCCCAGCAGATGCCCACCCCGCTGCCCCAAAAGACCTGGCAGAAGATCGGGGAACGGATGCAGACCGAGCTGGACCTGCGAGACAAAGAAGCCGGGGAAGGGGCCGACGCCCTGAAACAGCAGGTGAAGGCCGCCAACCGCAGCCGCCGCAGCTACAAGGATTTTCTGCGCCGGTTCTGTGTCATGCGGGAGGAAGTCAAGCTGGACCCGGACGAGTTCGACCTGAACTTCTACACCTACGGCCTGTCGGTGTACGGCAACCTGCCCCTCATCGAGCCGCTGGAAACGCGGGAAAGCAAAAAGATCGAGGAACTGGCCCTGGTCATCGACACCAGCTATTCCACCTCCGGTGCGCTGGTGCGGGCCTTTCTGGCCGAGACCTACACCCTGCTGAAGGGGCAGGAGAACTTTTTCCACCGCATGAACCTGCACCTGATCCAGGCTGACAATGCCATCCGGCAGGACCTGCTCATCCGAAACGAGGACGAGCTGATCCACGCCATGAACCACTTTGAGCTGCGGGGCGGCGGCGGCACCGACTTCCGGCCCGCCTTTGCCTATGTGGACCGGCTCTGCGCCGAGAAAAAGTTCTCGAACCTGCGGGGACTGCTCTACTTTACCGACGGTATGGGCACCTACCCGGCAAAGCGCCCGGCCTACGACACGGCCTTCCTGTTTTTAGGAGAGCGGTTCGACGACGCCAATGTGCCGCCCTGGGCTATGAAAGTGGTGCTGGACGAAGAAGAATTTACCGGTGCGGCGGCCCGCCCGGCCAGCGCTCTTGCCGACGCGCTGGCCGAAGAGGACGACCTGTACCGTGACCTGAACAACTCCTGAAACGAGGGGGAAGCTGTTATGAACATCAAACGCGCCAAAGAAGAGATCGAGCATACCGTAAAAGCCTACCTTGCCAAGGATGCGCTGGGCGAATACGCCATTCCGGCCATCCGACAGCGGCCCATCCTGCTCATGGGGCCTCCGGGCATCGGTAAGACCCAGGTGATGGAGCAGGTGGCCCGGGAGTGCGGGGTGGCACTGGTGGCCTATACCATCACCCATCACACCCGCCAGAGCGCCGTGGGTCTGCCCTTTATCCGGCAGCGCCACTACGGCGACAAGGACGTCTCGGTGACCGAGTACACCATGAGCGAGATCATCGCCAGCATCTACGCCAAAATGGAGGCCACCGGCCTTTCGGAGGGCATCCTGTTCATCGACGAGATCAACTGTGTGTCCGAGACGCTGGCGCCCACCATGCTGCAGTTTTTGCAGTGCAAGACCTTCGGCAACCAGGCTGTGCCTGCGGGCTGGGTCATCGTGGCAGCAGGCAACCCGCCGGAGTACAACAAATCCGTCCGGGACTTTGACATCGTCACCCTCGACCGTGTGCGCCGCATGGACATTGAGCCCGACCTGCCGGTGTGGAAGGACTACGCCCGGGCGGCGCACATCCACAGCGCCATCCTGAGCTATCTGGAATTGCACCCTCAGAACTTCTACCAGATCAACGCCGACGTGGACGGAACCCAGTTCGTCACCGCCCGCGGCTGGGAGGACCTGTCTAATCTGCTGGATACCTACGAGCAGTTGGGCCTGCAGGCCGATGAGGACCTCATCAAGGAATACATCCAGCACCCGAAGATCGCTGAGGACTTCTCGGCCTATCTGGACCTTTACTATAAGTACCGCGATGACTACGGCGTGGAGGAGATCCTGGCCGGGCAGGCAAAGCCTGCCGTGTTCGCCCGGCTGCTGCAGGCCCCGTTTGACGAGCGACTGTCGCTGGTCAGCCTGCTTCTGGCGGGCCTGAACACCCGGTTTGCTGCGTCCCGGCAGGCAGATGCGGTGGCCGATGCCTGCTATGCCTTCCTGCGGGAGACGAAAAAGGCCCTGGCTACCCTGCCGGAGGATCTGCCGGACGGCTCTGCAGAGCTGTTCAGCCAGCAGATCGCAGACTACGATGCCGAGACCCAGCATCAGCGGGACGCGGGCCTGCTGAGCCACGACGCCCTGACCACTCGCCTGCAGGTGCAGGCCGTGCTGCGCCGGTGGGAAGGCGAACTGCGCCGCGCCAACGCCGCCGGCACCCAGGAGGCCTTTGAGCTGCTGCGTGGGCAGTTCCAGACGCTGGCCGATGACCGCGAAAAAGCTCAGCAGACCGCCAGCGCGGCGCTGGAAGCAGCCTTTGACTTTATGGAGCAGGCCTTTGCCGAGAGCCAGGAAATGGTGGTGTTCGTCACCGAGCTCACCGTGAACCCGGTGTCCCATGCTTTCCTCACCGAGAACGGCTGCGAGCGCTATTTCCAGTACAACAAGGACCTGCTGCTGGACCACCGCAAAGCTGCCCTGCAGCAGGAGCTGGCCGCTGAGCAGCGCCGCCACGGAGGCGTGTGAGCCATGTGGGAAAATGTCCTGTTCAGCGCATTCAGCCTGACTTTCTGGCTGTTTTTGCTGCGGAGCATGGGCTGCATCGCCTGAACGAAACCTGAAAAAGCTGAGCACCTGCCAGACGGCGGATGCTCAGCTTTTTGTTTTTGCGGTATTTTGAGGTCGGCTCAGTCCAGCCACAGCTTCCCTTCGCAGGCCAGCACCTGGTCCAGGATCATGCGAGACACCCGTGCTCCGTACACGATGGCGGGGTGGTCGTTGTACTCAATGATGTCGTGGAAGTCCTTGTTCATCAGCACGATGACGTACTCCCCATAGGGCGTGTGCACGATGCCGCCGTCGTTGCGGCAGGCGTTCATGCTGCCGCTTTTGCTGGCCACCCAGAGCAGCTCCGGGGCCCCGGTCTCCTCGCAGTCCAGATAATACTGCGGGAAGTCCTTGGTCAGCATGGTGTTGTAGTGCTGCTGACGCAGGATGGCCAGCATCTCGACGCTGGCGTCTTTGCTCACCAGGGTGCCCCGAGCCATCTGGGCCAGCAGGGAAGCGTAGTCCCGGGGCGTGGTGGTGCCCAGCTGCCGGTACCGATCAAAGTGCAGGGCGTTGTGCAGCACTGTGTGGGCAAAGCCCAGCTCCCGGATGCAGGCGTTGATGGTGTCCAGCCCCAGGTAGTCGATGAGCATGTTCGTGGCGATGTTGTCTGAGCAGATGATCATCATGGTGGCGGTGTCCTTCACCTTGAGGCGGGCCCCCACGCCCAGGGCACGCAGCATGCCGCTGCCGTCCACGAACTGGCTGGCCTCGTATTCGATCTCGGCGGAAAGATCCGCCATGCGGCGCTCGGCCTGCAGGTAGAGCGCCGCCAGCAGAAAGGCCTTGATGACCGAGGCCGTCTCAAATTCCTCGTCAGCCCCGCGCTCCACGGTGTGGCCCTGCAGGTCGTCCACAAAAACGCTCATCCTGCCCTGATAGGAATACAGTTCGGCGTCGATGCGCTTTTCCAGTGTCATGTTCTTGTCCATTGCGGTACGCTCCCGTCTGTTTTACAGGTTGTGCTCAAAGAAATCCCGGGCATTGCGCCAGAAGATGCGCTCCACCTCGTCCTCGGTAAAGCCGGCCCTGCGCAGGGCGTCGGCCAGCAGCGGCATGTCCGCCGCTGTTTCCAGCTGGTGGTGGCCGTCGATGCCGTCAAAGTCGCTGCCCAGGGCCAGCACCCCGATGCCGCCCACCTGCTTGTAGTGGGCCGCGTGCTCTGCGATGCGCTCCACCGTGCTGCGGCAGGCTTCCGGGTGAGCGGGATCGGTGTCCAGGAAAGCAGCATAGTAGTTCAGCCCCGCGATGCCGCCTTTTTCGGCCAGGGCGCGGATCATCGCATCCGTCAGGTTGCGGGTGTGGGGGCACAGGGCGCGGCAATTGGAGTGGCTGGCCGCAAAGGGGCGGGTGCCGTGTTCCACGATGTCCCAGAAGCCCCGGTCAGAAAGATGGCTCACGTCCACGATCATGTGCAGGCGTTCCATCTCGGCCAGAAAGGCAAAGCCCGTCTCGGTCAGGCCGCGCTGGGTCTGAGCCGCCAGCGGCCCGCCGGGGTTTGCCTGCGGGGCGGCCAGCTCGTTGTCGTGGTTCCAGGTCAGGGTCATCATGCGCACGCCCAGCTCATACATCCGGCGCAGCACGCCCAGGCTGCCCTTGCAGCAGCCGCCCTCCTCCACGGTGAGCAGGCCGCTGATCGTTCCGGCTTCGGCGTTTTTGCGGATGTCGGCCGCCGTGTACACCGGGGCAATGCGGTCCGGGTATTTTGCCATGATCCGCTTGAACACGTCGATCTCTTCCAGCGCCGTCACCAGCGGGTCGGCACCGGGGGTGGGGTCGGCCAGGTTCACAAACGCGGCCAGACATTGCAGCATGTAGTCTCCGGCCTGCAATTTTTCCAGGTCGATGTGCAGATCATTGTGGGCAAAGCTGGCCGGAGTGCCATTCTTTTCGGCACGGCGCAGCTCGCTGAGGGTATCACAGTGCAGATCCCAAACCTTCATAATGCTTCCTCCTTATGCTTCTTCGCCCAGCAGCTGCAGCAGCTCCTCAGGCTTCATGGACAGGATCGCACCGTCGGCCGAGCCGGTGACGGTGTCCGCCAGCGACTGCTTGGCCTGCTGCAGCTCCACGATCTTTTCTTCAATGGTGTCCTGTGCAATGAGCTTATACACCTGCACAGGGTTCTTCTGACCGATGCGGTAGGCGCGGTCGGTGGCCTGATTCTGGGCCGCCACGTTCCACCACGGGTCGTAGTGGATGACGATGTCGGCCGCGGTCAGGTTCAGGCCGGTGCCGCCGGCCCGCAGCGAGATCAGGAATACGCTGGCTTCCCCGGCATTGAAGCGGCGCACCAGCTCGGCACGCACCGGCTTGGGGGTGGAGCCCTGCAGGGTGAAGTGGCTCACCCCGGCCTCGTCCAGCCGCTGGGCCAGCAGGTCCAGCATGGAGGTGAACTGGCTGAACAGCAGGATGCGGTGGCCGCCCTCCACGGCGGCGGTGACCAGCTCCATGCAGGCGTCCAGCTTGGCGCTGCCGCCGGACCAGTTGTCAGCCACAAGGCGGGGGTCGCAGCAGATCTGCCGCAGCCGCATGAGCACCGCGAACACTGCCATTTTGTCCTCGGGCTTGGCGGCGCGCAGCTTCTCGCGGGCGTCCACCACGGCGGCAAGGTACAGCTTGCGCTGTTCGGTGTCCAGCTCGATGCGGTGGACATTTTCGGTCTTGGGTGGCAGCTCCCGCAGCACATCCGCCTTCATGCGGCGCAGGATGAACGGCCCGGTGAGCTGATTCAGCCGCCGCACGGCGTTGGCATCTTCCTCCTGCACGATGGGCTTTTCAAACCGGGCACAGAAGTTCTTGTACGGCGGCAGATAGCCTGGCATGAGGAAGGAGAAGATGCTCCACAGCTCGCCCAGCCGGTTCTCCACCGGGGTGCCGGTCAGGGCAAAGCGTACCTGACTGCGGACCTGGCACACGGCCTTGTATTTCTGGGTGGTATGGTTCTTGATGGCCTGCGCTTCGTCCAGGATGCAGGCATAGAAGGGCTGTTCGGCGTAGCGGTCCTCATCGCGGCGCAGCAGGTCGTAGCTGGTCACCACAAGATCGGCCTCTGCCCACCGGCGGGCCAGCACAGCGCGGTGGGCGGCGTCGCCGTCCATCGCCACACAGGTGAGCTGCGGGGTGAACTTTTTGCACTCTTCCTCCCAGTTCAGCACCAGTGACGCCGGGCACACGATGAGGCTGGGCAGGGGCTGCCCGCCCTCCTTGAGGGCCAGCAGGTAGCTCAGCACCTGCAGGGTCTTGCCCAGGCCCATGTCATCGGCCAGGATGCCGCCCATGCCGTAGCCGTCCAGCGTGCGCAGCCAGCGGTAACCGTCCCGCTGATACTTGCGCAGCACGCTGTGCAGGGACTGGGGCGGGGTATATTCGCTGTCCTTCACGGCATGGAAGCTGCGGCTGATGCGGCGGAATGCGTCGTCGCGGCTGAAGCGCAGGCCGTTCTGGCCCGAAAGTGCCCAGTCCAGCGTGGGGGCGCGGTAAAGCGGCAGTTCCGCATGTCCATCTTTGAGCTTTGCGCCGGACAGCTCCAGCGTTTCGTTCAGCTCGTCCAGCCCTTCCAGATTGTCGTCCAGCCGCAGCAGGCGGCCGTCGCGCAGGCGGTGGTAGCGTTTTTTCTGGTGCAGGGACTGCAGCAGCTCCCGCAGCTCTGCAGTCGGGAACTCGCCGGTGTCCACCTCCAGGTCCAGTACGCTGCCGTGCACCGACACGCCCACCGAAATTTTGGGCGGGGCAGCCTGCAGATTGCGGAAGGCGTCGCTCAGGTACACTTCACCTTCGTCCATCAGGGCGGGCACGCCCTCTTCCAGCAGGCGGTACAGCGGCTCTTCGTCCGTGACCATGTACTGTCCCGGCTCGGTGGGGTCCGGCTCCAGCCAAGTGGCCAGCAGCCGGTCGGCCCGGCGCTCGGCGCGGGTGTCCCGCAGCAGGCCCGCCGGGGCCGGGCCGGAGGGGGTGATCCGGTCCTCTCCGTACAGGAATTCGGCGTGGGCGGTCACGGTCATACCACGGTCGCGGGGCGCATCCAGATAGAACTGCACCACGGGTTCCAGCGGGATCTGGTTCAGCAGCAGGCGTTCCGGGTCCACGATGGTCAGCTTGCTGCCCAGCTCCGGCAGCACATAGCTGCAGAATTCGGTGGCGTCGGCACTGGTGAAAAACAGGCTTTTGCCGCACAGCGCCTGCAAAGCCGGAAGGATGCGGGCACTGGAAGCCCGCTGCAGCCGCCACAGGGTATCGGCGCTGTAAAGATAATCATAGTCCAGCCCGTGCACGGCGTTCAGGGCCGGGAGGGTGTCGATCTGCACACCGCCCCGGCGGCGCTGCACCGTCATGGTGATGACGGGCAGGCCCTCCTGCAGGGCGTAGCCGCCCAGCGTGCCGGTGGGCGCATACAGCTGCACCAGCGCGTCAAAGATCTCACCGGTCAGCGGCAGACCGCCTGCCGGGGCATCCGACGCCGCATAGCTGTAGCTGCGCACCACGTTGGTCTCCATGCTCTGCTTGGCGTTCACCTGCCGACGCAGCAGCTGCAGCAGCTGACGGCTCTCTTCGTCAAAGGCGTCCCAGCGGTGCACAAAGGTCAGAAAGCGGCCATAGCCGGCACTGCGGCCGTGCTCCACATCGTCCAGCAGGGCAGGGATGCTCTTGACCACATACTGCCGCCCCCGCTCCCGGTTGGCGATGCGCAGCCGCAGCCACGGCTGCCCGCCGGACAGCATGGTCAGCTCCGGCTCCAGCTCCACAAAGCCGGTGTCCTGAGGGGGATCTCCGGCCTCGCCCAGGTCCTGCAGGGCACTCTGTTGGTAGGTCTCCAGCAGCTTGCGGGCCTCCTGGTCGGTGACGGGGGCGTCGCCCCGCCACTTGCGGCCGAACAGCATTTCCAGCCCGGAAGCATAGCTGTCCTTCCGGGAAGCGGCGGGGTTCAGCCCGTCGGTGCCCCGCACCACGCCCGGGATGGATTCCGGGGCGGCCGGTGCCTTGGGGGCGGGGTGCTTGGCCGCATCCTCCAGCAGCAGCGCGCCGATGTGCTTGCAGTAGGTGCCGTCACCGTTCTGGTTGTAGGGGCAGTCGCAGGAAGCACTGACAAAGCTGCCGTTCTCCCGCAGCCAGACCTGTGTATAAAAACAGTCGGCTCCATTGCCTTGCACCAGCGCCGAGACATGGCGTACGCCATCCTCGTTGGTGGTGCAACTGCTCTGCAGGATGCGGCGGCGGTATTTCTGGGCACGCTCAAATACCATTTCGCCCAGCAGTGTGCGGATCTCGTCTGCGTCCATGGATGTCCCCTCCCCCGGTTCGCCGGTGAAAACCTTCTTATCTTATAAGGATACCGCACCCGATGCCCGGATGCAAGAGGTCAGGAACGAAAAAAGCTCCACATCCTGCCGGTCAGGCAGTACATGGAGCTTTCGGTCCGAGGGATCGTTTCCTTTCCGGAACCATTATTTCAGGCGGGTCAATCTGTTCAGGAGCATCACCGCAAGCACAATGATGCCAATGACCAGAATGATCCCAACCATTCCAATGATCATAATCGGAAGCGTGGTCATCCACGAAGAAAGATAAATCATCACGGCACCTCCTTCAGGCCATCAGGGTCAGGATCAGTCCACCCGCGATCACGGAGGCGATCTGACCCGAAACATTGACGCTGATGGAATACATCAGCAGAAAATTCTGGTTGTCTTCTTCCAGTCCCATCTTATTGACTACTCGGCCGCTCATGGGGAATGCGGAGATCCCCGCAGCACCGATCATGGGATTCAGTTTCCTTCCCTCTGGCAGGAACAGATTGATCAGCTTTGCAAACAGCACTCCGCCGGCCGTGTCAAAAACAAAAGCCACCAGACCCAACGCAAGGATCAGCAGGGTGTCCGGCCGGACAAACTGATCTGCCGTCATCTGCCCGGCCACTGTAAGGCCCAGCACAAGAGTGATCAGATTTGCCAGCACATTCTGTGCCGTTTCGCTCAGCGTATTCAGCACACCGCACTCCCGCAGCAGGTTGCCGAACATCAGGAAACCTACCAGTGCCACACTGGCAGGTGCGACCATGCCCGCAATGACCGTGACCACGACCGGGAACAGGATCCGGGTCAGGCGGCTGACACTGCTCTTTTCATAGGGCATTCGGATACTGCGTTCCTTCCGGGTAGTCAGCAGACGGATCACGGGCGGCTGAACAATGGGGACCATCGCCATATAGCTGTAGGCAGCTACCATGATCGCGCCCAGATAGCGGGAGCCAAGCGTGTTGGCCACAAAGATGGCTGTGGGACCATCTGCTGCACCGATGACTGCAATCGAAGCAGCATCCTTCAGGTCGAAGAAGAAACCTGCCAGGAACAGCGTAAAAAAAATGCCGAACTGAGCCGCTGCTCCAAAAAGCATCAGCCACGGTTTTTCCAGCAGCGGCCCGAAGTCGATCATGGCACCAATGCCGATGAAGAGCAACAGCGGAAACAGCTCGTTGGACATTCCCGCTTCAAACAGAGCCGAGATGGGGCCTTCCGTATCGCCCTGTGTGATTGCACCGGAAAGCGGCAGGTTCACCAGCACTGCGCCAAAGCCCATGGGCAGAAGCAGGCTCGGTTCCATCTTCTTTGCGATTGCAAGATAGATGAGCAGCGCACCGATCCCCCACATCACGACCATCTGCCAGGTCAGATTTCCAAAATTGGAAAAGAGACTGTCGAATGCATTCCAGAAATTCATGTTCGTTCATTGCCTCCTTACGATCCTGTCGCTGCGGCAAGAAAAAAAGACCCCTGCCACAGCACCATGTCTGTGACAAAAGTCTCAAGCGAACACATAGCATCGGGTATTTCTACCGTGTTGACGCTGCCATGCAGCAGCCTGCAGGGTCCCGGACCCGCCGACTGCCCTTTACTCCCTTTTATCGTAGCGAGTATAGCAGAAGTTCCCGGCCCCGTAAATCGTTTTTCCGGATTCTTTTCCGCATCTTTTCCAGTATTCTCAGGACATCCGCGCCGCATCAGCGCTTTCTGCGCAAAACAAAACCCATCGTCTTTTCCACAAAGACGATGGGAGCATTCCAGTGTTCCGTTCCGGGGTGTCGCTTACTCATCCTCCTGAGCTGCCGCATCCGTGCGCAGGGCACTTTCGCGGATCTTTTCCAGCGTTTGCTCGCTGAGGATGTGCTCTGCCTTGCAGGCATCCTCGGCGGCAGTCTTTTCGTCCACGCCCAGCTGCATGAAGAAGTGGGTGAGCAGACGATGGCGGCTGTAGATGCGTTCTGCGATCTCACGGCCCGGCTCCAACAGGGTCAGGTTGCCTTCGCCGTCCACCGCGATATAGCCGTTTTCCCGCAGCTTTTTCATGGCGATGCTCACGCTCGCCTTGGTAAAGCCCAGCTCATTGACCACGTCAATGGAGCGCACTTTGCCCATGCGCTGGGTCAGCATCAGGATCGTTTCAAGATAATCTTCTGCGGATTGGTGGATCTGCATGGTTTGTTTGCCTCCTGCCTTGCCCCGCCCCACGGCGGGAAGTTCTCTGCCGGGATGCAAAGCACCACGGTTTGTATGTTACAGAATATCACACTTTTGCCGTTGATGCAAGCAATTCGCAGGAAGTTTGTACAAACAAACCAACTTTCTTCTGCACAAAACAGCGGGTTTGCCAATTCCAGGCCGGTTTTGTTTTGTGCAAAGGGGACAAAACCCCGTTAGTTTTCGCTTTCCAGATACGCCGCCGGGCCGGACTGGTACAGGTCGCCGCCGTGGGCGTCCAGGATCACGGTCAGGGGCATATCCCGCACGGTCAGGCGGCGCACCGCCTCACAGCCTAGGTCCGGCCAGGCGATGACCTCCAGTGTCTCGACACTTTTTGCCATCAGGGCACCGGCACCGCCGAGAGCCGCCAGATACACGGCCCCGTTGCGCACCACGGCTTCCTTGACGGCTGCGTCCCGCTTGCCTTTGCCGATCATGATCTTGTTGCCCAGATCCAGCAGGCGGGGGCTCATGGCGTCCATGCGGCCGCTGGTGGTGGGCCCGGCCGAGCCGATCACCTCACCCGGACGCTCCGGGGTGGGGCCGACGTAGTAAATGGCGCTGCCGGTCAGGTCAAAAGGCAGCGCTTCGCCCTTGTCCAGCGCCTCGATCATCCGCTTGTGGGCCTGATCGCGGGCAGTGTACACCACACCGGACAGCAGCACGGTGTCGCCCGCCTTCAGCGGGGCAAGGTCCTGCGCGGTGCAGGGAGTGGTCAGTCTGTATTCCATGCTTTTCCCTCCTTACAGTTCCGCGCTGGCGCGGCGGGTGACGTGGCAGGAAACGTTCACGGCCACCGGCAGGCCCGCCACATGGGTGGGCATCTGCTCAATGGCAAGGCCCAGGCAGGTGGTCCGGCCGCCAAAGCCCTGGGGCCCGATGCCCAAGCCGTTGATGGCGGTGAGCAGTTCCTGTTCCAGCTGTGCGTAGTAGGGGTCGGGGTTGGGTACATCCAGCGGGCGCAGCAGGGCCTTTTTGGCCAGATACGCCACCTTATCAAAGCTGCCGCCCACGCCGATGCCCAGCACGATGGGCGGGCAGGGGTTGGAACCGGCCAGCTGGACGGTCTCCAGCACGAATTTCCGGAAGCCCTCCACGCCGTCGGCGGGCTTGAGCATCTGGATGCGGCTCATGTTCTCGCTGCCAAAGCCCTTGGGGGCCACCGTGATGCGGCAGCCCTCGCCGTCCACCAGATGCACCGTGATGGCGGCGGGGGTGTTGTCGCCGGTGTTGCCCCGGCGCAGCGGGTCGGCCACGATGCTCTTGCGCAGATAGCCGTCGGTGTAGCCCCGGCGCACGCCCTCATGAATGGCGGTTTCAAAGCTGCCGTCAATGTGCACATCGGTGCCCAGCTCCACGAACACGCAGGCCATGCCGGTATCCTGACAGATGGGCAGGTCCTTCTCTTTGGCGGCGCTCAGGTTCGACCACAGCAGGTCGAGGGTGTTCCTGGCCAGCGGCCAGGGCTCTTCCTGCCGAGCCTTGTCCAGTGCGGCCTGCACATCCTGCGGCAGGCGGGTGTTGGCCTCGATGCACAGCCGTGCAACGGTATCGGTGATCTCCTGTGCAGAAATCGTTCTCATGGGCAGTTCCTCCGATTACAGGCGGGCCACGCCGGTGTCCCGGGCAGCCTGGGCCACAGCGTCGGCCACAGCCTGGGCCACACGGGGGTCGAAGGCACCGGGGATGATGTTCTCCTCGCTGCGGTCATCGTCGGTGATGAGGTCTGCGATAGCATAGGCGGCGGCCAGCTTCATCTGGTCGTTGATGTCGCGGGCACGCACGCTCAGGGCACCCTTGAACAGGCCGGGGAAGCACAGCACGTTGTTGACCTGATTCGGGAAGTCGCTGCGGCCGGTGGCCATCACCCGCACGCCGCCGGCCTTGGCCTCGTCCGGCATGATCTCCGGGGTGGGGTTGGCCATGGCAAAGACGATGGCGTCCTTGTTCATGGTCCTGCACAGCTCGGTGGTCAGGATGCCGGGCTTGGAAACGCCGATGAACACATCGGCACCTTCCAGTGCCTCCTTCAGGCCGCCCTTGACCTGACGGGGGTTGGTCACCTCACCCAGCCAGTTCTTGTGGGCCTCGGCGCTGTTGCAGCCCTTGTACAGGGTGCCGAACTGATCCACGGCGATGATGTCCTTTGCACCGGCGGTCATAAGCATCTTGATGATGGCCGTACCGGCGGCACCGGGGCCGTTCAGCACGATGTGCACATCTTCCATCTTCTTGCCCACCACAC
>OOAT01000977.1_pt1 | contig 12427 bp, 9 predicted proteins | sample 1671441 | NCBI WGS metagenome assembly OOAT01 (sample SAMN06348157, study PRJEB24527) | human gut metagenome | biome: human gut; feature: ankylosing spondylitis patient; material: feces | host: Homo sapiens | place: China | collected 2015-10 | reverse complement strand
CCCCGGAAATCTGGATCCGTCCGCAAAGGCTTAAAATCGCCGCAATTTCGGCGATCTGGCAATGCCTTGCCGGACTCATATGCCTGGAAAGCTCTTCCTTGATCCTGGAAGAAAAAGACATACTTACTTTCCTCCATCCTTCCCCGCGTCCCTGTGTTCCAGCCGGATCTCGTACCGCCCGGACTCCGTCAGACGCTTAAATACTTCTCCTGCGATCGTCACCGAACGATGGCGTCCGCCGGTGCATCCGATCGCGATCACGAGCTGCGTTTTTCCTTCCTGTTCATATTTCGGAATCACGAATTCCAGAAGATCATTCAGTTTCTTTAAGAACTCTTCCCCGGTACCACCCTGCATCACATAGTCCTGTACCGCCTGCTCCGTTCCCGTATGGAACCGGAGTTCCTCCACATAGTAGGGATTCGGGAGGAAGCGCACGTCAAACACCAGGTCGGCATCCGCCGGGATCCCATACTTGAAACCGAAACTCACGACTGTGATGAACATGCTGCTGCATCCATCCGCTTCGCTGTAGAGATTTTCCAGCTCATGGCGCAGTTCTTTTGTCAGAAGTCTGCTGGTGTCGATGACCTGGTCCGCCTCTTTTTTTAAGAAGGCGAGCTTCTCCCGCTCCAGCTCGATTCCCTTTTCCACGCGGCCGTTTCTTGAGAGCGGATGGCTGCGTCTCGTCTCCTTGAAGCGCTTGATAAGAACTTCATCGGAGGAATCCAGGAACAGGATCGAGAACGGGTATTTGTTTTCTCTCCATCTCCGGATGATAATCTCCAGATACGGCAGCTCCTCACCGCTTCGGACATCCACACCCAGGGCGATGTCCTGCTTTTCGCTCTGTCCGTTCATGACCAGCTCCGCAAATTTTTCAATTAAAAGGACCGGCAGGTTGTCGGCACAATAGAAGCCCATGTCTTCCAGTGTTTTTAATGCCGTGGTCTTTCCTGCACCCGACATGCCTGTCACGATTACAAGTCTCAACGAGAATTCCTCCCTGTATTGTGCACCTTTAAAATTCACCTAAGAGTTTTACTTCCAGCTCGAGATCTACCCCGGAACTCTCCTTTACCCGGCGTTTTACCTCATTGCAAAGTCCCAAAATATCCGCCGCCGTTCCATGATCCTTATTGATCACGAATCCGGCGTGTTTCTCGGAGACCGCGGCTCCGCCGACGGAAAATCCCTTTAAACCGGCATCCTCGATCAGTTTTCCGGCGAAATATCCTTCCGGGCGCTTGAAAGTGCTTCCGGCGCTCGGGTATTCTAACGGCTGCTTCTCTTTTCTCTTTCTTGCCAGTTCTTCCATCTGCGACCGGATCACCTCCGGATCGCCAGGTGTCAGCTTGAATGCCGCGCGGACTGTAAAAAGTCCCCGGCGTTCCAGGCAGCTCGTTCTGTATCCCAACTCCAGCTCCTCGTTTTTCATCCGCTTCACATTTCCGTCCTGGTCCATCACATCCGCCCACAGGAGTACATTCTTCATCTCGGATCCGTAAGCGCCCGCATTCATCATGACCGCACCGCCGACGGTTCCCGGGATTCCCGCTGCGAACTCCAGGCCGGTGAGCTCCTCTCTCGCCGCCGTGTTCGCAAGCTTTGAGAGCATCACGCCTGCCCCGGCGATGATAGTATTTTCGTTTTTCTGAACCTCTAATTCGCCGAGATGCTCTGTGCTGATGATCGTGCCACGGAAACCTTTATCGCCCACGAGGAGATTGCTTCCGTTGCCGATCATGTACCAGGGCTGTCCTGACTTTTTACAGTCCAGGACAGCCTCGCGGAGTTCTGTCTCTGATTCCGGAATCATGAACCGGTCTGCCGGACCGCCGACGCGGAATGATATGTGCCGCGCCATCGGCTCATTTGTTCTGATTTCCATGAATGTTTCTCCTTTTTATTCGCTTCTTTTAGCGATATTCGCCTGCACGCGGTTGTAGAGCTCCTGGGCTGCGTTGTAGCCCATCTTCTTCTGACGGTAATTGACCGCCGCGGACTCTACGATAACTGCCAGGTTACGTCCCGGACGGACCGGAATGTTGTGGCAGACAACTTTATTTCCAAGGAACTCCGTATACTGGTCCTCGAGACCAAGACGGTCGTATTCCTTATTCTTATCCCACTCCTCGAGCTTGATGACCATGTCGATAGACTGGGTATCTTTTACACTCTCGACACCGAACAGGGTCTTCACGTCGATGATGCCGATTCCACGCACCTCGATGAGGTATCTTGTGATATCCGGGGCGGAACCGACGAGGGTCTCGTCGCTGACCTTTCGGATCTCCACAACGTCGTCGCTCACAAGACGATGTCCGCGCTTAATTAGTTCCAAAGCCGCCTCGCTCTTACCGATTCCGCTTTCACCTGTGATCAGAACGCCTTCGCCAAATACATCGACGAGAACGCCGTGAATGCTGATGCACGGGGCAAGTTTTGCCTTCAGCCAGCGGATGACTTCCGCCATGGTATCGGATGTCGGTTTTGCGGAGAGCAGGCACGGAACACCATAGTGGTTGCAAAGCTCCATGACCTCAGGCTCCGGTGTCTGGTTTCTGCAGAACACGAGACATGGGATCTTGCTGGAGATCAGCTTGTCATACATGGCGATCCGGCGCTCTCTTGTGAGCCCGGAGAGGTACGCGATCTCCACGTTTCCGATCATCTGCACACGCTCGTTGTCAAAATGCGCGTAGAATCCGGTGAGCTGGAGCGCCGGACGGTTGACATCCGGGTGGGAGACAACGATCTTCTCGGAATCCAGCTCCGGGGTCAGGTTTTTGAAATCCATCTTTTCTATTAATTCGGCTATTGTAACTCCGTACATGGCATAGTTCTCCTTTCCTGTATCTGGCCGCTGCCTCGAATCATGGCGGCAGTTCTTCGGAACAATTCGCAGCTATTCTATCGATTTAAAATACTGTGTAACTATTCAGTACCTTCATAGTTACACGCAAAAATCCATTCCAGATCAGCTTCGCTGATGGGATTTTTGCCCTCCAGCCTATGTTTTCTTACGGTCAGCGCAGCAAGTGCGCAGACCTACTGAACAGTTACAATACTGTTCTTTTTATCTTATATCCTGTCGGCATCGCTTCTGATATAAATTTACAGCTCTGCGCACAGTTATCTCCATCCTATCATATCACAGGCCGAATGTCACGAGATTTTCCTGCTTCATCCCGTGCATTTACTCCGTGATCTCCGGCGCACGGTCCTTCTCGCGGAAATAGGCGTAGACGCTCTCCGCCGCCCGCTTATTCATGCCCTCCGTGCTCTCAAGCTCCTCCAAGGTTGCATCACGCACCGCCTCCAGGGACTTGAACCGGCGCATCAATGCTTTTCTTCTCGCCGGTCCGATGCCCTCGATATCGTCGAGGACTGAGTGTACCTGTGCCTTGCTTCGCAGACTTCTGTGGTACTCGATGGCGAACCGGTGTGCCTCATCCTGGATCCTCGTCACGAGCTTGAAGCCCTCGGAATGGCGGTCGATGGGGATCTCAACATTATTATAGTAGAGTCCCCTGGTCCGGTGATTGTCATCCTTTACCATGCCGCAGACCGGAATGTTAAGCTTCAGTTCGCTCAGCACACTCAGCGCGATGTTCACCTGTCCGCGGCCGCCGTCCATGAGGATCAGGTCTGGGAACCGCGTAAAGCTTCCGAAGCTTCCATCCGGCGCTTCCGCCCCGTCTTCCTGGTTCTTTCGCTCCTCTTCCAGCTCCTCCATGCCATGGGTGAGCCGGCGGGTCAGCACCTCTTCCATGGACGCGTAATCGTTGGGTCCCTGGACGGTCTTTATTTTAAATTTCCGGTAATCGTTCCGCCTCGGACGTCCGTCCTCGAAGACTACCATGGAACCAACGGACTCGAAACCGCTGATATTGGAGATATCGTAGGCCTCCATCCTGCGGACTTTTTCCAGCCCCAGCCAGTCTCCCACCTGGTTCATGGCGCCGATGGTCCGGAGTTCTTCTCTCTTGATCTTATCCTTATCCTGGTCAAGCACAAGCTTCGCGTTCTTCTGCGCAAGCTCCACCAGTCGCTCTTTCTGGCCTTTTTTCGGGATCAGGAATTTTACCGCCTGACCGCGGCGTTTCGTGAGCCACTCTGCGATGAGATCCATCTCCGGAAATTTTTCCTGCACCCATATCTCTCTCGGGATAAATGGAGTTCCCGCGTAGAACTGTTTTACAAAGCTTCCGATGATCTGGTAATTGTTGTCTGCCGTGGATGCGGAGACACGGAAATGTTCCCGGCCGATCATCTTTCCATCCCGGACAAAGAATACCTGCACCACAGCGTCCGCGTCGTCCCTCGCCATGGCAATCACATCCCGGTCTTCCATGCTATGGCTCGTGATCTTCTGCTTCTGGGCGACCTGCTTCACGCTGTTTAAGAGTTCCCGGTACTCGATAGCCTGCTCGTACTCCATCGCGTCGGAGGCCGCCATCATCTTTTCCTCCAGCATCGTCAGCACCGGCGTGTACTTTCCGTCCAGAAATTCGATGACCTCGGAGACAGATTTCTTATATTCCACCTCGGAAATATAGCCCTGGCACGGCCCTGAGCACTGTTTGATGTGGTAGTTCAGGCACGGACGTTCCTTTCCGATGTCCTTCGGAAGATTCCTGCTGCATGTCCGGAGCTTCCAGAGCTTGTGGATCAGGTCGATGGTGTCCTTCACCGCTCCGGCGCTGGTATATGGTCCGAAATACCGGCATTTGTCCTTTTTCATGGTTCTGGAGAACAGGACTCTCGGGAACGGCTCGTCCGTAGTGACCTTGATGTAGGGATATGTCTTGTCATCCTTTAACATCGTGTTGTACCGCGGGCGGTGTTCCTTGATGAGGTTGCACTCTAAAACCAGGGCCTCCAGCTCGGAGTCCGTGATGATATACTCGAATCTCGCGATCCTGGATACCATCTTCTCGATCTTGGCCGTCTTGTTCCGGCTGCTCTGGAAATACTGGCGCACACGGTTCTTCAAGCTTATGGCTTTTCCTACATATATGATCTCATCGTGCTTATCATGCATGAGATAAACTCCCGGCGATGCTGGGAGTTTTTTTAATTCTTCTTCAATATTGAAAGGAATATCATTCTCTGTCAACGCAATCTCTCCCCGTCAAACTTTCTGATCATCGCAAGGTGGCGCTTGATGAACATGATCTGGGATCCAACATCATCGCAGCCCACCGGCGGATGGATGTCCAGAACCATGCAGATATCATCCAGTTCTTTCTGGGTTGCATGGGTCTGGAGCTTTGTCAGGCATTCCAGCATCAGATCATAGTTTTTTTCGTCCATGGCATCGAAGAAGTCCAGGAGCTCCTGGTTGACGGGCTGGTCTTCATCTGGGGCCTGGGCGGTGGTGTTTTTGGCGCTGCTGTCGCTGTCTGCCGACGGCTTCTGTTCTGCTGGTACCTGCCGCACTGGCTGAGCTGCATTCTGAGCGGAATTTTCCGCATTCTGTGGCTTTACAAGCCGTACTCTCTCAAACCGATACTTCTGCACCGCATCCGGGTATTTCTCCCGGTCAACTTCCTCTAAAAACATGTCAAGCGGACGCACCCAGATCTTGAAGTCCCCGTAGAGCGCCTGGTAGACTACCATTTCTTCCCCGGTCTCTGAGTGGGTCGCAACCGCGATGATCTGATATAACTTATTTTTAAAGTGCCGGTAGAATTCTCCCGGCACTGGTGTTTTACGAATCTGATTCATTTTGTTCTCCATTTTTACTGTTGAGCTGTTTCGGGCTCTGTCCCGGCAGATGTTTCTCCACCATCCGAACTGGCTTCGCCTTCGCCCAAAACTGCCGCTGCACTGCTTCCGTCCCCGGAAAGTCCCTCTAAATGGTACTTATTCGCCGCGCTCCACAGCATCCACTCCTCGTATCCGGCATCCTGGACGGCGCGGACTTCCTCCGCGACCTCAGCATCACCGTAGGTGATATAATTTCCTTCCCCGAGATATGTGGCTGTGAAGTCCTGAAGCCACGGGCGGACGATCGCCTGGCGGCTCTCATGGTTGTCGGCTCTAGACGCATCCAGCAGGACCTTTCCAGACTTCTGAAGCGCCCCGAAGATCGTTTTATACGGTTCCGTATCCGGGTGTTCCAGCCCGAAGTTTCCAGAGCTGTAGTGGGACGGGTAGATCATCGGGCAGATATAGTCGAGAATCTTCGCCATCTCCGTATAATTCTGTCCGACGGCAGTGGAATCCACGCCGCTTCCGATGATCGTGCCGAACACATCCGCAGAGACGAAAAGTCCCTGGGACGCGAGATTTTCATATAAATAATTGGTACACTCCAGGATCGTATCCGTCTTGGAACGCCCCCGGATCACTGCTTCGTCGTAGACGACCTGACCTGCCGACGCCTCGTTCGGGAATCTCAGATAGTCGAACTGGACCTCATCAAAGCCGAGATCTTTTGCCTCTGTTCCGACTTCCAGAAGATAATCCCAGACCTCCTGGCGGTACGGATCCACCCAGTACATTCCCTGGCGGTCCTGGTACAGGCTTCCGTCCGGCAGTTTCAGGCTCCACTCCGGTTTCTTCTCCGCGAGATAGGAATCCCTGAAGGCCGCGACTCGCGCGATCACATAGAGATCCTTCTTCTTGAGGCTCTCGATCAGGCTTTTCATGTCCCGTACATACGGGATACTGGCACCGATCTCGTTCACTGTCGCCGCATCCACCGGACATGTGATCCGTCCCTGATCCTCCTTAAAGTCTATGACCACCGCGTTGATTCCCGCAGTCAGGGCCCCGTCCAGAACACCGTTTAAGACTTCCTCATTTCCGGCCACCGGCCCCGTAATGTAGATGCCGCGGACCTTCTTCGCCTCGCGCCCCGGAAGCGCCGGGTTCGAGGAGTCAACGATCCGCACGGAGATCGTCTTATTTTTATCTTCCCCGGCATCCTCGATCACCAGGACACCGCTGGTCTCCTGGGTGCTCTCCGCCGCAGCTGTCATCTCTGCTGTCTCTGTCTCCTCCGCCGCAGGTCTGCTGCATGCCGATAACAGGAACAGACCCGCCATGGAGAACGCAAATAGCATTTTTTTCATGTTCGCTCATCCTTTATTTCAATCCACAGTCAGTAATTTCACGGAGACTGGCACATTTATTGATTCCTTGTCAACAGGGAATACTGATTTTTTCTCCGTCACTACTGCCATTAAGTTTTCCTGCAGTTTATTTCATCATCTGCCAGGAGATAAGAACTCAAGTTACCACCATAATATCATAAGTATATGGATTTGGGAAAGAAAAATTAAAAAACTACTGTTCAAAATGAGGTTTTTGATGGATAATAGATAGATAGGTACGAACGGCTGCCAAAAGCCGCAGGTACGAAAACTTTTTGAAAATGATCCGGATGTCTGCCCCACAGCTGTTTCAGCCGGATGTCTTTCCTGGAAACTCCAGACCGGCTCATTTTCATTTAATATGACTATTAAGAGGAGAAAAACAAATGATCAAGCAGGGTTTCGACAACGACAAATACCTCGCCATGCAGTCTGACCATATCCGCGAGAGGATCAGCAAATTCGGCGATAAATTATATCTGGAATTTGGCGGCAAACTGTACGATGATTACCATGCATCCCGTGTACTTCCGGGCTTCGAGCCGGACAGCAAGCTCCGCATGCTCATGCAGCTGGCTGACCAGGCAGAGATCGTCATCGCCATCAATGCCGCTGATATCACAAAGAACAAGGTCCGCTACGATCTGGGCATTACATACGATCTGGATGTACTGCGCCTGATCCATGTATTCACCGACCGCGGACTCTATGTCAGCAGTGTCGTAATTACCCGCTACGTTGACACACCGGCGATCCAGCAGTTTAAACACAAGCTGGAGAAGCTTGGCCTTAAGGTATACCGCCACTATGAGATCGACGGCTATCCGAGCAACATTCCGCTTATCGTCAGCGATGAAGGTTACGGAAAGAATGACTATATCGAGACGACACGTCCACTCGTTGTCGTTACAGCTCCGGGGCCGGGAAGCGGAAAGATGGCGACCTGCCTTTCCCAGCTGTACCACGAAAATAAGCGCGGCGTAAAGGCCGGATACGCGAAATTCGAGACATTCCCGATCTGGAACCTGCCGTTAAAGCACCCGGTAAACTTAGCTTACGAGGCCGCAACTGCAGACTTGAACGATGTGAACATGATCGACCCGTTCCATCTCGAGGCTTACGGAAAGACCACCGTCAACTACAACCGCGACGTTGAGATCTATCCTGTGCTCAGCGCCATCTTTGAGGGAATCTTCGGCGAATGCCCGTACAAATCCCCGACCGATATGGGTGTCAACATGGCCGGTCTCTGCATCTTCGATGACGAGGCATGCCGCGAGGCTTCCTGCCAGGAGATCATCCGCCGCTACTACCAGGCTCTTGAGAAGGTCGTAAAAGATGATTCCTGCCAGAACGAGGCATACAAGATCGAACTGATCATGAAGCAGGCAAAAATCTCCCCGAAGGACCGCGTCGTTGTTCCTGCCGCTGTAAATCTTGCGAAAGAGACAGATGCCCCGGCTGCTGCCCTGGAACTCCCGGACGGAAAGATCGTTCTCGGTAAGACAAAGGAGCTCCTCGGCGCTTCCGCTGCCGTTCTCTTAAACGCAGTGAAGGAGCTGGGCGGAATCGACCACTCCATCGACCTGATCTCCCCGGAGTCCATCGCTCCGATCCAGGAATTAAAGGTCCGTTACCTCGGCAGCGGCAACCCGAGACTGCACACCGATGAGGTGCTCATCGCCCTCTCCACCTGTGCTGCTACCGACGAGAACGCAAGGATCGCTTTAGAACAGCTCCCGAAGCTCCGCGGCTGCCAGGTACACACAACAGTTATGCTGTCCAATGTGGATAAGAATGTCTTTAAGAAGCTCGGCATCGGACTTACCTGTGAGCCGGTGCAGGAAGATAAGAAAATTGGGTAATTCCTAGATTGCAAAGACCGCCGTCTGCCAGCAGGATGTCCTGCGACAGACGAGCGGTTCTTTTTTTGTCCGACACTCTGTTGAAACGCAAAGTTTGTCGAAAAAAATGATTGCCTTTTCGACAGAATGTACCTACAATAGGTGGGAAGAAAACTTTGGAGAATCAGATCATGAATCAGAAATCAAGAAATGCACTTTACGCAGGTCTCGGCACTGCTTTTGCGGTCATGCTCGCGAATCCGGCTATAGCCTATGCCGGAACATGGTCCAACGAGGGCGGACCGAACCAGTGGAAATACTATAACGATGACAATAGATGCGCCGCCGACGGCTGGTACTGGATCGACGGGGATCAGGACGGCTTGGAGGAATGCTATTATTTCGATAAAAACGGTTTTATGCTGGCGGACACAAGAACACCGGACGGTTTCCAGGTAAATTCCGACGGATTCTGGACCGTAAGTGGACAGGTACAGAAACGTGAAACGCCGGTGCAGGACCTTCCAACCGGACTTCATGAACAGGAAGGCGGGCTTATCTACCGCGACGAGGACGGCGAGCTCGCTGCAAACGCCTGGAGAAGCTCGGACGGAAGCTGGTACTATTTCGACGCTGCGGGTCATGCCGTCAAGGGATGGCAGTCTATTGACGGATACAAATTTTACTTCGATGAGAATGCCTGCACACTGGTCCAGAACCTTGAGGGCATCCTCTCCGCACAGTCTTTCCAGATCGTTGTGGACCGTGCCCGCTGCCAGGTAACCGTATATGCCCCGGACGATGGAAACGGATATATCATTCCTTACCGGACCTTTATCTGTTCCCCGGGAAAAGAAAATTCCCAGACTCCAACGGGAACCTTTAAAACCACACGCAAATACCGATGGCATGCCCTCGTCGAGTCCACATACGGTCAATATTGTACAAGACTCGGCAACACCAGCATCCTCTTCCACAGCGTCCCGGGAAAGACCACAAGCATTCACAACATTACCGCTGAGGAATACAACAAACTCGGCGCTCCTGCCTCCCACGGCTGCATCCGCATGACCGTTGCCGACTGCAAATGGATCTACGACCACTGCCCGTCCGGCACTGTCGTCACCGTAGGCGACAATCTTCCGGCACCGTTTGACAGACCGGAAACCGAGAAGATTCCGGAAGGTCAGGATTGGGATCCTACGGATCCGGAGATCGGATAAACTATTTACAAAAAGGACCTGACGCTCGCAGGTCCTTTTTGTATTTCAACTGCTTCAATTGCTTAGTTCTCTCTTCCACCAATAGAACGGCTGCCATATTATTTCACTGCAATTTCTGAATATTTATACCAAAGCATTCTGCTCCTTCAATATTTCCCTGACATGCTCGATCTCCGCTCTTTCATCCACCGCCAGACACGCCGCCCCGACGCCTGCTGCATGCCCGGTCGCAAAGCAGGTTCCCATCACACGCACAGCCGCAAACGCGGCCTCATCCGCTGAGATCATTCTGCCTGCCCCGAACAGATTTTTCACATTCTCCGACTGAAGCGCCCCGAGAGGAATATCAAAATAGCTTCCCGACTTCACTTCCATATAAGTCGCCATTTTGTTGACATCCCTGTGGATCTCCGGTTTCCATCCGCCCCGGGCCACACCGTCCGGGCGCTTTCTCCCGGAGATCACATCATCCACCGTGATCGTCTCCTTTCCCACCAGCTTTCTCGTCTCCCGAAAACCGATCGACGGTCCGATCACCGCCAGCTCACTGTGCTCCATTCCCGGCATATAGGTTCGCAATGCCTGAATATATCCGAGCACCTGCTTTCTCGTCTCCCTCTCCATCCGTGTCATCTCTTCTGCCGAAAGTCCTTCCGGAATGATGCTCGGAAGAAGGACATGGACGATCCCGGAGTTTTCCATTCTGAGGATAAATCCTTTTTCTCTGGTAAGATTTCTGATCCCTTCTGCCTTCGCTCTCACCACTGCCCGCTCAACCGCCGCCGGTGACAGATCCACATCCGCTGCCACACCGCTCAGCCGGAAAGTCAGCGTCGCTGCCTGCGGATGTCCGCCATCGTTTCCCCATATGAGCTTCGCACCAGCAAGTCTGGACAGATTTGCGTCTCCGGTTGCATCCACGAATGCCTTTGCCGAAACGGTAAACAGGCCTTCATCATCCGCACACTGAATCGTCCGGATCTCATTCTCCACAGTCTCTGCGCCAATCAGCACCGTATGTAAAAAATAATCCACATGTTCCTTTTCCAACAGGTTGTCCAGCGCGCATTTCAGATACTCCGGCTGAAAGATAATATCCCGGTTACCGGATGCGGAAATCTCCTCGGCGATCGTCGGACCAAGTGCCCTCATCTCATCCAGCACAAGCTGTCCGATCCCTTTCACCACCCGCACCGGATCCGATCCGCATGTATAAAATCCACAGAAGCAATTAACCCCTGAGTTCGCCGCCTCTCCGCCGAGATAAGCATTCCGCTCCACCAAAAGCGTTTTCGCTCCCGCCTTCGCCGCTCCGACTGCCGCGGCCACACCTGCAGTACCGCCGCCAACAACTACTATATCATATTGATAGGAACGCTCCATATCAAGATTCACTCCTTTTTGTAAGCACATGTTGTCAATCAAGTCAGAGCCACTACTCCCGCCGACATGAATTTACGATGATTCACGATCGGAAAAAGGTGTGGCTTATCTGACCAGGGTGAACTACCCATTGTCTTAAGCTAATGGGCTTCCTGATTCATCGACCTCGTAACCTACTATCTCCACAGGCGTTAATTTGGGCAGTCCCTGCCCTATATATTTCTTTATGCTATTTGCCTTAATCCTTCTGTCAGTATATTTTTCGCGGCATTGATATCCCTGTCATGTTCTGCTCCGCATTTCGGACATATCCATGTCCTCACTGACAAATCTTTTGTATCTGGATTCTGATACCCGCAAACAGAACATAATTGACTACTGGCATAAAATGTATCTATTTTGATGTATTTCCTGCCATTCCATTTTGCCTTATACTCTAACTGTCTTGTCAGCTCATACCATGATACATCACTTATGGCTTTTGCCAGATGATGATTTTTTACCATGTTTTTTATCTGTAAATTCTCTGAAACTATCACTTGGTTTTCGCTGATAATCTCATGTGAAACTTTATGTAGATAATCTTTTCTTATATTCCTTATTTTCTCATGGCATAATGCTATCTTTTTCTTTGTTTTATAATAGTTCTTGCTTCTCTTTCCTTTATGTGACAGTTGCCTTTGCAGCTTTACAAGCTGTTTCTCGTATTTTTTTATAATTTTTAGATTCTCATATACCTTCCCATCGGAAGTAATACATAAATCTTTAATTCCTAAATCGATTCCTATGTTATGATTTGTATATGCCAGTTCCTTATGCTCCGTTTCTACAAGTATGGACACATAGTATTTTCCACTGGAGACCTGCGAAA
>OOAT01000956.1_pt1 | contig 12864 bp, 10 predicted proteins | sample 1671441 | NCBI WGS metagenome assembly OOAT01 (sample SAMN06348157, study PRJEB24527) | human gut metagenome | biome: human gut; feature: ankylosing spondylitis patient; material: feces | host: Homo sapiens | place: China | collected 2015-10 | reverse complement strand
CAGGCATGGACGGAAGGTGAAGATACTGAAAAAACAGACGAAGAGGGTTATTAATTATCTATTATGGCAACAATCAGAGAAACAATACTAGAATATCCATCTATTGAGGATATGGAAGGCTTCTTGGATAAGGTAGTCTTCATTAAGCGGGGTATCAACCCCGAAGCAGAATGTACTACTGAAAGCATGAAACAGGTCGGTCTTTGTGTCGCTGATATGTATGCCATGATAGTAAACTCACCGGATTTCAGTGAAAATAAGCTTTCTATCACTCATCCCCGTTCTTTCTATATTCAGACTGCAAAGCAGCTGTATATAGAAAACGGGGAGCCGGAGAAGGCGGCTAAACTTGGCAAGCGAATCATTATCAAAGGAAGGGCAGGTAACAGATGGTAAAACGGTATCCACATACGGCGATAGTAACTATGTCTGCTAATGGGCAGCTTGTTGACGGTGAATGGGTTCCGGGAATACCGGTTGAAATATCTGTCTCCGGACGTTATGACCCGGTAAGCGATGGAAGAATCGTTCTCAAGCGTAATTCGGCTGGTGATGAAGCGCAAGTACATGGCTATTTCTATACCAAAATGCAGCCGCCGACCGGTAGTAAGTTTTTGCGTTTGAAAGTCGAATCAAAGGGCATTGATGTACCTGTTATCTGTTGGGAACTTTATCAATCACATTCAATTATCAACGTATGAGAAACGGTATGACTCCCCTATTCACTTATGATGAATTGGAAAAATGGTTTGATCGCTTTCAAAGTAAAGCAGAAGATAAGATGCTTGTATTCCTGCAGGCAGGAGGTGAAAAGTTTATCGAAGTAGCCCGCCGGAGTGGTTCATATAAAGACCAAACTGGCAATCTTCGAAGCTCTATTGGATATATAATAGCCAAAGACGGCGAAGTGGTTACAGAAAACTTTAAGGAGGGTGACAAAGGGACTGATAAGACAACCGGTAAGTACAAAGGTCGTAGGCTTGCAGAAGAAGTCTCACTATCGTATACCGGCGGTTATGTATTGGTCGGTGTTGCGGGAATGGAATATGCGGCAGCCGTGGAAGCTAAAGGATATGAAGTCGTTTCAGGAGCTAATACGCAATGTGAGAAATACCTGAGAGATACATTGAAGTCAATTTTTAGCAAGATTTGATTATGGATGAATTCGACGCTGTAGATATAGTTTATGATGCTGTGGCCGCTGCGGGCACCGATGTTATGATTTACAAGGATAAGTCGGAAGCCGGCTTTACTAATGAACACATCGTTATCAATCATCTGCAATTGAATGAGCTCGACTTCATCAATAAAGTGCCTGTTAATATCAACATCTTTGTTCCTTGGAGTGATGAAAATGGTATGTTAAAACGTCAACGAATGAAAGAATTAAAGCGTAAGGTAAGGAAATCGCTTGATTTAATCAATAGTAATGACGGTGTATGTAAAGAAGTAACAGTCCTCTGGAGCGTTCCAATGCCGGACTTGAAAGAAGGCTTTGCTTGTACAAATATCAGATTAGAAATTTTAATAGATCAATAATTATGGCAGGAGAAGTAAGACCTATCGCTATGGGCGTAGGTAAAATTAAATTCGGAACAGTCGGTGACGGTGTTCCAGGAGCGGACCTCAAAGATTTTCCTCTTCCGACAAAAGGAAGTGTTGCATTTAACTTTGCAGATCCCAAGGAAGTGAAGATTGAAGTAGAAGGTAGTGAAGAACCTTTTTATGTTGAACTGGTGAAAGATACGACAGATTATGTCGAGTTCTCCATCCCTACTCCATCAAATGAGGTTCTTAAAGAACTAGCAGGCGGTGAAGTGGATACAACAGGAGGAAAAAATATCTGGAAAAAGCCTCTTAGTACTCCTTCTATCTCTAAAACGTTCCAGTGTGAAACATTACCTAAAGACGGTAAGAAGGTTGTTTATACCATCGTAAATGGTAAGATCGCCTCAAAGATTTCACAGGCTCCCGGATCAGAGCAAGCAGAGTTGTTGCTTGTTCGTGTATATGTGCAAGCTGCTGTTACTGCAGACGGTAAGAGACAGACCGCTTTCATGCGCGAAGTAGTTACTATTGCCGGAGGCGGAGAAGCCCCAGCGAATGCTGCGAATGTCGAAGGCGGAGAAGCTGCTCCAAGTGGTGCGAAAAAATAAATAACGGTTCTGTATAGCTCAGTTGGTTAGAGCGCTACATTGATTATGTAGAGACCGGCGGTTCGATTCCGCCTACAGGAACAAACTATTGAAGGATGGAGCTGAAAGTATTGAAGGTTAGTTGCAAATAACCGGAAGTATTGCCCGGAAGTACAACGGGCTAGGCTCCTTGATGAAATTATGAGTATAAAGAATTTATTTCAGCAAGAGTCTGAATCCGTTACGGATCAGGCTGTCAAAATTCCATTCGAATTTACTAACCGGGATTCTATTCCTAAAGGAAAGGACCCCGGTAACTGCATAGTTATAAAGCCTATCACCGTTCGGACATGGTTTCGGATACGCCCTTTCCTTCTTGAAGTCGAGAAAGAAGATCTTGATAAGATGATTGTGAAGGACGGAGAACTCAATGCAGACTTTCCGGAACTGATGAATAAATACGGAGGATTGCTTTTTGACATCGTCTGCCTCGGGATTCACAATAAGCCTAGTGATCCTCCGGAATGGTTCAAGAATGCTCTCGCGGACAATACGACATGGGAGGATATACGGATATTATTCAACGCAATTATATATCGCATAGGGTATCACCCTTTTTGCACCTCTATCACGATGCTTCGGAACGTGAGCCCATTACGAGAGACGGAGATAATAGCCGCTCAGAAGAATTTGCAAAGTTGGAAGGATGCAACCAAAGCAGATTCCTAGTGATCGTAAAAGAAGCTCTAGGATTAACGTTTAATCAGACGTTGGATAGTAGCTATGGATTGATAGAGACATTGCTGCAGGAGTATTCATTTGTAATGAGAGAGCGTAATAAGACTACTGATGAAGACGGTAAAGTTGAAGGTAGAGATTATGAATGGGTAGAACTACCCTCTTTTGATGATCCTAGTAAGACGATCAGGATAAAGAAGTATAACGATATAGCCGGTAAGGTCAAGGGTTAAGGTAATTTGCTGTTGTGTTTATATATTAGGTTAACTGTTTTTTTTATTAAATTGGTTTAGAGTATTGTGGTCCCTTGTATCTGTGAAGATATAGGGGATTTTTTAATATCCCCTTTTTATCTCAGCATCTACGCTATCCATCATCTTTGTTATTTCGACATTATCCCTTTCCAAATTTTGGATAATACGGGATTGGTAAGTGATCATCCCTTCAATTCTTCCTTTTTTGAGTCCGAGGCTTAGGCCTCTTTGAAAAGCTTCCTGTAGTTCTTTCTTCCGGAGAACGCTATTCACTCCGTTTTTTCTTTCATTTTCCTTGGTCATGGTGCTAATGAATGTTTGGTTTATATATTATAAGAAAAGGCTATCTTTCCCCTTTTATTCCGACCAAGGAACATAATCTTTAGTTTGCACTCGGGACTATGTAGCAAAAGGGAATTGATAGCCTATTTTGGAGTATACTAGGCATATCAACTCCCGGGTACAAATTAAAAAAATTGTTCCTTGGTCTTAGAACATTGCAAAGATGCTTATTCTTCTCGAAATAGCCAAATTTTAGCTTCTCTTTATATTTTAAGAATAAATGCTATGGGTATTCAAAATAAAGACGGAGCGTTATATTTTGCGACAGGAATAGACAACTCGGGGTTATATTCCGGGCGCCGAGAAGCGATAGGAATTATCAAGGCGATGGCCGGTGAGATCACTTCTTTTGATGTATTCGGTGGGATTGGTATAAGTGCGGGCATTGCATTTGCCCAGGCCGCCAAAGGTGCATACGACTTTGAAAAGCAGTTCCAACAAAGTATGAAAGAAGTTGCTACCCTTTCAAGCGGAATAAAGGGCAGTCTAACCGATTATATGAATCAAGTCGTAGAACTGACCCGAGAGGTGCCGGTACTTGCGAATGATGCGGCTAAAGCATTGTATCAGATTGTATCTGCCGGCCATGATGGTGCGGATGGTATGAAGGTTCTGGAAGTATCGGCTAAAGCTGCTATCGGTGGAGTTACCGATACGGCTACGGCAGCAGACGGTATCACTACCCTATTGAATGCCTATAAGCTTGATGTTTCAGAAGCTGAGAAAATATCAGATCAACTATTTACTACCGTCCGGCTGGGTAAGACTTCATTTGGAGAGTTAGGCAAGAGTATTGCGCAAGTTGCGCCTGTTGCTGCCGCCTATGGTGTGGAAGTAGATCAGGTCTTAGCCGCTGTTGCTACCCTAACCAAACAAGGTACGCCTACAGCGCAAGCAATGACTCAAATACGTGCTTCTATCATTGCAGTATCTAAAGAGCTAGGTGATGGAGCATTTGATACCATGACATACCAAGAGGCATTAGCAGAAGTTGCCAAACGAGCAAATGGTTCAGAAGCAGAACTTCGTAATTTAGTACCGGAGGTCGAAGCGGTTAATGCAGTTCTTGGATTGACAGGAATTAATGTCAAAGAGGCTGCCGGACATCTGGAAGAAATGCAAAATGCCACAGGTGCGGCAGAAGCAGCTTTTAAAGAAATGGCGTCTTCTGTTGAAAATCAGATGACGCAACTTGGCAATAATATTACAGCCGCCCTTCGCCCACTAGGACAGGGGATTCTAAAGGAAGTTTCTTCTATTGCAACTGCATTCAATAAAGCATTTGAAAATGGAGATGTACAGGAATCAATGAAAACATTGGGAACATTGATTGTAACGCTTATTAGTGCTTTTGTTGGTTATAAAGGTTCTATTATAGCAATAAATATGATCAAGAAAATACATATTTCATTGCTTGAAATGGAAAAATATGAAATGCTGTTATATAGTAAAGCTGTTGAAGCTGGAACTATATCTGAAAATTTGCTTACCGCTGCCCAAGTGAAACAAATGGCCACAAGGAAAGCAATGATTACAACAATAAAGCTACATACAGCTTCTCTCTTAAGAAATGCCGCAGCCATGTTGACAAACCCTTATGTATTAGCAGCTGCAGCAACTGCGGCTCTCGGGTATGCAATTTATAAATATAGCACACGTGCCACCGCCGCTGAAAAAGCTCAAAAACGATTCAATGTTACCATAAAGGAAAGTCAACAGAGGGCAGAGGATTATAAGAATCAAATTCAAGATCTTGTGTCCGTTGCCAAAAACGATGCAGCAGCCACTATTGAAAGACATAAAGCCCTACTTCAGTTGCAACGTTTAATGCCGTCTGTATTCAAAGATATGGATATGCAGAAGCTAAAAAGCATGGATCAACTGGAGCTAACTAATAAAATAGCAGAAGCAGAAGCCAGAAGAAATGTTGTTATTGCAAAAACGAATCTAGTCATAGCAAAGCAAAGATTGCAAAAAATAGACAATCAGATAATTAAGGCAGATAATACAGGAGGATATACTGGTGTATTGAAAGAAGATAGAGCAGCAGCAGCTAAGGAAGTGGATATGTTACAGAGTGAGGTTGACAGAACTGTCGATATTCATTCAAAATCCATTAAAGCGCAAGTGCAAACTCAAAAAGAAGCGCATGAAAAAGCCACTACGCAAAATAAGGCTTTTTGGACGAAGCAGAAAGACGATGCTACAAAAGCACTAGATTCAATCGCTTCGGCACAAAAGAAATTGATGGATGCCGGAAATTTCAAGGGTATAGACTCCGCTGTGGTAAAGTCCTATAAAGAAAATGCCAAGAAATTGAAAGAAGCTGAGAAAGAATTAAAAGTCTATGACTCATCTTCTAAACAGGACGATAAAGCGCAAAAGTTACGTGAGGAGCAGGAAAAATACAAGCTCCTGCTCAATAAGCAAACACGCGAACAGGAACGAATCAAGATCGATTCAGCAAATGAACTCGAACAGCTTGAAATAAACAAACTCAAAGAGAGTAGTGAAAAAGTCCTCAGACAAAGGGAGCTTAATCACAAACTAGAATTGCAGGCTATCGAGCGTGAAGCAGAAGACAAAAAGTTAAAAGTGATTGAAGATGCTCGCTCTGCTTTTGAAGCTAATCCGGAAAACAAGAAGAAGACTTTTAATACAAGCGCTTTCATCAATTCTGAGTCAACAAAGAAACTGTTTGCCATGTTCGACAACGTTGCAAAGGAAGCCGCTGCGACTGCTGATACAAAGTACAATCGTGGAGATGATCTATCTGATTTGTTGAATCAGTATCAGGACTATACAGATCAACGGCTTGCGATTGAACGAAAGTTCAACGAAGATATTGCTACTCTTCAAGAACAGCGCAAACAGGCAGAAAAGGACGGAAATACAGAACAGGTAGAACAGATTGATCGTTCCATCACACAAGCTACGAAAGATAAGGGTATGGAACTTATGAATATGGACTATAATAAGCTGAAAGAATCTCCGGAATACGTTCGTGCCTTTGAGAATTTGAAAGAAACATCTTCTGAAACATTGAACTCACTTCTTTCTCAGCTAGAGAATGCCAAGGGGGAGGCTGCCCGTGTACTATCCCCCGATCAACTTCGCGAATATACTAGTACTATTCAATCGATCATGGATGAATTGGATTCCCGTAACCCTTTTCAATCATTGTCAGATAAGAAAAAGGAACTTGCAGAAGCGGAAGAAGAACTGGCTAGAGCACAAATCGAATTAGAGAATGCTAGAGCTCAAGCGGAAGCAGTAAAAGGTGGTGCCATGATTGAGAATGGTGTCAAATCATCGAAGTATAATCCCAAGACCGGAAAGATCGACTCTACCAAAGCATATCTGACCGAAGCACAGGCTTTGGATAAGGTGAAGGAGAAAACGGATAACTACAATGAGGCAAAAGACAAAACGACGAAAGCCAGCGCAAAAGTACAAGCTGCTGAAAGGAAAGTGGCAAGCGTTATCGGAGAACTCGGTGACGCTTTAAAAGATCTAGGTTCAGCTATCGGCGGACAAGCCGGTGAAATTATAAGTATCATTGGCAATATCGGCACCTTCGCCATGACGGCGATGAATGGCGTAGAAACGGCATCCACAACAGCATCAACTGCAATCAAAGCGGTTGAAAAAGCATCTGTCATTCTCGCCATCATCGGTGCAGCTATGCAGATAGCAATGAAAATCTTCGACCTGTTCGGCAAAGACGACACAACAGAAAAGTATGAGAAAGCCAAAGAAGCTTATGAATCTTATATCAACATTCTTGATAGAGTGATAGAAAAGCAACTGGAATTGGCTGCAACTCTTACAGGAGATAATGCGAATGCTGCTTATGACAAGGCCCTTGAAATGATAAGGCTACAGAATGAGAATGCACGTATTTTAGGTAAACAATACTTGAACTCTGGTGCATCCGGCAAGTCACATTCAAAGGGATATACTGAAGTGGAAGATATGTCCATGGAGGGGTGGAAGCAAGCAGCAGATACGCTAGGTATGAGCGTCGATGAATTTAAAGACAAAATGGGCGGACGCATGGCCGGTCTGTTTGATTTGACAGATGAACAACTTGCAAAACTTCAAGAAAATGCTGGGATCTTCTGGTCACAACTTGACTCTGACACTCAAAAATTCGCGGATCAGATAGTGGATGGTGTTACCCAGGTTGCAGAGGTTGTCGAGCAGAAGATCACCGATGCTACTCTCATTGATATAGACGGACTTCGTTCAGACTTTCAGGATCTGCTTACAGATATGGATGCCGATAGTGCTGATTTCGCAGATAACTTCGAGGAATACATGAGAAATGCTATTCTTAATTCCATGCTCAAAGAAGACTATATGGACCGATTAACAGCTTGGAGGAAGAAGTTTTATGACGCCATGGATGATGGAGTAACCGAAGAAGAATATAATGCTTTAAAAGCGGAAGGTCAGCAGATTTCTGATGACATGAAAGCCAAACGAGATGCGTTAGCTGAAATGTATGGCTGGAACAAAGATGACGATGAGCGTGAAGCATCAAAGAAAGGTTTTGCCTCCATGTCGCAGGACTCTGCAGATAAACTGGATGGTGCATTTGCTGTTATGACTTCTCACACATATTCAATAAACGAAGGAGTCAAGCAAATACAATTGAGTACAGATAAGATCATTGAGAAGCTTGTATACCTATCCAGCATGGACAAGAATATAGGTGAAATGATGAAACATAGCGATCTTGTCATTACTTACCTGTCAGACATAAGTAGTCATACGGCACGCCTTGAAGCTATTGAAAAGGCTATAGAATCTATCAGAATGGGGATTGACACATTGAACACTAAAGGCATAACATTGAAGCGATGACAGGACAATTTTACTTAGACGGAATAGATGCATATACCAGTTTAGGGATATGCGTTACAAAGGGAAGCTACAATAATCTTGTAGCCTTCCCTGCTATCAAAGAACCGGAAAAAAACGACTGGCCGGAAGAGGATGGACAAGAATTTGACCTTTCTAATATTGCCCTAAATACAAGTGATATAAGCATTGAATTTGCGTATATGGGCAGTATGGGCATTGGCGGACTAATTGATAAGCTCTCGGACCTGAGTTATCATGAATTTCGTTTTCCACTTATTGGCAGAACATATACTCTACGTATGTCTTCTCAAAACAGTTATGTAATCAATGCGGGTCTTGAAATTTCTAAGTTCACTCTTACAAATGACTTTCCCCGTGAAGCCAACGATGAGTATCAAGAACCTATTAACGATAGTGACCTCCCATTTCCAAAAGGCTATGAGCTTGACGGTAAAGATCTGACCGACTATGGTGTAGTAGTATTGAAAGGCAGTACAGCAGAGATACTGAAAACTCCTGCGGTAAAGAAGAATCTGCTGCAAAATTTCAAGTACCAGGACGGAGCCATCTACGACGGGAATGCCGTAAAGTTTCAAACTAAAGATGTAGCTATAAAATGCGCAATGCGAGCTAAGACGATCGAAACATTCTGGCGCAATCGTGATGCTCTACTTCATGACTTGACAAAGCTATATATAAAGACAGATGATGAAGGATATGAGTATTCCGATGCGGAACGTATATTTTATTGTGATGAGTGGAGTGAAAGCTATCCCTGCTATTATAAGAGCTGTCAGACAAACAGTTTTACTCTGAATAACGGTGTATGGTGGGAATTTACCTTGAAGCTCGTATTTACTAGCTTCCGGATTGGAGAAACAGACTTCCTGCTTGCATCCGAAGCGGGTGAGTTTATTATAACAGAGGACGGAGAATTTTATATTGACTTAAATTGAAGAAGCCATGCCATTAAAAAAGAAAAGAATATCAGAGTTGAACGAAGCCAGCGACATGAAAGGCTTCTACACCATCGGTTACCGAATTGTTAGCGGTGTTAAGACCAGCCTTAAATTCGGGCTAGAGAAGATTCAGACAGCCTTAGATAATATGCTCAAAGCTACGAGCGATGCCAAAACCGCTACTACCGATATGCGGCAATTAGAGGCTACCGTTGAAGGGAATGAATCAACTCGTGAAACTGCTGAGTCTCGTCGTAACGCTTCCGAGCAATCAAGGCAGACAGCTGAAACGGGACGTTCAAGAGAAGAACAAGCCCGTGAAGCTGCTGAATCAGTGCGCATCACTAATGAGAATGCACGTAAGAGCGCCGAAACTGGACGTTCCTCTGCTGAAAGTAATCGTGTAACCGCAGAAGGTAAGCGAGTAACAGCCGAAGGCACACGCGAATCTAATGAGCAAACGAGAAAGAATGCTGAGACTGCAAGGGGCATGGCAGAAGCCGAACGCCTATCCTCTGAAACAGCTCGCAAGTCTGCGGAGTCTGCTAGAGTTACCGCGGAAGGAAAACGGGTAACAGTCGAAGAAGCACGCGTCTCAGCTGAAACAGCTCGTTCCTCTGCTGAAAATATAAGAAAGCAGAATGAAGAGACACGAAAAACTGCGGAAGGCACTCGCGGATCAAACGAGACAAAACGTGTGAATGCTGAAACAGGACGTAATAATGCAGAAATAGCACGATCATCTGCAGAAGAAACTAGGGTATCCGATGAAGATGCACGCAAGATCGCCGAAGCCGCTAGGGTGAAAGTTGAATCCGATCGTGTTACGGCTGAGAATGCACGTAAAACGGCTGAAACTACCCGGGCATCCGAAGAACAAACACGCAAAACAAATGAGGATGCTCGTAAAACGGCTGAATCTGGACGTTCTACTGCTGAGAATACAAGAATACAGAATGAGGATGCCCGTAAAACGGCTGAAACTGCTCGCGCAACCGCAGAAGGAAAGCGTGTTACGGCTGAATCCAGTCGTGTGGACACAGAAAATAAACGTGTCTCTGACGAACAAACACGCAAAAGCAATGAAGAAGCTCGTAAAACAGCCGAAAGCGGACGTTCTTCTGCTGAATCGGAACGTGTGAAGGAAGAAGATAAGCGCAAAACAGCTGAAACGACTCGTTCTACTGCCGAATCAGGTCGTGTTACAGCAGAAGATAAGCGGAAGGAAGCCGAAGTTACAAGGGGAACGAATGAAACTTCTCGTGTGGCAGCCGAGACCGCTAGAGTCACCGTTGAATCCGAACGCGTATCTGCCGAAATATCTCGTAAGTCTGCGGAAACAGGCCGGGTGTCGGAGGAAAACAAAAGAAAGGCTGCTGAAACTTCCCGTGTCACGGCTGAAACTTCCCGGGCATCCGAAGAAGACAAAAGAACGCAGAATGAAGATGCCCGTAAAACAGCGGAAGGCACTCGCGGATCAAATGAGACAAAACGCGTAAATGCTGAAACAGGACGTGTAGAGGCGGAATCTAAACGTAAGTCAGAGTATGCCGGTATTGTGCAGGAAATGACACAAGCAACAAATGAAGCCACCGGACAGATTGCTATTGTCAAGCAATTAACAGATGATGCAAATGCAGCTAAAAATGCGTCTGTTGAGCAGACAGCCCTTGCTAAAAAAGCTACGGATGCGGCTAATACTGCTGCTGGTAGTGTCAATGCCGCAAAAGAAGCTGCTACTACTGCAGCGGCAGGTGCCAATGCTGCCAAAACAGCATCAGAGGCACAAACTGCTCTTGCTAAGAAGGCCACTGACGATGCAAATGCAGCTAAAAATGCATCTGTAACACAGACAGGTTTAGCGAAAAAAGCAACGGATGATGCCAATGCAGCAGCATTGGCCGCTAACAATGCAGTTTCGGGAGTTGATGCAAAAGTGCAGGCAGCGATTGATAAGTTAGTCGCTGGAGCTCCGGACGCTCTTGATACATTGATTGAGTTAGCGAACGCACTTAATAATGATCCGAACTTTGCTGCTACCATGGCAACAGAGTTAGGGAAGAAGCTCAACGTTTCCGATATTGTCAATAACCTGACAAGTGGTGGAACTGGAAAGGTTCTTTCTGCCGAACAAGGGAAGACTTTGAAAGCTGCTCTGGATGCACATAATCACGATGCAGTATATGAGAAGATTATTACTAAACTAACTGCCTTCAATAAAAATTTCGGTACGGCTGCCGGAACCGTGTGCGAAGGTAACGATGCCCGCTTAAGTAATGCAAGAACTCCGTTAGCTCACTCACATAAGAAAGCGGATATTAGCGATTTCCCAACTTCAATGCCGGCAAGTGACGTGCCCGCATGGGCAAAGGCTGCCAATAAACCGACCTATACGGCAAGCGAAGTCGGGGCCTCTCCTACTAATCATAACCATACTGGAACTTATGAACCCGCATTCACTAAGAACACAGCCTTTAATAAGAACTTTGGTAGTGCTGCCGGGACTGTATGCGAAGGTAATGACGCTCGTTTAAGTGATGCTCGTACACCGAAAGCACATACTCATAAGAAGTCTGAGATCAGTGATTTTCCTACTTCAATGCCCGCCAGCGATGTACCCGCCTGGGCTAAGGCTACCAATAAACCGAGTTACACTGCAAGCGAAGTCGGGGCATCACCATCAAACCACAATCATGCGGGTACCTATGAACCTGTATTTACTAAAAAAACGGCTTTTAATAAAGATTTTGGTACGGCTGCCGGAACCGTGTGCGAAGGTAACGATGCCCGCTTAAGTAATGCAAGAACTCCGTTAGCTCACTCACATAAGAAAGCGGATATTAGCGATTTCCCAACTTCAATGCCGGCAAGCGACGTGCCCGCTTGGGCGAAGGCCGCAAGCAAACCGAGTTATACGGCAAGCGAAGTCGGAGCCTCTCCTTCTAATCATAACCATGATGCAGATTATCAGCCGCTCGGTGATTATGCCGAAGCATCACATACTCATGATGCTTCTGATATTACTCCTGATTCAACACATAGATTTGTTTCTGACTCTGAAAAAAGCACATGGAACAGTAAGGCTGCCGGCAGCCATAATCACGATTCTGTTTATCAAGTAAAAGGTAGTTATGCGGCAAGTTCACACAAGCATGCAGCATCTGATGTGACTCCTGATACAACACATCGTTTCGTAACAGATTCGGAAAAAAGCACTTGGAATAGTAAAGCTGCTGGTAGTCACAATCATGACTCAGTTTATCAAGCGAAAGGCAGTTATGCTCCTTCATCACATAGCCATGTCGCCACTGAAGTGACTCCGGATGCTACTCACCGCTTTGTTACTGATACGGAAAAAAGCACATGGAATGGTAAAGCTGAAGGGAATCATAACCACGATTCGGTTTATCAAGCGAAAGGTAATTATGCAGCAAGTTCGCATACTCATCTTGCAGCAGATATTGAAGAAAGTACGACAAGAAAATTCATGACGACGGATGAAAAAAACATACTAAGTTCTCTCGGAACCAATTATGCGAAGGCTGACTTTTCAAATGTTATTACAAA
>OOAT01000946.1_pt1 | contig 13041 bp, 9 predicted proteins | sample 1671441 | NCBI WGS metagenome assembly OOAT01 (sample SAMN06348157, study PRJEB24527) | human gut metagenome | biome: human gut; feature: ankylosing spondylitis patient; material: feces | host: Homo sapiens | place: China | collected 2015-10 | reverse complement strand
GTATGAATCCCTCCGTACATTCAGAAAACGGTGTGAATTCGAGCCTTAGTGCCGCGAGAGCCGAAGGCGGCATTATGGTCAATCTGGACGGAAAGCGTTTCTGTAATGACTATTATCCGGACTACACACAGCTTTCTCGTTGGTTGCAAAAACAAAAAGGAAGCATGGCTTATATAGTGATTGACAACAAAGCTATGAAGGCTTCCAAGAGACTTCAAGGTTTCAAAGACAAAGGATATTTCCTGCAGGCAGACACGCTGGCGGAATTAGCCAAGAAGATGGGAGTGCCGCCAAAGGCTCTTGAAGAAACCGCAAAAAGATACAGTGAGTTCGTTAAGAACGGAAAAGATTTAGATTTTGGCAGACAACATAACCTGACGTTGGACTTTTCTCAGCCGCCGTATTACGCGGTGAAGACTCAGCCGGGTATTCAGGTTACCTTAGGCGGAATCGATGTAAACAATAATATGCAGGTCATTAAGAAAGACGGAGGATTTTCCCAAATCTTTACGCAGCCGGAGAAGTTACTTATGACGGATCATTTAGACCGGGACCGACGGCAGTCGGACTTTATCAAGGTCATATTGCGGCACAAAACATCCTTAGAAAATCTAACTGATTCGTAGCGCATTTTGAACCTCAGCGGTTGATTCAATCTCTGAGGTTCTTCGCGCTATATAGAATAAAGACGTCTGCCATCAGAGATATCGGAATGAATCTTCTAAGCCTCTCATTACTTGAAGCGATCGTGAGAACTGGATCGTACAGCGGCGCTGCAAAGGAAAAAAACTTTTCGGTGGCTAAGGTTAGCTTCCATATTAATAATCTTCAAGACGAGCTGAATTTAATTCTTTTTGAAAAAGTCGGAAGACAGATGAGACTAACTAAAGACGGCGAAAAGGTCCTGGAGGAGGCAAGGAAGATATTGGAGGCCACTGAAAAAATATCCTCTATGAAAGGAGGGTCTCCGAGACTAACGGGGAACTTAGGTATAGCTGTAAACGAAACCTTGCTCCAATATCGTTTAGTGAACGTCATTAACAACTTTAGACAGATGGCGCCGGACGTAACGATAAAGGTTGAACTTGGCACTGCTTACTCGATTAAAGATATGGTTTTAAGGTCCGAGGTAGACCTGGCTGTCTCCTTCAATATGGGGAGCTACGAAAGTCCGTTGACGGCACTCCCATTATGTTCGGAGGAATTAGGATTGTTTGGTTCGCCGAGGCTGAAAATAGAAAAGGAACAGTTCTTTCTTCCGAACCATTGCCCGAACTTAAATCTTTTGACGTGGAACTTCACCAGCGGTTCTTTCCGGTTTTTCAAGCGGTTTTTGGACAAACGAGGGATATGTATGGGAAAAGACATGCAAGTGAGCAGTAGAAACATCATTAACACCTTTTTAGAAAGCGGGTTTGGTGTTGCTTACTTACCCAAAGTATCGGTAGAGAGAGAAGTGGAAGAAGGAAGAATCTGCGAGATACAAACAGCTCTGCCTAAAATTGATTTAGGTGTGATTCTGCTGAAAAACTCAAACCATGCTGAGTCTTCCGCGGCATCGCTATTTTCTAAGTTGGTAAAAAATGAACTCTACGATGGGAAGATGGACAGAAGCGATTTCTTTTCCAGGACGTGCCTAATGCATCGCACACCCAACGAGTGTTAGAACTAAATTTGAGATATAGAAAACGGGCGCTTCAAAGCGCCCGTCTGAATTATGTTCCTAGAAGAATCTGATTAGTTCTTCTTGAGGTGATCAGGCCACCAGCTCGGGTACGGAGCAGTCTGAGGAGTCTGCAGCCAGCCCGGAACGTAGTGAGCTTCAGGATCAAGCTTGGCAGCTTCAGCACCGGCGTTGTAGAAGCCCATGATGGTGAAGGAACCCATGGCGATCATACCGATGATGAGGACATATGTAAGCTTGCGGAGGAAGCTGCGTGTGGCGTTCGACGGACCGCACCACTTCATGCACAGACGATACAGACCGATCATGCCGTGAAGTTCAGTGACGATGAGGAAGAGGAAGATAACCCACAGCCAGGAGTGATAAACCTCGAGACCGCTGCCGTAAGGTCCGATGCTGCCCGGATCCATCAGCATGGGAAGCATATGCGGGAAGACCAGAGCGGTGAGGATAACACCGGTGATGAACTGAACCCACCACATCGTTGTGTCGGTGTGACGGAGCAGTTTGTAGTGGCCGCGCATGATGCGGAAGGCTTTGTAGTTGTTCGGGAACTTGCGGAGAGCAAGGATCGCATGGATGACGACGAGAACGAAGATCGTGCCGACGAAAACGGAGTGCATCCAGAGGTGATCAACACCGTCAATGAAGTAGCCGCCGGTTAAAGAAACCAGAGACCAGAAAGTGTCTTTGCCAAGAAGAATGGAGCTGGTGAAGCCCATGTGGCAGAACAAGAAGAGACCAAGGATCAAACCGGTAACGGATTGAAGAACGTCGCACCAAGCATAAGCTTTGGATTTCTGTTTTGTTTCTACCAAATCTTCGCCATCAATGATGGTCTTGGCAGAAGGTGTCACCTTATAGAGGTGGGAGATGTCTTTAAAATCATCAGCCATGATAAACCTTAGAAATAGGATGAGTTAGCGTTTAACACTGAGCGTAATAATGCTCCCGAACAAATCCTATGTCTCTCAAAAATCAAGCCTTGACTGAAGAAGATAAAGTAAAACCCTCGTTTTCAATAAAAATACGAGGGTTTATACCTAAGATTTAATTAAGTATGCACTTATTTGGTGCCGAAAATTCTGTCGCCGGCGTCGCCAAGGCCGGGAAGAATGTAGGCATCCTTGTTGAGTTTTTCGTCCAAAGAGGCGACATAGAGCTCAATTTCGGGATGAGCTTTCTGGAATGTTTCAACTCCTTCGGGGGCTGAGACCAGAGCGACAAAAGTAATATCTTTTGGTTTTACGCCGCGCTTAAGCAATGTGTCGACAGCTGCGACAGCAGAGTTTCCGGTTGCCAGCATCGGGTCACACAGAATGACACGACGGCCTTCGAGCTTGGAGGGCAGCTTAACAAGGTATTCAACCGGTTTATGATCAGGACCGCGGTATAAGCCTATATGACCGACACGGGCAGACGGCATCAAGTCCATAAGGCCTTCTGACATACCTAAGCCGGCTCTCAGGATCGGAATAATCACCAGCTTTTTACCTTTGATGAAATTAGCTTTGCATTTGCAAAGCGGAGTATCAATCGTACGAGTTTCGAGCGGCAGATCGCGTGTTACTTCATATCCGATCAAGTAGGTAAGTTCGCGGAGCAGTTGACGGAAGGAGTTAGACGGAGTCTTCTTTTCACGCATGGTGCTGAGCTTGTGTTGCACGAGCGGATGGTCAACGATATGAAGTTTCGGGAAACGCGGATCAGTTTTCATTCATTTTCTCCTATTAACTCTTAGCATTATGCGCCTAATGGCAAGTATCGAAGAGCACCAAGATGTTTAGAAACAAAAGATTTTTTCTCTATTTGAGCAAGGCAGAAGCGATGAAAAAGAAAAAAAGAGAGAAATCTCCGTTAATTCAGCTCGGAACTTTGCAGGCGACCGGTTTCGACTCTGTGCATTCAGGAGCTTATCTATTAAACTGACAAAACTCCTCCCTAAAAATTTATAAGGTTCGTCTATGCGTTATATCGTCCTCTTATTGGTCTTATTAATTAAAAGAATCACAATTAGACGAACTATAGAATAAATTTCAAAGACTGATCCTGCTTTCAGAAAATCCTAAAAATCCAATAGTTATGGCAATTTTTCTAACGAAAAATTGCCATTATTTTTGATTAATTGCTTGGTTATATAGTTTAATTTTAGTATAATATAAGACTATATTAAAATGATTTAAAGGCAAAAAAATGGCTGTTCCTGAAGAAGTCAAAAAGGTTCCGCGTCCGGTTAACACTACTGTCTATGACGCCGGCAGAGACGGACCGAAGCGATTCTTTGTTCGGGAACGGATTGGGTGTAAGTACATCAAAGGCCATAATCCGCAGCCCGTTTACGGGAAGGTTATTGGCTATATCTACGAAGGGAAGTTCATTCCTAAGGGGCTGGAATTGAGAACTGATAAGCCCGACAGTCTTTCCTTTGGCAGCGCTGCCTTTGCTTATTCTGTCTGCCAACCCCTTAAGCAGGAACTCTTCGAGAGCTTCGAAATCAAAACTGCTCTTACCTTACTGACAATCGCTCTTTTGAGAGTTCTTAAACCCCGGGTTCCCAACAGCCGACTAAATTCTCTTTACGAACGCAGCTGGATATCGATGTTCATTCCCGGAATACAGCTGTCCGGTAATACGGTCTCAAAACTGCTCAACAATCTTGGGAAAGACGCCGAGAAAAGGAGACATTTCTTTGCACGACGCCTCAGTAACGTAAGCGGCTTTGAGCACATCGCGATTGACGGGACTCTCAAACAGGACAGCAGTATTGTCAACGATCTTTCCGGCTTCTCCTATAAGTCCCGTCTGAAAGGATGTCGCGATATCAGCGTGATCTATGCCTACGATATTGAAAGGATGGAGCCGCTCTGCGCTCAAGTCTTTCCCGGCCATTGCATCGATGCAAGCGCTTATCGGGAATTCATTCGCGAAAATAAAATCGAAAAGGGAATCATTGTTGCTGACAAGGGCTTTCCGTCTTCAAAGTTGGCCGATGAACTTAAGCAGCATCCGGGACTCCACTTCCTAACTCCGGTCCGACGCAACGATGTAAATATCGAAAAGCTGGAACTTCTCAAATTTGACGGAGTTCTGGCCGGCACGAAACAACAAGTTCTTTATGCCAAACGCAAAAGCGTTTCCGGAAGATTCTTTTACTCATTTAAAGACACCGGTTTAGAGAGCTCCGAGCAGAAAGACTACTTGAATCACAGGCTCAGACATAACGACTTTAATAATGAAAATTATCTGGGAAAGAAAGAAAAGTTCGGTCTCATTGTCTTTGAATCAGACCAAGATCTATCTCCAAAGAGCGCCTACCTTTGCTATCAGGACCGATGGCTGTTGGAACTCATGTTTAAAAAGTACAAATCTAATGAGCAGCTTGTAGATTCCAGAGTGCAGAGTGACTTCTCTGTTTGGGGCTCGGAGTTTGTCAATTTCTTAGCAACAGTCATTACTGCAAAGATGGTGAAAAAGGCCGATGAGAAGAAGTTATTGGACAAGTTCACTTATGGTGAACTCCTCGATGAACTTGAGCACATTTGGAGAAAAACTGCTGCTAAAGGGCCGGTTCAATCTTCTGATCCTTATTGGGTGCATCCCTTCAAAGACGGAATGCAAATCCTAGAAGAGCTGGGATTATCCGAACCTATTGCAACCCTGGATGGGGAACCTAAGCCTAAAGGCAGGCCTAAAAGGAAACCTGTCTTTGTCGGTCCTAAGAGACCTAGAGGAAGGCCGAAAAAGACGGAAACCGACTAGCATATAGTACAAATAATTGAGAAACCTTTATTCGAATAGTGGTTATTAAACCTTGAATTTTTTAAGGCAAATTTCCAGGTATTAGGCATAACTTCTTCTGTCAGCATGTCGTACCGAAGAGTGTCTACAAACAGAAAAAGAATGTTGTAATCTTTTGAGGGCTTACACACCAAAGGATTGAGCGGATAGTTTAATTTTCCGTGTTCGTCTAAAGAGACCTTTCTTGCGTCGATGGCTTTTTTGTCTATTAATCCGAGCTTTTGAAGCTGCGTGTTCATCCTAAGGGGGCGAGCGAGCGGAATCTTGTCAAAAACGGAAACGAGTCGCGTGTTGAAATTAGCAAATCCCCAGGAGTAACAGAGGTTGGAACAACAAAAGCCGGCTAAAACTAGAACCAAAGCCGTGAGCGATAGCTTTTTGAAGGTCGCCAACTTGAAAGATATAAAGGTAAATATCCAAGACAGCAATCCTAAACCTAATATCCAAGCTGCTATTTCAAATATCATCGGAAGAGAAAACGAAACGATTCTTCCGCCTCCGAGGAATGTCATTTGAATCATTGCAAAATTCAAATGTGCGCGGTACAAAGGATAAATAAAAGCGTCGGCAGCCAGGTAGATCAGAAATATCCAATCTAGAAAAATCGTAATTCCAAAGAGAAGTTTTTTATTCTTTCTGAGCAAAGGATAAGCAAGGAATATTGAACCTAAAACTAGCGCAATAAGGGTAAATAAACCGAAGGTATAGCTAGAAAAAATAAGGAGTTGGCCTTTGTCCCAACCAGCAAGAACGCCGGCAGAAAAAATGCTGCGAAGGCCCAAGCAAAGCGATCCTAGGCCTAACAAAAGAGCGTTAATAGTAACAAAAGCGAAATTGAACAAATTACTATCCTTCTTCATAAAACATGTTCGGTAAGAATTATCCTTCAGCACTTTACTTTTGAAATGCTGCCTTTGTCCCTATAACTCTTTATAACCAACAAAGCGTACATATTTTATTTCCAAAACCAGTCTTCAGCTGAAAGTAGACCTCAGTGGACCAAACAGGTAACAAACCTGCCCAACGATGATTGATAGACAAACTCTTGAGCCTCAGACTGAACGATAAAGTTTGGTCTCAAGCTCTAATTTAGGTGAAGAAGTCAAATTTGGTCACAGAGCCTGCCCGGAGAAAACTATCAAATAACTAGAACTTGCCTTGTTGAAGAATCTTGCTTAGTACAAGATCGCTTCCTTTATTTGTTAAGTGGTTGTCATCATGGTAATAAATCGAATTTACCCCATCTCCCACAAAACAAATTCCCTGATCGCATATTGCCTTTGACGCATCAACAACCGTGACAGACGAAAAGTTCTTTGCAACTTTTCCAATCATTTCGTTGATTTTGGCATCATTATTTCTTCTCTGATCTTCTTGGAAGGTGCAATTTCCTGCAGTCGTTTGCAATGGGCGACTTTTTATACAGTTCTTCGGATTTAATGGAATCTGGGGAACATCTAATACCACGATTACTTTTTTCTTATGCATGACGAGTTCACTAATGGTTTGGGATAGAAGTTTTCCCAAAGTGATTAGATTACTGTCATTTTTGTAATCTAATAACTGGAAGTCTCCTTTTTTGGAATTAACAAAATAATGCCATCGGGCACTCAACACCACCGTCTTTATATCGGGATCGTTAATTACAGTATCCAAAGCCTTACTCATTAAGGGCTGCTTACTGCTTTTTTCGTGTTTTAACGATATTATTCCCTTCACAGGAGGAGTACCTGGATGGCCTATTAGAAGAAACTGCTTGCCCCAATTTTTCTGTAATCCAAAAGCTAGATGGTGTGCGTGAGAATCTCCAATTAAAGCTAGAGAAGGCTGAGAATTTTCAGGGGCCCAACAAAACTCCAAATCTGCAGAACAACCATATTTGACCTTTGCATATTTATTCTGTTTAGGAAAAGTGTTCTTACTAGAAAGAGCCGCGGCAGCGGAGTCTCCTAATCTGCCTGGAAATCCGTCCAGACTTTGGACCAGCAAACCTAGTAAGGTGCAACAGAAAACACAAATTGAGAGAGAAATTGTTAACTTTTTTGTAATTGCTTTCTTTCGGATAGGGGTTTCAATAATGAAATAACTAAAGAGAGAAAGAGCTAAGCCGATTAACAAAAGAAAAAAACAAGTTGGGTAATTAGGGAGATTTCCTCCATTAAGGTTCCTAGCAATTGACAAGAGAGGCCAATGCCAAAGATACCAGGTATAACTGATGAGGCCAACAAAGACAAAGGGACTCGAGCTCAAAACATTTTTATTTATCCAAGAATCACGAAAAATGATAAGTAATAATGTGCCGAAGACTGGAAGTAATATCAAAAGCGGTCTATAAGTCGCATCTCCTGTTGCAAACAGAATACCCGCAGAAATAAATACAAGGCCGGCGACGCTACCGATGGAGTTGCGCTTCTCACGAAGATTAGTCAATAACTTAATTTTACCCCCCCCCAGTTCCCGTGCTCTTTCTTCTCTTAATTTTGAGGCTATGGGCTGGACCAATCCTTTTGAAGAAATGCTAGGGTTTACTAAAGCAGCAAGAATACATCCTGTACAAAGTTCCCAGAAACGAGTATGGAGAGAAAAGAAAGCAACAATATGAAGTTTGACTCTGATAAAGATCGAAACCAAAAGAACCCAGCCATAAGACACAAAGGACCGGCAAGACTCTTTTCTTTACCTTCCAGAGGATCCAGCAAAGTAAGGGATAGAAAATGTAATATTGTTCCTCAACAGCCAAAGTCCACAAATGCATCAAAGGTTTCATTTCGGTAGCTGTATCCCAATAACCACCGGAATGACGGATAAGGAAAATGTTCTCTCCAAATGCAGATCCATAAATAGTCTGCTTTCCGAGATTTTTGAATTCCTCTGGTGTTAAAAAGAGAGAGCCAAGTAATATGACACCAAGCAAAAGAAAGGCAAGCGCTGGAAATATTCGACGAATCCTTCTCGCGTAGAAATCTAAAAAACTGAATGACTCCTTTTCGAGAGACCTAAAGATAATCGTCGAAATGAGATAGCCAGAAATGACAAAAAAACATCTACACCAACAAATCCTCCAGGGAATTGAGTCGGAAAAGTATGAAAAATAACAACCGAAACAATTGCTATCGCCCTCAGACCATCAATATCTGGCCGATAATGAGATGGCTTGATGGGAGGAAGAATCAAGGAAGACATTGGAGTAAGCGATTCAAAGCTAAAAAATCACTCTAAGAAAGAGCTGACACGCGCAGAAAACTATCACATAATATTTTCTAAGGCAACTTAACAAGTTACTAGAATCTCCCCTTACAGGCTGCCTATAAACTTTAGCCTAATAATAGTTTTACCGATCACTAATCCAGTTATTTAAAATAACCCTGCGCAAACTTCAAAAGTTACTCAAAATAAAGAAAAATTTCATTTAACACTATGGCAGTCCTCCATATTTACACAAAGAACGGAAAAATATATTGCACGGCAAAAGAGCCCTTCCTGGGAAAAGAAAAGCCGTTACCAAACTTACCTGCTTTCTCTGAACTCTTCTCTAGCGGCGTAACTTGCGTTGTCTTTAAACTTCCTTCTCTCCTGAAAACAAGAAACTTTAAATTAATTTGTTTCGCACTGCTTTCTTTTGTACTTAGAAAATACTATAGGCAAAAGATACCTAAATTATTAGACTCTTTCTTAAACAAGCAGAAAGAAAAAGATTTATTCTTTATCGGAGGTTCCGTTGGGGCTGAGTTAATCAAATTCCATTATGCAAAGAAAAATGATGTAGTGGTCGAAGGAGTTGAAACAATCAATCTGATCGCCAAGAGCAACAAAGCTCTAAATAGGCTGATCTCTCAAGTTAAACCGAAAGAAGTAAAGAAAAGAATTTTCATCGTTGGGCTTTTTTCTCCTGAACTCCTTCGGTACTTAAGAAAAAAATATCCTCTTGCAAATATAGAGGTTAGATACTTTGACATTTTGCGACCAAGTAGAATTAAAGAATTTACTTGGATTAAAAATTTTTCGTTGTCAAACGATATCAAGATCTCTGTGTATGACCAGTCCACTTCCTCTAAATTTGGCATTCCCTATGCCATGAACAAGGTAAACACTTCAAAGCTTATTAATTTCCTGAATGTTAAAAAGAAATACGATGTTTGTTTCTTGGCAGCATATAGCCTAGATAGAGAAAAATCTTTAAGGCCTTTGTTGAGCGCATTAAAAAAGGCCAATTTAAATGTCAAAATTTTACTTGTAGACTATCCCTACTCCGAGTTGGAGGACTTTAAGGTCGACAGAGAGATCGTGTCTTACGAAAACTACTTACGATTAATGAGTGAAAGTCGTGCAGTAATAGATCTCTGGCGATTAGCGCCTGGTGAGGGCTATTCCTTCAGAATATCAGAGGCTCTGACACTCAATTCGAAGATTATTACTAATAGAACGTGCATACTAAACGAGCCTTTTTATGATGCAAGCAGGATGTTTGTTTTTTCCGAGGGGAATGAAATCAACCCTGACGCCATTAAGCATTTTCTCATTTCCCCAATGAAACCCGTCGACAAATCAATTTTTAGCCTTGGAACAAACTGATGAAATTACTAATAACTGGTGGTGCAGGATTTATCGGATCAAATTTCATTCTGGACAGAATAGAAAAAGGAGACAAAGTACTTAATCTGGACAAGTTAACCTATTCAGGTAACCTTGATAATTTGATATCAGTCCAAGACAACGAAAACTACTCCTTCATACAAGGCGATATCGGTGACAAAATCCTAACTCAAAAAATCCTTTCCGAATTCCGTCCGGACGCCGTGGTTAATTTCGCCGCAGAGACGCATGTTGATAGGTCGGTGGTAGATCCTGAATCATTTGTAAAAACGAATGTTCTCGGGACCTCCAACCTCCTTCTAGAGACATTGGAGTATTGGAAGTCACTTTCTCAAGAAGAAAGAACAAGATTCCGGTTTCATCACATCTCAACTGACGAAGTTTATGGATCTCTGGGCTTTAAAGATTCGGCCTTTAGAGAAGACACACCATACGCCCCTAATAGTCCATATTCAGCCTCAAAAGCATCTAGTGACCACTTTGTCAGGGCTTTTCATGAAACCTATGGACTGCCGACCCTAATATCCAATTGCTCTAACAATTATGGACCGAGACAATTTCCCGAGAAATTAATACCTTTGATGATTCTGAATGCCATCGAAGGTAAGCCTTTGCCAATCTATGGAAACGGCAAAAACATCCGTGATTGGCTGCATGTTTCAGACCACTGCGGCGCAATATCCCTCATGCTAGAAAGAGCTATGCCGGGTGAGTGTTACAACGTCGGAGGAAATTCAGAAAAAAACAATTTAGAAGTTGTGGCGGCAATTATCAATGTTCTCGACCAAGAAATGCCGCGCTCAGACGGAAAATCTTATTCTGAACAAATTCATTTTGTGAAAGACCGTCCCGGACACGATCTTCGTTACGCCATTGATGCTTCAAAAATTAAGAAAGATTTAGGCTGGACGCCCAAATTTAATTTTGACCAAGGCATCCGAGAGACTGTCCTTTGGTATTTGAAGAATGCAGAATGGGTAAAAAATGTCAAAAATGGCAATTACCAAGATTGGATCAAGAAAAACTATGAGGAAAGATAAATGAGTTCTTGGAAGGGAATAATTTTGGCCGGAGGCTCTGGTACCCGCCTTGCTCCCCTCACGACGGCCATAAGTAAGCAATTGCTCCCTGTTTATGATAAGCCGATGATCTATTACCCGCTGAGTACTTTAATTCAGATCGGCATAAGAGAAATTGCAATTATTACCACGCCTGATCAGCAGCATCTTTTTAAAAAGCTTCTTTCGGACGGCAGTCAGTTAGGTTGTCATTTTGAATTTTTCATCCAGGAAAAACCTACCGGACTTGCAGAGGCCTTTTTGATAACCGAAGAGTTTATTAAAGACAGCCCTACTTGCCTGATTCTCGGCGATAACATTTTTTACGGAAACGGACTTATTGACTTAGCTAAGGAGGCCATGTCTTCCCCTGCGGGCGCAACCGTTTTTGGTTATCGAGTAAACGATCCGGAACGGTACGGTGTCGTTGAGTTTGACAAGGAAAACAGAGCTGTCTCAATAGAAGAAAAACCGGAATTTCCAAGGTCGCCTTATGCGATCCCCGGTTTGTACTTTTACGACACGAAAGTGATTAAGATCGCCAAATCACTTACCCCTTCAAAACGAGGGGAATTAGAAATAACAGATATAAATAAAACTTACCTCTCTGAAGGCAGCCTAAGAGTTAAGGTAATAGAAAGAGGCGTGGCTTGGCTCGATGCAGGAACCTTCGAATCACTTTTGCAAGCAGGGTCGTTTATACATGCAGTCCAGGAAAGACAAGGATTAATGGTCGGCTCTCCAGAAGAAGCTGCATGGCTGAACAAACTGATAAACAATGAACGGCTAAAAGAATTGGCTGAACCTCATAAAAAAAATGCCTACGGTCGCTATCTTTTAAATCTAGTCGGAAATAAAAATGCAAATAATTGAGACACCTATTCAAGACCTCTTAGAAATTCAGCCCAAAGTTTTTGGTGATAAAAGAGGCTTTTTCTTGGAGACTTGGCAAAAAAAACGGTATGAAGAGGCTGGAATCCATTATCAATTCGTTCAGGATAATCGCTCGTTCTCTTCAAGAGGCACATTGAGAGGTCTTCATTTCCAGAAACGTTTCCCGCAAGGAAAACTTGTTTCCGTGATATTTGGGGAAGTTTTTGACGTAGCCGTAGATTTAAGGAGGGGTTCCAATACTTATGGGAATTGGTTCGGCCTTGTCTTAAGCGCAGAAAAATGCAATCAACTATGGATTCCGCCAGGATTTGCACACGGATTTTATGTTCTTTCAGAAACAGCCTTCTTCGAATACAAATGCACTGACTATTATCATCCTGAAGACGAAGCAGGAATCTTGTGGAACGACAAAGACATCGGGGTTGATTGGCCCATACCTCCAGCTTCAACCGTTTTATTAAGTGAAAAAGACAGAAACGGCTTACCCTTTAAAGAAATCTCTTTTAGCGAAAATACCCTTTGATCTCGAAATATCCTTATAACCCTTAGACCTTGACTATAAAAATAATGCATCCTAGTTTGTTCTCTTTCTTTAATCGTGGTGTTGCAAGTATCTTTGCTCTTTCTTTTGGTATAGCCGCAGCTCCGAACGGATTTTGTTCTGATGTCTTCAGAGGAAACGAAACTTTCCAGAGCTTTAATAAAGCAAAAAAAATATTAGAGCATCAGGTGATATTCGATCATCGCGTTACGCTTTATTGCAACGCCCCATTTGATAAAGACAAATGGATTTCTCTTCCCCCTGGTTTCACTACCCAAGTCCATAAAAAAAGAGCTAACAGAGTCGAATGGGAACATGTCCTACCTGCCGAAAACTTCGGACGATTCTTCCCGGAATGGAGGGAAGGTTCGCCAATGTGCACTGATAACAGAGGTGCTCCTTTTAAAGGAAGAAAATGCGCGGAAAAATCAAACATCACGTTCAGGCTGATGCAAAGTGACATGTATAACCTT